>ODAI014342352.1_pt1 | contig 17596 bp, 12 predicted proteins | sample 1539321 | NCBI WGS metagenome assembly ODAI01 (sample SAMN02144231, study PRJEB22623) | gut metagenome | biome: sheep rumen | host: Ovis aries | place: New Zealand | reverse complement strand
CCGGAGAATGACGATATTTGATCAGCTCATATTGGCCGCCGGCACGTTTCAGCACAGGATGCTCATGCCCTGCATTTGCAGACAGACCGTCCCCTGTCTTAAGATCCACGATCGCCATCCAGACAGTCACGAACATCTCCGCCTCATTCTGTGCACAGACCTGCTCATTGACATCGGCAAGGACCGCTGCCGGCGAGATCTCATTCAGAAGTTTCGCGCGGTTCTGGATCAGTGTTTTCGTCGTCATCATGAACATGGCCGCCGGAACGCCCTTGCCGGACACATCCGCGATGACCATCGCCAGATGATCGTCATCCACCAGGAAGAAATCGTAGAAATCCCCGCCGACCTCCCGGGCAGGCGTCATCGTCGCGTAGACATCAAAATCTTTTCGTCCCGGAAATGCCGGAAATACAGCCGGCAGCGCGCTCATCTGAATGTGAGCCGCCAGCTCCTGCTCCGCCTGAACACGCTCCTGCTCCTTCTCCCTTTTGCTCTTCCATCGGAAATACACTGACAGGCCGGCGGCAATGAATGCCGTTATAGCGGTGAACAGAACAGGCCAGAAGAAACGATATTCATGCATCGCCCTTCTTTTCTCGATCTTCACGGAGATCTGACGGCTCGCCTGCCCGTTGCTCATATTGATCTCTGTCAGAATAAATTCATAGGATCCGCCTTCAAGATTCGTATAGCTGATATTATCCAGATCATCTCTCATAACATGGATCGGCTCCGGATCGAATCCTTCAAGCTGGCATGTAATATAGGGATTGTCCAGTGTGTACGTGAAAACGAAAGCCGGAATACTCAGCCTCTTACATTTTGCACTGACATAAAATACACCGTTCTCCGGCCATATATATTCGGAATCTGCGAGCAGATACGGGACCGCCATGCGAAGATTACGCTCATCACTCAGATTCTCGTCAATATCTATGGTGCATACCCCTTTGTTTCCGGATATATAGAGAACCCCGTCATTCGAAAGAAAGCTGTAGGAATTTGCCGTGGACATGCTGGTAAGACCGCATCTCTGATCCAGAACAGAGTAGGTCATATCCGCCTTATCTGCAAGCAGCTCATTTCTCCTCACTACATAGATCCCGTTCGAGCTGAGCACCCATATCTTGCTGCTTCCGCCGGCAAAGGCATCGTCAGCGATGATATCAAAATTATTGGTATACGGAAAATGATGCAGCGTCGTTACCTTCCAGTCTCTCATATAAGCGATGGAGCTTCCCGTAATGATCCAGAACAGGTCCTTTTCAATAAGATCCTGACGGATCCGGAGAATCACTTCCGATTCGAGTCCATCCGAAAGGCCGATGTTGCGCACCGTATCTCCGTCCTCCACATAAATTCCGCCGCCGTCGGTACCCATGAGCAGCCTGCCGTCCTCCGTCTCCTCAAGACAGAGGACTTCAGCGTTATCCATACCGTTCGAAGAGTCATAAGTCCTGACGACCTTCCGGTCAGAAAGGATATGTACGCCTTCATTCGTTCCCACTGCGATCGTACCGTCATTCCGCTCCATGACAGCGCGGGTCCTGCCTTTGAAGGATCCGTTTTCTTCGCTGAAACTCTCATAGGTGTCGGTCTTTGAATCATAGCAGACAAGCCCCTGCTCGGTTCTGGCGGTGATCCACAGATTTCCTTTCGAATCCTCCGTAATACAGCGGATCCTGGAATCTGCCATGTAATCGGTCAGCCGATTGACGATCATATGATTCTCTTTATCTAAAATGAAGAGCCCGACATCTGTGCCGATATAAAGATCCTCCTCATGGAGGTAAGTCGCGTTGACCACGTTCTCCATCATACCGGCTGCCTTGAACAGATCTTTGAAGCGATTCTTCACATACTTCATGACGCCCTGCCTGTTCGATGTGAACCAGAGATTTCCCTGATAATCCATCATGACAGATCCGACCGTGCTGCTGATCACCGAGTTTTCAAGCGGGATCACTTTTCCTTCATTCAGATACCATATCCCGTTATCCGCGCAGACCCACAGGATCCCGCCGACAAAATCAAGTTTATTGACAGTATTCACCCAGCCGGTCGTTATCTGCTCCCATTCTCCGCTCTCATCCAGAGTCCCGTGCCAGAGCAGAGCCGGGGACGTCGCAATATAGACTTTTTCCGGATCGTTCCGATCCTGGCACCAGTCCTCTATATTTCCTTCGATTCCCAGCATTTCCGCCGTATAATAGGAGGTAACTTTCAGGTCCCTGATCGTGAAGAGCGCCCCATCGTACGTGATTCCGCAGATTTCATGATCCCTGCCCGGCCGCAGATCCTTTATACTGGTGTGCCGGAGCCGCTCATCAAGAAGAGCATGGACCGGCACTCCCTTCTGCGATTCAGCATTGTTTTCCGCATTTTCGCTCTCCTGCTGTGTTTCCGAGCTGCCGGAATCCTCCCCCTTCTTTGATAAAGCATGAAGATCCGTGCCGGCCTCGATATAATCAATGCCTTCCTCTGACCCGATCAGAATATTTCCATGCTCGTCTTCACAGATCGCACGGATAAATACAGACTGCAGTCCGCTTTCCTTCCGGAAAAAAGTGAATTCCTCCCTCTCCTTCACGAACGCTCCCTTATCGTTGGAGCCTCCCCAGAGACGGCCTTTCGAGTCTACATAGAGGCAGGTCGTGTTGGATACACCCACTGAAGCGTCATAGCGGTAAAAATTATTCCCGTCATAGCGGACCAGGCCGCCGTAGCTTGCGATCCAGATAAATCCGTCATCGGACTGGACGACGTCGTTGGCATCGGATGTCGGCAGGCCGTTATCTCTCATGTACAGAACAGACACGCGGTTCGACAGATCCGTTACATCGAGGATCCTCTCCTCAGTCTGACGTTCCACACCCGCCGTCCCGATTGCAGCATTCGATGAGACCTTTGTGAATGCTCCTGCACCGGTTTTCTCCGATCCCTGTTCTGCCGGATTTCCCGCCCCGGCGCCTTTAGGAGTGTGCTCTTCCGCGGCAAAGACCAGTGAACAGTTCAGCAGGAGCAGCAATGCGCATATGAAGATTCCCAGCGTACGGGAACGGTTATGTCGAAAAAGTATCTTGAATCGATTCATATGGTCTTCCTGCATTCTTCAATCAATTTGTCGGGTATCTTTTCAGATTCTTTTCTAATTTTAACGTACTTTGTAAAAAGTGTCTATCAAATCACGTCACGAACTGATGTAAGCCCTTCCGCCCGTTAAGCAGGCACGCGTATTCACCATGGGCTTCCATCACGGAAATTCTGCGTCAGCGATCAAAGTGCGCGAAGCGCCCTGATCTCTTTCCTGATCTCACTCCCTCGCTCCCCAAAAGACAACAGCTCGCTGTGCCTCCTGTAATCCGGTGATCCGTAGAGGCCGATAAAAGCAGACGCGTACGGATCGGCGGTGAGCTCAGACATGAGCAGAAGCATTTCCTGCCCTTCTCCCCAGGCCTTTTCCGAAAATGAAAACACCTTCGAGAGCTTTCTGCCTTCCGCTTCCGCCCGCTCATCGAGCGCAGCCGTACGCTGAAGAAAGGCTTCCTTTCCGTCCTCGTACTCCGTCATCCCGGCAAGGAACGCGATCCGCTCCCTCTCCCTGACGGTTCTCCGTCCTTCCGGTCCGCCGAGGATCTGCTGCCGTTCGAAAGACTTTTCCGCTTCCTCCCGGACAGCTGCAATGTTCTCTCCGTCCCGGACCCGGACCAGGCTTTCATAGATCAGTCCAAGGACCTCCTCCTCGCGGACGACTGCCCGAAAGCCCTTCGAAAGGGCACTGTTCAGCATGGCAAGAAGCCGGACCCGCTCATCAAACGGTGCAGCCGCTGCCCTCTCGCGGATCACGGGATCTTCCCTGCCCTCGAGAATGCGGTCGATCTGATAATCTTCATGATATTTCATGAACAGCCTGTAAAATGAAAAGAAATCGCCCGCCGTATCCGTCTCCTGCAGATACTGGCCGATGAGGTCCCTGTCCGGCGAAAAGCCTGCATTTTCCATAGCAGTGAGCATGCCGCCGAGATCCGACCAGCCGCGGGCCGTGACGAATCCGGTCCCGTCTACGGTGCGGTTCATCCTGTAAAAGCGGTCCGGCTTCTGCATCAGATATGCATGGACTGCCGGATGCAGGCCTTTTTCCGCCATATACTGATTCCAGGCCGAAAGATCCGGTTCAATATCCATCCGGCGGACCCTGTCCCAGGTAACGACGTCGAAATCCCTCGCCGAACGATTATACTCGGGCGGATTTCCCGCTGCGATGAGGATCCAGCCTTTCGGAAGGCGGTGCCGCCCGAAGGTCTTGAACTGCAGGAACTGCAACATTGCAGGGACCAGCGTCTCCGAGACGCAGTTGATCTCGTCAAGAAATAAGATCCCACGCGGAATGCCTGTCCGCTCCATCGCCTCGAAAACGGAGGCAATGATCTCCGACATGGTATAATCCGTCACTGTATACGTTCGTCCGTCATACTCCTTCGTACTGATCTCAGGGAGTCCGAGCGCACTCTGCCTTGTGTGGTGCGTCATGGAATAGCTGACAAAGGACAGCTCCATTTCCTCCGCGAGCTGAGAGACGACTGCCGTTTTTCCGATTCCGGGCGGCCCCATGAGGACGATCGGCCGCTGCTCACTCTCCGGGATCCAGGGTTCGCCCCATCGGTCTTCTTTCAGATAAAGTTCCAGGGCATCTCGAATCTGCTTTTTTGCCTTTTTTATATTCACGAAAAACTCCGTTCTGCCGCCAAAGAGCCGGCATCTGATGCATTCCTGATCAAGGAGGTCTCGACGTTCCAGCAAGAACGCCTCGGCGGTCGCCGCAGCACTGATGTATGTGGGAAGTATCAGGTCCTTACAGGACGAACCGCCCCGCCGCACCTCCCCGTAGTCCGGGTTCTTTCCCAAGGAGGATGGCAGAAAGCTCCGGGCGCTTTGCCTTTGCTGCGGCTTTTACGTAGTCGGGGATCTTCCCGGGAGTCAGAAGCTTCCTGCTGACCATCCCTTCCAGAGATCTTCCTGCATTTGTCAGGAGGATCCGCTCGATCAGCAGATCTTCATATTCACGGGCATATCGGACCGCGCGTTCCACGGCTTCTTCCGGGAAAGCTCCTCCGGAAGAGAGGAGGAGCAGGGTATAGAGAAGCTCAGCCGGCGGATCACATGCCTCCGGTCCCGGATATCCTCTCGCGACGTACCCCTCCGAGAGGCTTTCGCACCCTCCGAACGCATTCAGTCCGATTGAAGTATTCCGACCGGGAACGGTAATGCGCTTAAGGTCTGACGAGCTCCAGAAAGCATTGTCCTCAATGCGCAGCAGGGATTCCGGAAGCGTCACCTCATAAAGCCCGCTCTCCCAGAAAGCCATCTCCCCGATCACGCGCAGCGAGTCAGGAAAATGCACGCGCCGAAGCGCCCTGCACGCAAGGAACGCCCCGGCACCTATCTCCGTGATCCCCTCCGCGATCACCGCCTCCGTAATATCTTCCCTGTAGGCAAAGGTCATGGGGGCGATCCGTTCTTCATTTTTCTTCGCTTCCAAAAGAATCTTCATCCATATCCACCCGCACAGCCCACGGAGGCACAGGCGCGCGCCCCGGCATGTCGCTGTCGATCACAAATACCGTCTCAAAGGGCGGAGCCTTCCTCGGATAGACTCCGTCCCCGTCCGTAAAATAGAAAATACCCGCAAGACCCGAAAATTCTCCCCTGCGGACATACTCCCCGGCAAGCTCAAAGACCGGCCGGAAGTCCGTCTGTCCGAAGCCGGACAGCCTGAGATCCGTCAGGTATGCATCGAGCTCGTTCCTGCTCCGGATCATGCACACGTCACGGATCCGGTCATCGCACTGCACGATACAGATCTTTGTCCCAGGCGCAAAGACATCCTTCCCGCAGAGGATCTCACAGGTCCTCTGAACGAACCGTCTGACGCGCTTCCCCTTCACGCTCCCGGACGTATCGATCGCGATGAGAAGTTCTGTCAGATGAGGATCATCACTGCATTCGAGGGGCTCAATGAGCCTGACCGGACCGTAAAGGGATCCGCTCAAGTGATAAAGCCCGCCGTCGAACTCTGTCCGGGAAGGCTGCATGATTTCAGATCGTGAAAGGAAACGCATAAGGAACTGAGAGTAATCTGCCTTCGGCTTCCGCCGGCCACGGAGGAGTTCGAGGAAGAGGGGATTTTTGTCTTCATTTTCCGCTTCACAGAGAGAGGCCGCATCCTGCCTGATTTCCTCCCAGTTCAGGATCTCCGGGACATCCGGGAGCTGTATCCCGTCTTCCCGTCGGTACCATACTCTGTGCGAATCCCTCTGAAAGAGATCCTGATACAGAACATATTCCGGATCAGCGGGCGGATGCTCACAAAGCCAGGCATAGACCGCCTCGGCGCTCATATAGACGCCCTCCCTCTGCAGCTTCCCGTAAACGTCCTTTCGCGCTTCCTCCCTTCCGCTTTTCAGCCCGGGCAAGTCAAAGGATTCGGTCAGATGCTCCACGGCGATATCGCAGGCGAGATTCCAGAGAGGTCTTTGGATCCGCACCCCGACCAGAGCCTGCCGGAAGAGCATATGGAGCGTGGTGTGCAGGAGGAGCTTCAATGCGGAGTTTTCATCCCGCTCATCCTGATCGATCAGAAAAATCGGGTCATAAAAGAGAAAAGAGCCGTCCGACCCGAAGGGAACGCTCTTAAGAGGAAGCGGACGAAGTCCGTAAATCGCCTGATCAAGGTAAGGAAAATGAAGGACAAGACGCCCTCTCGCCTCCGCGATGATCTCACGCGCTATATATTCGGCTTTTTCCAGGCGTTCCGTCTCCTTCTGCATAAAACCTCCTGTCCGGAAGTATAGAAGCGCAAACCTCCTGCTTACCGGGCGATGCCGTTCGCATTCCGCTGACGCTTCCTGCTGCGGTGCCAAAAACGGCACCGCAGCAGATCATTCGCTCACTTTACTGTTCCAGATATTCTCCGGCCACCTCGAGAACGAGATCCGAGACCGGGAAGGATGCGCACGGGTGGATGTAATTATGCTCTTTATCCGCCCACCTGCGGCCATCCGTCTCCTCCGGAATAAATACATCTCCGGACACAAGCTTCGAACGGCACCAGCCGCATTCTCCGCTCCTGCACCGGCTCGGTGCTTTGATCCCAGCACGCTCAAGCGCGACCAGAACCGACTCCCCGGCTGCCGCAGGGATCACGGTCTCTTCCGGTCCGCGGCAGACCGTGATCGTAAAGGTCTTTCCGATGCACTCGGCCGGATATCCCTCATGATCTTCCACATGTTTCGTGACGCCCAGGATCTCACGGCGCACAAGGCGCTTCGGCAGCCCGAGCTTCGGGATCTCCCCGTCGAGGAAGCGGTACATAGCTTCGGGACCGCAGATGAAGATACTGGAATTATCAAGCAGGTACTTCTTGATCAGCTCCGCCGTGATAAATCCATGCTCAAACCCGTCCTTTTCCTCATCCGAGAGAACGTGCACGACCTTTACTTTCGGGCATACTTTCGAGATCTCGCAAAGCTCCTCCTTAAAGAGGATCGAATCCTCCGTTCTCGAACCGAAGAGGATCGTCAGATTAAATTTTTCGATGCCGTCCCGTATCGCCCTGGCCATGGACAGGAACGGCGTGATACCGCTGCCGCCCGCAAGAGCGAGGATATTGTAACCATCCCTAAGGTCTTCATAATAGAACTGCCCCTGCGGATCCGAAACAACGATCTTGTTGCCGAGATGCAGATTTTCCAGCATATAGTCCGCGGCAAAGCCTCCCGGATTTGTCTTCACCGTGATACAATATTTTCCTTCCAGCGCCTGCTTCGGGGACGAGCTTATGGAATAGGGTCTTGTAATAAATGAAGTGCCGATCTGCATTTTCAGAGACAGATACTGACCGGCGCGGAAATAAGCCACGGGCTTCCCGTCCGGTCTCTTCAGTACGAACGTCTTTGCCCCCGCCTCGTCATGATCGATCACTTTGCAGACGACAAGCTCCTGATAATCGGGGTGGAGCTCCTTCGCTTTCGTATTGATCGTAAAATTTCCATCGACCTCTCTCGCCGGTGCAGCCTGGATCGCCTCTTCACGGACCTTGGCCATATTTTTGAATTTCAGCATATCTAAAGCGCCGACAAGTCCAACTTTAACATTCAGTGCCACGAGCTCACACCTCCTCCGTATTCAGATCTTTGATCGCGAGTTTCGCAAGCAGCTGTCCGCAGATATACGCGGAGCTGTAGCCGTCGCCCCGAGGACCGGCCGTTCCGATCGGGCGCATGCCCTTGATCGGATAATCCTGTGATAGCATCATCATGCGGGCCATCATGCCGTCCCAGTCACGGGTCTCGTAGCCGTAAACACTTCCCTCCGGCGCGTTGAGATAGCGCGCGAAGGTCCACGGCGTGGCGACGGACATTTCCTCGATATGCCCCTGAAGGGTGATCCCTGTCTTCTCCTTGAGTTTCCAAAGGAACTTCTTCGCGACCTTGTTCTTGAGCTCCACATACTTCTCAGGGGTGACGTTGTTCCAGTCATCCACGGCCGAGAACGTTGTAAAGCTGCAGATACACGTACCCTCGGGAGACGCGTCCGGATTCGCAACATTATAGCAGAGGAAGATGCTGTAATCGTTGGTCTCCCAGCTGCCCGTCATATTTTTATATTCTTCCGCGGAATCCGACGATTCCGGCATAAAGATACTGTAATCTTTGATCCCCAGTTCTTCATAGGGAACGTCCAGACAGAAGTACGCGGTGAAGATGCGCGCGCCGAACTGACGCTTCCTGGCCGCTACCAGCTTCTTCTCCCGCTCTGGAATGAGCTCCTTCGGCATCATTTTTCCGTAAATGATATCCGGGTTGATATTCGCAAGGACATACTTTGTATCGATCACTCCGAGGTTCGTGCGGACACCGGTCAGCCTGTCTCCCGTGAACAGGAATTCCTCCGCACGGCAGTTGAACCAGATCTCTCCGCCGAGCTCACGGAATCGCTCGATAAATGCATTGCTCAGTTCATGGGATGTGTGTTTCGGAATATAGGCGCCGCGGGAAATGTATTTGTGGACCATCGCGGCATAGTGAATAAAGGAAAGGTGCTCCATGTCAACGCCCAGATATCCCCAGTAGGTGGACAGGATGTCCTGGCAGCGCTTCGGAAGCTTCAGCGCGTCAAAGACCTGCTGCGTGGGATAGGCGCCGGTCCTCAGCATGTTCGGATATTTCTCCTTCAGGACGTTGGAGTCGGCCTGTCCGGCAGAGGCCGTAATGTAGGCGATCCCATCCAGGATCTCCTGCATCAGTTCGAAAAGCTCATCCATTTTCGGCCGTGATCCGGGAACATACTTTTCCATTGCGTCCTTAAAGGCCTCGATGCCGGAAGGCATCGTCACATCCATCACTCCGCCATCTCTGTACTTCGAGACCACGCGGAAGCAGTCCGGGACCTCGCACCATTCGACCTTTAAGCCGTACTCGTCAAACATTTTTCGGACATCGCCCGGATTGCTGAGCGGTCCCACATCGCACAGCTCGTGGAGGGACGGCTCGATCTCAAAACGTCCTCGCCGGAAGCTGGAAGCACAGCCTCCGGGCAGATTGTGCTGCTCGATCACCAAAGTTTTCTTTCCGGCAAGTGCGCACGTGATGGCGGCTGAGAGGCCGGCATTTCCGGCACCTACCACAACGACATCATACAGTTTCATCAATTCCCTCCTTTCCGATCATTGAAAGATATAAGGACCTTTTTTCCGGTCAGACCGGCTGATTTTATTATAAACCAGCCGGAAAAACGCAACAAGATACGGGTGGGGTTTTATGAGAATTTTACATACAGGAAACGGTCTTCAAAATATATTGTATCTTCCGTCTTCAAAGAATTTCGTATGTTTGACATTCCACCCTTTTTAGTGATAGCATAGGAAAGAATATTATGCATACTGCGGACTTATCATTTTCCGAATGTTCGCCCGGAGTATGTATTGTATATGAGCAGCAGCAAACGAAAAGTCTATAACATTCATTCAAATTATCTGCGTTGCTCTTTAGGAGGATTTTTCAATATGAGCGAAGAACGAAACATTTACCAAATACTGCGGAATATCGCGCAGAACGATCCGGATCACCTCATTCTCACGGATGCATATGATGATTTTACCTATTCGGATCTGGTACAGATGACAGACTCCTTTACCGGCGTTCTTCTGAAGAAGGGGATCAAGCCCGGTGATCACGTTGCCCTTTGGGGAACCAATACCGGAAACTGGCTGGCTGCCTTCCTCGGGATCCAGCAGGTCGGTGCTGTCGCGGTCCTTGTCAATTACGCTCTCGGCGTTGACGACGTCACCGCTCTTATGAAGATGACAAGGTGCAGTGCGCTGGTATATGGCGGAAGCAAAGCCCTTCTGCGTGATTACCATGCGCCGGAAAAGATCGCCGGTGCTCTCTCTATACCGGCTGATAAGGTCATCTGTGCCCTTACTCCCATGATCAATTTCAAGAGCCTGCCGAAGGTGACCCTGCCTCCGCTTCCGCCTGTTGATCCGCACAAGTCGACTTTCATTATTTTCACAACGGGCACGACCTCGCTTCCGAAGGCGGTGCTGCTCAAGCAGTATTCCATGCTCAATGACGTTGACTTCATCGCCAAAGAGATCATGCAGTTCGTCAATCCCGTGACCCTTATGGTATCCGTCCCGGCTTTCCATTGCTTCGGTCTGATCGCCACACTTTACGGTATCCTGAAAAGCAAATACATGTACCTTCCGGAGACCTATGAGCCGTCATCACTCCTCACGGAGGTCGCGAAAAGGAATCTTACATTCCTCATCAGTGTAGGCACGATCTTTGCCAATATCGCGAATATTCCCGGTGTTGAGGCAATGCTTCCCGACTGCATTAAAATTGCAGTCCTCGGCGGCGGCAGCATGACTCCGACACAGTTCATGCGTCTTGAGAGTCTGTTCAAAGGCACGAAATTCCTGAATGCCTACGGTCAGACGGAGTCTTCGGTCGTTATCAGTATTCCCCGTCCTACCGATTCACTGGAAGTCCGCTCAAGGTCCGTCGGTCATATTTCCGGTGTCAAGGATGTCCGGATCATGGACGCGGCAGGCAATATTCTCGAGAAAGGGAAAAAGAGTATCGGCGAGATCGTTGTTCACGACGACGGCAATATCATGGAAGGATATTATGGTCTTCCTGCCGAACAGCAGCCGATCGACGAGAACGGCTGGCTCCACACCGGTGATCTCGGTTATCTCGATGACGACGGGTTCCTTTACATCGTCGGCCGCAGCAAGGATATCATCATCAAGGGCGGCGAGAATATTTCTCCCTCTGAGATCGAGACAGCGCTCTACTCGGAGGACAGTGTCCGCGAAGCGAAAGTATTCGGCGTAAGCCATCCTGTATACGGAGAAGATATCGAGTGCTGCGTCGTCCCGACGGATGAAGCGACCTTTGACCAGGATGCGCTGAAAGCAAGCCTCCGCACCAAGATCTCTCCGTTCAAGATCCCGACGCATTTTGTTCTGTTCAAGGACTTCCCGCTGAACGCCAACAATAAGCTGGATGTACGCACTTTGAAGTCCGAGATGGCTGTCCGGCTGAGAAGAATTCTCATCGATGAGGATCTGAGCCGCGGTATCCTTGTGAGCAAGATGTCCATAAAGAATACGACCTACAGTATCACACCGGTCGTTGCGTTCGCACGATGCCTGGCAGAGAGCATCGGTTATTCCGACAGACGTGTGAACCAGATCTGCCTCGCGACCGAGGAAATGCTCACCGAGCGTATCATGAACGCTTACTCCGACATCGGAGATATCCAGATCTCCTTCCTGCTCATGGAAGGCTGGCTGGAGATCCGGTTCACGGATAACGGCGAGAGATTCGTCCTCGATAAGAACGAAGAGAGCAGCCTTTCCGTCAAGATCATCGTCAAGGTCGCCGACATGCTCGACGCGAGCCGCGAAGAGGCAGGAAAACCGGTCTACAGTCTCGGCTTCCTTTATGACAATGAGATCGACATTCATCAGTATCTCTACAAACACGAGAAATAAGAGGAACGGATCCAAAGATCCGATTACCTAACAGAGAAAGACCCCGAATCGGCAGATCCGCCTGATTCGGGGTCTTTCTTTATATTCTTTCATTCTTTCATGTCTTGTTCACAGGACTTTGACTTTTCTTTCATGTCCCGCTAAGAAGACTCTGACTCCTGAGCTGTGTCAGCCGGCTGCTCTCGCCTTTTTCTTCGTGCCGGAGCCTGACCTTTTTCCTGACTTTGATCTCTGCTGCGCGGGCTTTTCTTCCTGCTTTCCGCATACCTTCATGATGACCATCGGATAAATCGCGATCGCAAAGAAAACAAGAATGAACGAAGAAATCAGTCCGCCCCAGTTCTTTCCGAAGAGAAGAACGATTGTTGCGCCGGAGATATATTCTTTCCAGGCTCCTACAAGAATCAATCCGGCTCCGACGACTGCCGTCAGATCACGGGACCGATAAGGGATCCTGTAATGGACATAATGCCGTTCCACATAACTTCCGATTGCAAGTCCGAAGAGTCCGCCTACTCCGCTGAAGCAGTCTTTCATCATGGCGACCGGGTCGACCAGCAGCTTGCCGTCAACGTAGTCCATCGGATACGGCTTGACCTTAATATAAATCAGCGCGATAATACCGCCGACGATCGCCACGACGGTCATGATATCCGCTCTCTTCTCATCCTCCCGCATCCAGTTCATTACCTTGCCGACCAGAAATACGATCAGCGCTGTCTCAACGAATCCGACGGCCACGTCCTGCGGGGTATGGACTCCGAGGAAGTTCCTGGAAAATCCTGTGAGAAGAATCATTACACCGCAGACGATTGCGAGCCAGCGCCGCTTTTTATATTGCCAGACTGCTGTCGTCCCGTAAAATACAGTGGCGCACATCGTATGTCCGCTTGGAAATGAATACCCTGTCGCCGCGACCTTTGAATCTCCCGCAGGTTCGACCTCGGGAGACCGGATCCAGGGTCTGTAGGCGCAGACCGTCAGTTTCACAAGACCGTTCACCACCTCGCCGACCCACCTGCCTGCAAAAAACCGGTAGCCCCAGTAAGTGCTGATTCCCCAGAAGACCAGGAAAGGCAGAAGCTCCATCGTTGAAACCGCGACTTTTGAAATCGCATTGAAGAACTCATCAAATACACCGCCGGTCGCGTTTCTCAGGTTCTGCAGGAACAATAGATACCCAATATCAATTCCCATTCATCTCCCTCCTCTCTTTTGCACCCTGAGCGAAAAACATTTAAATGTTCAGAGTGCGTGTTCGTTGACGGTCATTAATATTATGCGTTTATTATACCACACATATATTTAATTCTCGATATAAGTTATCAGAGAGAGACATAAAAAACCCTGCGGCGTCTGTCTTATCTGTTCTCGTGATAAGGCACATTTACGCCGCAGGATCTTCTATGATCTGTCCGCAGTTATTCATTCAGGATCCGGCCGATCATTATCCCTCATTGATCGAGTAGGCCGACCTGTCCAGCATGGATTCGTCTACGTTCGTGTCAATGGCTTTGATCGTAAAGAACGAAGCAGGAATCGTCGTACCCGATTCTGTAGTGTATTCCCTGACCTCAATAAAGGCCAGCTTTCCGTCCGCGCCGTAGTAGAATGCAGTTTCCGCATTGTATTTTCCTTCAGGATACACTTCTACGGCATAAGAGGCCCCTTCATAATCCCTCGTTTCTTCCGTGTACTTAGTGCTCCGGCAGAAGGAGGAAAGCGCTTGGTACAGTCTGTCCATTCCAAGCAGATTGTCTTCAAGAAGCCTGGTCTCCGTAACGAAAATGCCCGTCATATCGGATGGGAAGAGATTATAGACCTTTCCGTCCTTATAATATGTAATGGTAGTCGATCCCTTATCTTTGACCTGGGTCGTGCGCGAAGATACGTAAACTCCGTCCTTTGCGTTCACTTCATACTTAAAGTTTGCATTCTCATAATCCGTATGAAGCTCATAAGACAGATGCGCGCCGGCAGAGGCATCGATCGAGGACCAGGTGTCGTATGTTTTTGTCCCGGGTCCTTTTTCAAGGAGCTCCTGGATCTCTGCCACAGTCATGATTTCGACCCATGAAGTATCTGTTCCCTCTTTTGCGTAATATGCAATCGCGGATCCGTCTCCCATAAAATCAAGAATGATGACGCCATGCTTCACTGTTCCCGTAGCTGCACTGTCGGTATCATCAATCAGAGTCACGACATTCTCTTCCAGCGTCCATTTGGTTATAGCACTTGCTTCTTCGTCAAAATCAATTGTTCCCGTTCCATCCGCCGAGAGCGTCAGGTTGGTGGTGCCTCCGGATTCCTCAAGAGAATACGTATAGCCCATATACTCTGCAGCGAAGCCTTTGTATTCACCGACCAGGTCTTCCACGGTATAGACCTCAGTTTCTTCAAGTACTTCCATTACCTCTTCTCCGGGATCTTCGGTCCCGGACGCTGTGCTCTCTGCAGGGGCCGCTTTGCTCTCAGCGGGTGCTTCGGTCTTTGCGGATGACTCCGTCTTCGCAGGTGACTCCGTCTTCACAGATGACTCTGTCTTCGCAGTGTCCTGCCCCTGACCGCTGCTGCCGCAGGCAGTCAGCAGCGCTGCCATGGAGACTGCAAGCACCCATGTTATGATCTTACTTGTCTTTTTCATAGGATCCTCCTCTTCTCGTAATTTCCCGTAATTAAAATTAAAAACAAATAAATTTTAATTACTATTACTACTTGATTACTATTTTATCTGCATTGAGACGACAATCAACTGTGATATAATATATGGCATTGACAAATATTCTAATCACATATCTTAACCACATGTCTGTACCGGTCTCCGGAGAGGAGTACGGTCAACGCTCCTATGTCTGCGGGCAGAAAAATGACGATTTTCTGCGAGACAGAAAAACAGAAATGTCATTGCAAAGAGGGTTTGAAAAATGCATTTTACGGAAAGGCTGAACAAACTGATCGAAGATCTCGGGGCGGATACCAAGACCATAGCCGCTTTTGCCGGTTTTGACCGGAGCCAGTTAAGCCGCCTGCGGACCGGGAAACTGATTCCCCGACCCTGGAGCAGCACAATAGAGAAGCTGGCAGCGGGACTTTATCTGTTTTCGGATAACCATAACGGCCTTGGTCAGCTCTGTGCCATCATCGGTACATCTGCCAACGCACCTGCCGTGGAGATCAAAGAAGGAATTCGAAACTGGCTGTTTGCGGGAACAGAGGAAGAGCCGGGCAGCCCGGAACCCGGAAGAAAATCTGCCGGACGGCCGAGAAAGAGCCGGGTACGAATGAAGTTCTTTGCGGAACGGCTGGATGCGGCCATGAACCTGGCTGAGATATCCAGTATCCGCCTGAGCAAGCAGATCCATGTGGACGCTTCCCTCATCAGCCGATATCGCAGTGGTGTCCGCACGCCGGAAGACAATCCCCGAATCGTCGGCCGGCTTTCAGAGATCCTGCTGGACCGCATTCGCCGCATCGGACATATGCGGGAGCTGTCAGAGCTTATGAGACTGCCTTCAGAGGAAATTGACAACGGGAGCTTTTCTGTCTGGCTCTTCAATCAGAATGAGCTTCCTGACCTGGCAATCCCCATGGCGGAAAGCCTGCTGGCAAGCTTCGATTCATTTTCCGAAGCGTCCGGCCCAAAGCTTCCTTCCCCTGAAGACACTGCTCTTTTGGAAATCCCGGATACCGGTCAGTCTGTCTATTACGGGACCGAAGGACTCAGGAAAGCGGTACTGCGTTTCCTTCATGATGCGGCTGCCGAAAATGCGGCCGAGCTGCTGCTGTATTCCGACGAGGATCAGGACTGGCTGACTTCTGATCCAGTGTTCCTGTCACACTGGGCCGGGCTTATGAGCGCATGTGTCAGAAACGGTACCCACATCCGGATTATCCATAATATTGACCGCAACCTGGAGGAAATGAACCAGGCGATCAAAAGCTGGCTTCCACTCTACATGTCCGGGATGATCGAATCCTATTACAGCAGAAAACAGCGGGATCCCCGTTTTACCCATACGCTTTTTCTCCGGACCGGTCATGCCTGTATCGAATCCTTCCGGGTCATAGGCTCAATGCAGAGTATTTACCATTACCACACAGAAGAACCGGAACTTCAGATCCTGGCATCAGGATTCGAGGCGATCATGCAGTCCGCAAAGCCTCTGCTCGTCATCGATCCGCCGCAGCTGTATACGGGGAATGCGGATGCTGCCGTCATTCAGAAAGAACTCACCATTGCTTCCATGCCGGAAAATCTGGTAAAAGAATTCAATCATCCGCTGCTTACGAAAGCATGGATAAGCGCCCGCGCCGCGCTCTTAAGGCAGCTTGAGAACCATATTCTGAACGAGTGCGTCCCTCTGGCATCCGATGAAGATCTGTTCGCGGGTACGGTATTGACAGAAAGCATTCCGGGGATGGATCCTCTTCGCTATACGCCGCGGCAGTACGCCATGCACATCGAAAATATCGTCAGGCTGTCTGAAGAGTATCCGAACTACCGTTTCTATGTTCTTCCGGAAATCCCCTTCCCGAACATGAAACTGCTGATCACGGAGTCCAAAGCACAGGTCATTCATGCAGCAAGGCCGGATCTTTCTTTCGGCTTCACACATCCGCTCATGTGCAACGCCTTCCTGGGGTATGCCGAGACGCTGATGAAGCAATATCAGATGGACCGCAACTCGTTAAGACATAAGCTGGAAGGGAGATTTTTGCAGGATCAGTGAATCGCCCTGTCGGATCCTTTCCCGGGAAGAAGCCATTCCTGCCTGTCTGTATCAGGAATGCCGGGGTATTCCTCATGTCCCTCCGGATATAGGAAGGCCCCCTCCTTCGCCTTATACGGCCTAAAGGAGGGGGCCTTCCTGTCCTCACTGCAATCCCTGTTATTATTCGATGATCAGATCAACGTACTCGCCATTTTCTTTATTGTAAACATGTTTTCCGACGATGGTAAGTATATCCCGTATATCCCCTATGTCCTCGCTTGCAAATTCAACATAACAGTTTTTCGGATCCTCCGCGTTTTCCTCTTCGTAGTCATCACTCACATAGCAGAAGAATTTTTCCAGGATGTCCTCCAGGGGGTACTGCGAAATCTCCTCTGCCGGTTCATTTTCATCGAATTCAGGTTCAGGTTCGAACACGATGGAGGTAACATAGATCTCTCCTCCGCCCGATGCTTTTTCATCAAAGTAGATGATATCTTCATCATCGTCAGGATCGACATAATATTTCTGCCCCTCATACTCTGCAGTCAGCAGCTCGTCGTCAAGATCTTCCCGTGTGCCTTTTTCCCATTTTGTGATTTTTTTCAGCTCCTTCAGAAGAGAAGCATCGGTCACCTGTGCCAGCCACAGAGAGTTTTCGGATTCAGAGTTTTCCTCATAGGTTTTATAGATCATCGACTCAGCTTCTTTATACTCTTCCGTTAAATACTTTGGCGCATTATAAAATCTTATATTTTTCATTTTCGTTCCCTCACAATTCGAATGAATTCGTATTATGTTCCTCTTCTATTTTACT
>ODAI012192941.1_pt1 | contig 17596 bp, 17 predicted proteins | sample 1539321 | NCBI WGS metagenome assembly ODAI01 (sample SAMN02144231, study PRJEB22623) | gut metagenome | biome: sheep rumen | host: Ovis aries | place: New Zealand | reverse complement strand
TGCAATGAGTAATTCTAACTTGTATCGCGCAGGCTATCGTTGCTTAATGGATTACTATGTATTGGTATCGTAAACGAAGAACCGCCGTATGCGGAACCGCATGTACGGTGGTGTGAGAGGTCGGAAAATGAAAGTAGGAGGAAAACTACTTCATTTTCCTCCTACTCGATTTGCTTAATAACTCCTTGCGATAATCACTCGGGCTTTCGAAGGCTTACCGCTTACCATATCTATACCGGCTGTCTGTTCTACTCCGAATGGAACACATCGGATAGTAGCTTGCGTTTCTTCCTTGATCTTGGCCTCGGTCTCGGCTGTGCCATCCCAATGGCAGAGGAAGAAACCGCCGTCCTTGATGCGCTCCTTGAATTCTTCGTAGTTGTCGCACTCGTAGATACGGGCGTCGCGATAGGCTTTAGCCTTCTCGAAGATGTTATTCTGAATGTCTTCCAAGAGTTGTTCTACATATTGGGCGATACCTTCAATGGGGCGTGTTTCTTTCTCCAAGGTATCGCGGCGCATCACTTCGATAGTGCCGTTCTCCAAGTCACGTGCACCAAGTACCAGTCGCACCGGAACGCCCTTCAGCTCGTAGTCGGCAAATTTGAATCCGGGGCGCTTGTTGTCAGCATCGTCGAATTTCACGGTTATACCCTTTGAGCGCAGTTCATCTATGATGGGCATAACCTCCTTGTTGACGAGTTCCATCTGTTCGGGCTTGGTAGCGATGGGAATGATGACTACCTGAATAGGAGCCAGACGCGGTGGAAGTACGAGTCCATTGTCATCAGAGTGGGTCATAATGAGCGCACCGATGAGTCGCGTAGAAACTCCCCATGAGGTGGCCCATACGTATTCGGGCTTGTTCTCCTTATTAAGATAGGTGACCTCGAAGGCCTTCGCGAAATTCTGTCCGAGGAAGTGGCTGGTTCCGCTTTGAAGGGCCTTACCGTCCTGCATCATAGCCTCGATGGTGTAGGTGTCGAGAGCTCCTGCGAAACGCTCAGTCTCGCTCTTCACGCCTTGAATGACAGGAACAGCCATCCACTCTTCAGCAAACTTGGCGTATACCTTCAACATCTTCTGTGCTTCCTGTTCAGCCTCTTCGCGAGTGGCATGAGCCGTATGCCCCTCCTGCCACAGGAACTCAGATGTACGCAAGAATGGACGAGTACGCATCTCCCATCTCATCACGTTACACCATTGGTTGCACATCAGAGGCAGGTCACGCCAGGAGTGAATCCAGTTCTTGTAGGTGTTCCAGATGATGGTCTCAGAAGTAGGACGGATAATGAGTTCTTCTTCCAGTTTTGCTGCGGGGTCAACAGTCACGCCGCTTTTATCCTCGGTAGCCTTCAGGCGGTAGTGAGTCACTACGGCGCACTCTTTGGCGAAGCCTTCCACGTGTTCTGCCTCACGACTAAGAAACGATTTAGGAATCAACAAGGGGAAATAGGCGTTCTGTGCCCCCGTCTCCTTGAACATCTTGTCGAGTTGCTGTTGCATCTTCTCCCAGATGGCATAGCCATAGGGCTTGATGACCATACATCCACGTACAGCAGACTGTTCTGCCATATCAGCCTTCACCACCAGATCGTTGTACCACTGGCTATAGTTGTCGGCCCTTTTCGTCAAATCTTTTAATTCTTTTGCCATTGTTTTTTGTCGTTTGATTGATTTTGAGTGCAAAATTACATAAAAAATATCAATTATTCACGATGAATTATGAATTAATTTGTAACTTTGCACCGATGTTTTGATAAATTAAACGTTTAACAATAAAAATAGTTGAAAAGATGAAAAGTTTAAAGTCAATTGCTGTAGCTCTTTGCGCAGCTCTCGTGCTTGCTGGTTGTGGAATGAGTAACACCGCTAAAGGTGGCCTGATTGGCGCAGGAGGTGGTGCTGCTTTGGGTGCCCTGATCGGTCATATGGCTGGTAATACAGCCATCGGTGCAGCTATCGGTACCGCTGTGGGTACAGGTGCTGGCGTTATCATTGGTAAGAAGATGGATAAGGCAAAGAAGGAGGCTGAAGCCGTGCAGAATGCTCAGGTGGAGTCTGTTACCGATGCCAACGGTCTGCAGGCTGTTAAGGTTACCTTCGATTCTGGTATCCTCTTCAATTCTGGTAGTTCCGTTCTCAGTTCAACCGCAAAGACATCTCTCTTCCAGTTCGCCAATGTGTTGAAGGGTAATGCCGACTGCGATGTTGCTGTTCAGGGCTATACCGACAACGATCCTTGGAAGAACTCTACAGCCGAGCAGAGTCAGCAGAAGAACCTCCAGCTCTCTCAGGATCGTGCTCAGAGCGTGACGACCTATCTGCTTTCTCAGGGCGTAAGCGCTAATCAGATTCGTAGCACTACCGGTTTTGGTGAGGCCAACCCTGTTGCCGACAACTCTACTGCTGCTGGTAAGGCTCAGAATCGTCGTGTCGAGGTCTATCTCTATGCTTCGCAGGAGATGATTAAAGCTGCTGAGGCTCAGGCTAACTAAATGACAGATTCAGAGATTGAAAGTTCTCAAGCGTATACTCTATTGGGTGCTTGCACTCTTTTTCGGCACCACCATCCTTGCGGTGGTGGTGCTTCGATTTATACCAGTATGGATTACTCCGCTGATGGTTATCCGTTGTTGTCAGCAGGTGTCTGAAGGCAAGGATTTGAGAATGGTACATCATTGGGTACCGCTGGATAAGATATCCCCCTCATTGCCTGTTGCAGTCATAGCCAGCGAGGATGCCAATTTCCTCCGTCATCACGGCTTCGATTATAAAGCCATCGAGCATGCTGCCGAGCGTAATCGTAAGCACCCTGAGAAGCGTAAGTTAGGTGCGTCGACCATCTCGCAGCAAACAGCAAAGAACGTGTTCCTCTGGCCGGGTCGGTCATGGGTACGTAAGGGATTCGAAGTCTATTTCACCACCCTTATCGAACTCCTATGGTCGAAGCAGCGCATTATGGAGGTATACCTTAATAGTATCGAGATGGGCGATGGCATTTACGGAGCAGATGCCGTGGCTATGGAGCATTTCCACACAGACGCTTTAAACCTCACACGCAGCCAATGCGCCCTTATTGCCGTCACGCTGCCGAACCCTCGACGGTTCTCCAGCAAGAATCCCTCTGCCTATATGCTTAAGCGGCAGGCTCGGATAGAGCGAGAGATGAAATATGTACCGCCTTTCCCGCGAGAAGGGCGTGACCCGAAGAAGAAATAAGTATTTATGGAAGATAGCGCACTTAACAGATATCTGGATGAAATAGGTCGCACCGACCTGCTCTCGGCTGATGAGGAACGTCAGTTGGCTGAGAAGATCCGTAGCGGAAATACGCGTGCCTTAAACCGGCTGGTGGAGGCTAACCTCCGTTTTGTTGTTACAATTGCTGCCCAATATAAGGGCAAGGGGCTTGCTATGGACGACCTTGTGAGCGAAGGCAACATCGGGCTTATGAAAGCTGCCTCCAACTTCGACCCCTCGAAAGGAACACGCTTTGTAAATTATGCTGTGGTACACATCCGTCAGCATATCGAGAAAGCTATTGCCCAGCAGACTGGTCTCTATCAGGTACCCCGCGATGTTACTGATCGTGCTGCCCTGTTGCAGAGTCAGCCTCTTAGTGTTGACGCCCCGTTGGGCCATAAGGCTAACATGAGTCTGCTTTCCGTCCTCGTCAATCATGACGCCCCACTTGCCGATGAGCGTATTCACTCTGAAGCTATCGAGGATGCCATAGAGTTTGCACTTGGTGTCCTCGATGAACGTGAGAGTAGGGTGGTGAATGCTTTCTTCGGCATCGGTCAGGAACACGAAACCATGGCAGAGATAGCCGAGGATATGGACTTGAAGCGTGAGCGTGTTCGTCAAATACGAGACAAGGCCGTACGCAAATTGCGTAAGGCCTATCGTCGTCATCTTTCCGAACTTCGCGATAAGAAGTGAATTCTTCCGGAAAAAGCTAAGGGTTTTAATATTGACGGAGAGCTGCTATCAGTTCTCCGTTTTCTGTCTTGGTGCCGATGGTGATGCGCAGACAGTTCTGACAGAGTTGCACGCGACTGCGATTCCTTACGATGATGCCCCGATCTACCAGATAGTCGTAGATTTGCTTGGCGTCAGTCATCTTGGCCAAGAAGAAATTAGCATCCGTAGGATATACCTCCTGACAGATAGGCAACAGCTTGAAGGAATCTATCATCCGCTTGCGCTCTTCAAGAAGCAGCTTCACCCATTTGTCTACTTCGAAGGGATCTTTCATCGCTTCGAGAGCCTGCTGCTGAGTGAGTAGATTGACGTTGTATGGGTATTTCACCTTGTTGAATATCTCGATAATCTCCTTTGAAGCGAAAGCCATACCCAGACGTATGGCTGCACATCCCCATGCCTTCGACATCGTGTTGAGCACAATCAAGTTGGGATACTTTGAAAGTTCGGAACGAAGTGTCTTCTGGGCAGAGAAATCGCTGTACGCTTCGTCGACCATAACAAGCCCTTCAAAGCCTTCGATGGTCTTGACAATCTCTTCGCGGTTGATATTGTTGCCCGTAGGATTGTTTGGCGAACAGATCCAGATAAGTTTTGTGTGACTGTCTGTAGCCTTGAGAAGCTTGTCGGCAGTTATCTGATAGTGCTCGTCCAAAAGAACTGGCCGGTACTCAACATCGTTGATGTCGGCACAAACCTTGTACATGCCGTAGGTAGGCTCGATAGCAACAACATTGTCTACACCAGGCTGACAGAAGCAGCGGTACACGAGGTCGATGGGTTCATCGCTGCCGTTTCCGAGGAAGATGCTCTCCACGGCTACTCCCTTAACATTCGAAATAGCCGCTTTCAGCTCTAGTTGCAGAGGGTCTGGGTAGCGGTTGAATGGTGCGTTGTAGGGATTCTCGTTAGCATCGAGAAACACGCGTGCCTCTCGTCCTGCATATTCATTACGGGCACTACTATAGGGTGCCAGCGACCAGATGTTAGGTCTTGTCAGTTCTTGTAGCGACTTCATTTCAGACTATTGATTCTTACCGTCATTGCATTCTTGTGAGCATCGAGCTGTTCTGCTTCTGCCATCAGTTCCACGGCGTGGCCGATATTGCGGATACCTTCTTCTGTAAGGTGCTGGAAGGTTATCTTCCGGCAGTAACTGTCGAGATTGACACCATTGTATGCAGTTGCATAGCCATGGGTGGGAAGCGTATGATTGGTGCCGCTTGCATAGTCGCCTGCACTCTCACAGGCATATTTGCCGAGGAACACGCTGCCGGCATTGACAATTCTTGAGGCAACCTTCTCGTAGTCTTCTGTCTGGATGACCAGATGCTCGGGAGCGTATGTGTTGGATAGCTCGATAGCCTCTCGGATGTCGCAAACGAGTACCAGTACGCTGTTGAGAAGGGCCTGTTGAGCGATCTCCTTGCGTGGCAGGCCGTTGAGTTGGCGGCTCACCTCTTTCTGAACTTCGTCGATGAGCTTGTTGGAGGTGGTGATAAGGAACACCTGCGAGTCGATGCCATGCTCTGCCTGAGAAAGCAAGTCGGCAGCCACGAATTCCGCATTGGCTGTTTCATCGGCGATGACACACACCTCAGAGGGGCCGGCTGGCATGTCGATGGCCACATCGTGCAGGCTCACCTGTTGTTTGGCTGCCATGACGTATTGGTTGCCGGGACCGAAAATCTTGTAGACCTTTGGTACAGATTCTGTACCATAGGCCATGGCTCCGATAGCCTGTACGCCACCCGCCTTGAATATTTTGCTGACACCGGCTATGCGGGCAGCCACAAGAATGGCTGGGTTCACCTTGCCTTGGCGGTCAGGGGGTGTGCAGAGCACGATTTCCTGGCACCCGGCAATCTTTGCAGGCGTGGCGAGCATCAGTACGGTGGAGAAAAGGGGAGCCGTGCCGCCAGGGATATACAGTCCGACTTTCTCGATGGCAACACTCTTCTGCCAGCAGGTCACGCCAGGCTGTGTCTCCACTTTCTTCGAACGGAACCGCTGGGCCTCGTGGAAGGTCTTGATATTCTGATGAGCCAGTTTGATGGCCTCCTTGAGCTGGTCGCTGACAAGGCTTTCGGCTTCGTTGATTTCCTCTTTCGTTACTTCGAGCGAGGGCAGGTCTACATGGTCGAACTTGAGTTCGTAGCCCTTTACGGCTTCATCGCCACGCTGGCGCACGTCGGAAAGTACCGAGGCTACCGTCTCGTTGAGTGTCGATACGTCAAGGTGTGGACGCTTGACGATCTCTGTCCACTCGCTTTTCTCTGGATATCTGATTATCTTCATAATATCATTTTTTCGATTGGCGTCACGAGAATGCCCTGAGCACCCATTTCCTTCAGCTTGCCGATAATCTCCCAGAACTGTTTCTGATCGAGCACGGTGTGAACGGAGCACCATTCCTCGTCGGCCAATGGTATGATGGTGGGACTCTTCAGACCTGGCAGTACGTTGATAATTTCCTGCAGCCGGGCCTTGGGAGCGTTCATGCGTACATATTTCTTATCCTCGGCATCCTTGACGGCCTTGAAACGGAAAAGCATCTGCTCCAGTATCTGGCGCTTCTCCTCCGAGAGCTGCTTGTAGCCGATAAGCAAGGCTTCGCTCTGCATCACTACTTCCACCTCGCGCAGATTGTTGCTCACCAGAGTGGAACCGCTGCTGACGATGTCGAAGATAGCGTCTGCCAGACCGATGCCTGGGCTGATTTCTACAGAGCCTGTGATGACGTGAATCTCTGCCTTGATGCCATGCTTGTCGAGGAATTGGCGCAGGATGGCGGGGTAAGAGGTGGCTATCTTCTTTCCGTCGAACCACTCGATGCCCTGATAGTCAATCTCCTTGGGGATAGCCAGTGAGAGGCGGCAGCGTGAGAATCCCAGACGTGAGATAATGTCGGCATCTTCGCCGCGCTCCACGAATTCGTTCTCGCCTACCACACCTATGTCGGCCACACCAGAGGCTACACTCTGGGGGATATCGTCGTCGCGCAGATAAAGCACCTCCAACGGGAAATTGGAGGACTGAACCAGCAATGTGCGCTTGGAGGCACTCACCTTGATATCTGCCTCAGAGAGCAGATTCATCGTATCTTCAAAAAGTCGTCCTTTAGACTGAACTGCGATTCTTAACATACGTTTAAGTCTATAATATCTTGTAATTCGGCTGCAAAGTTACGAAATAATTCACAATTCACAATGCACAATTCCCAATTATTTTGTACCTTTGCACCGTTTTAGCAACTGATGACAAGGAATCATTGCCCATATCTACTCCTATTTGCAGCCTTGCTGCTATCCTCCTGCTTTGAGAAGAAACAGGAGCGAGTGGTCACGCCATGGGGACAAGTACTCGACTCGGTGGAGGTGTCGGACAACTTTGACTTGCACGAGATCCAGCAGTATGGTGAGCTGATTATGGCTACCGTCACAGGTCCCCAGACTTACTACGACTATCATGGACGTTCGCTCGGCACGCAGTATCTGTTGGTGTCGCAGTTGGCAGATAAACTGGGTGTGGGGCTGAGGGTCGAGGTGTGTCGCGACTCGGTAGAATTGAGTGAGAAGATGGCTGAGGGAGTGGTCGACATTGTGGCCTGGCCAACGCCTGGAGAGCTGGATGTGAGTGGAGAGAAGCCCATGCTGGCAGAGGAATTGAAAGCTTGGTACAAGCCGGAGTTAGTGGCAGAGGCAGAACAGGAAGAGAAGACTCTGTTGACGACCCGTCGTGTAAAACGTCATGTATTCTCGCCGATGCTCGATAAGAAAGGTGGCGTGATTTCCCATTATGACCACCTTTTCCAACAACATTCCCAGTCCATCCGATGGGACTGGCGCCTGATGGCTGCCCAATGCTATCAGGAATCGACGTTCGACCCGAAGGCCGTATCCTTTGCCGGGGCTAAGGGACTGATGCAGATCATGCCAGGAACGGCCGACGTGCTGGGGCTGCCCCGCGATCAGATGTATGATCCGGAAAAGAACATCGCCGCCGCCGCGAAATATCTGGGGCAGCTCGAATCGAAGTTCTCGGATATTCCAGGCAGGGTGGAGCGTACCAATTTCGTGCTGGCTGCCTACAATGGCGGTATCCACCACATCCGCGACGCGATGGCATTGGCCAAGCGCGACGGCAAGAATCCCCATCTGTGGCGCGACGTTTCCGAATATGTACTCAAGCTGGCCAAACCGCAATTCTATAACGATCCTATCGTGAAGCATGGCTATATGCGAGGATCTGAGACCGTCGACTACGTGGCTAAAATCAGGCAGCGTCACCAGGGGTATATGGGTATTAAATCGCCTCACCTCGGGTTCCATCCCAGCCAACCTCGCAAAGCTGGCAAGCGGAAGAACAAGTACGATATTACTGAGTGACCGTTTCCTGACGGTAAAGCGTTTGTTTCCTACCGAGAAACAAACAGTTTCCTACCGGTAAAGTTGCGCTCATCAGAGCATGCCCTTTGTAGAGGGCAGTTCGTAGTGATAGATGTCGCGGCGCACGGCCATCTTCAGGCTGCGTGCCAGGGCCTTGAAGATGCCCTCTATCTTGTGGTGCTCATTCTCCCCCTCGGCCTTGATGTTCAGGTTCATCCGGGCAGCATCCGACAGACTCTTGAAGAAGTGGAGGAACATCTCCGTGGGCATCTCGCCAATCTTCTCGCGATGGAATTCTGCATCCCACACCAGCCAGGGGCGGCCACCGAAGTCGAGGGCCACGCTGCACAGACAGTCGTCCATGGGCAGAGAGTAGCCGTATCGCTCTATGCCGCGCTTATCGCCGAGAGCTTTCAGGATGCACTCTCCCAGGGCCAGGGCCGTATCCTCGATGGTATGGTGTTCGTCTACCTCGAGGTCGCCCTTCGTATGGATAGTCAGATCGATGCTGCCGTGCTTGCCAATCTGTTCGAGCATGTGGTCGAAGAATCCGAGTCCTGTCGATATGTCGCAGCGTCCCGTGCCGTCGAGTCCCACCTTAATATATATATCGGTCTCCTTGGTGGTACGCTTCACCTCTGCTGTGCGCTCTCCGGCAAAGAGCAGTTCGGCTATTTTGTCCCATGTGATGCCTTCATCCGACAGAATGAGCGACTGGCAACCGATGTTCTTGGCGAACTGGCGATCGGTCTCGCGGTCGCCTATCACGTAGCTGTTCGCTATGTCGTAGTCAGGATTCTTCATGTATTTCTCCACCAGTCCTGTGTTAGGCTTTCGGGTCGAGGCGTTATCCTGGGGGAAGTGGGGGTCGATAAGTATCTCGTCGAACGTGATACCCTCTCCCTCGAGTGTCTGCAGGATGAAGTTGTGGACAGGCCAGAAAGTGTCCTCCGGGAAAGCCTCAGTCCCCAGTCCGTCTTGGTTGGAGACCATTACGAACTCGAAGTCGGTATGCTCGCGGATGAAGTGCAGGTTGCGAAATACGCCCCTGACGAATTTCAGCTTGCCAAAGGAGTCTATCTGCTCGTCGGCAGGCTCTTCGATGAGGGTGCCGTCGCGGTCGATAAAGAGGATACGTTTCATATTGCTGTCAGTTTGTTTTGATTGAATTCCTTTCTTTCCTGCTCTTGTACGTCAATAGAGCCATACATGTAATATGTGGGGAAAAGTGCAGACAACTGCACGTAGGCCTGAATAAATCCAATGAGCAGGAACGTGGCTGCAGCGAGCCAGCCGATATAGGAGGGCATACCGCTGGGGTCGCCCATCATCATACTCCGGGCGGAGCTCATATTGGCCAGTGTGAGGATGGAGGCAGGCAGCGAGGTGATCAGTTGCAGCCCCATCAGCACCAGCGTGACTACAAAGATTACGGTAAAGATGAATCCCCAGCGTCGCAAGCCTACTGGATAGCCCACCTTCAGCTGACTCCAGAAGCCGACGCCGTCGTTGAGTATGTAGCGCGGTACGACATACATCATCGGCAAGAGCAGACAGGCAGCTATGATGCTGGCGACACCGATGCATCCGAGTGCGGTATAGGGACTGAGCATCTTGACAGCCCCCAAGCCTATGCCGCCCACGACGATACCCACCGCCAGCAGGATGGCTGCTACGCAGAGCCAGGCCTTCAGAGTCCGGGTGAAGATGTGGGTGTCGATGTTGAACCATTTCGTACTAAGGCTGATACTGCCCGACGTCTGGTGCTGCTTCAGTACGGCAAAGCCGTAAGAAACAAAAAGAGCCTCGGCCACCAAAATGATTCCGATGGTAATTAAAACTGCCTGAGGACGCAGAATCATCAGCGTGCCACCTGCACTACAGACCATAGCATAGACGAGTGCAGCCACCCAGGAGTAACGGAAGATACGTTTGAAATTGCCGGTATACAGGCGGTATCCGGCACCGATACAAGCTCTGCTGCTTCTCGGTTTCATCAGTATGTCATCTTTCTGATTTTCCATAAAATTTGTTTATTTCGCGATAATTATTGCAAAGGTACTGACTTTTTTTGTAACTTTGCACCATTGTTAGAAGAAATTAATAGATTTTATGAAGATATTAAAGTGGGGATTCATCGGATGCGGTGAAGTCGTGGAGACAAAAAGCGGCCCTGCGTTCAGCGAAGTAGAGGGTTCGGGCGTGGTGGCCGTGATGAGCCGTACGGAGCAGAGAGCACGTACTTACGCTGTCAAGCACGGCATCAGCAGATGGTATACTGATGCTCAGGAGCTGATAGACGATCCCGACGTCAATGCCGTCTATATCGCCACTCCTCCATCCAGCCACGCTACCTATGCCATTATGGCGATGAAGGCTGGCAAACCAGTCTATGTAGAGAAGCCCCTGGCAGCTTCCTATGAAGATTGTGCTCGCATCAACCGCATTTCAGAACAGACGGGAGTGCCCTGCTTCGTTGCCTACTATCGCCGATATCTGCCTTATTTCAAGCGAGTGAAAGAAATCGTGGAGAGCGGCAGCATCGGAAGGATACTGAACGTTCAGATCCGCTATACCGAGCCTATGCGCAAAACTGATGAGGAGATGCTCTCGAATCATCAACTTTCGTGGCGGTTGCAGCCGGATATAGCCGGCGGCGGCTATTTCTACGATATGGCTCCCCATCAGCTCGACCTGCTCCAGGATATGTTCGGCGTGATACTGGAAGCCCGTGGTATCTGTGCCAACCGAGGAGGATTCTATGAGGCAGAAGACTCCGTGAGCGCATGCTTCCGATTCGAAAACGGACTGCCGGGAAGTGGCTCGTGGTGCTATGTGGCTCATGAGAGTGCCCGTGAAGACTGCATTGAGATTATCGGTACGGAGGGCCTTGTCAGTTTCTCCGTGTTCGACTACAAGCCCATCCGTCTGCAGACCAGCAAGGGCGAAGAAAATATCACGGTGCCCAATCCGCCGTACGTGCAATACCCCATTATTAAAACTGTAATAGAACACCTGCAGGGGCTCGCCGTATGCACCTGCACCAGCATTTCTGCCACCCCCGTCAACTGGGTGATGGATCGTATTTTGGGTAAATTTTAAGGGATGGACCTGAGGCTGATTCTCATATTAGTGGTGCTATTGATGGTGACTGATGTTATCATGGCCGACGATATTGATGTGGGTGATTCGCTTGTCATCGATACAGCAGCCGTCGACAAACCTCATCAGCTGGGAATCGTGCGCCGCACCATCAGAGGGTTTGACCGTCTGGAGGATGACTATATAGAGCCTCAGCACTATGAGTTTACGGCGATGATGCAGATTACACGGACATACGAGAGCTTCAGCATCGGCAGCAACGGGCAGACTCTGACGCTCGCTCCCGACGGACAGACGAAGGTGGGGCCCTATTTCGGATGGCGATGGTTCTTCTTCGGATATACCTTCGACATCAAGAACCTTGGCTTCAACAGCAACGGGCTGCGCAAGGAGTTCGATCTGTGCATCTACTCCTCACAGATAGGTGTCGACCTGTTCTACCGCCGAACGGGTAGTGACTACAAGATACGCAATGCCAAGCTGGGCTTCGGCATCGACGGCGATATCCTGGAAGGGTTACCCTTCGCAGGTGTCAACGTGGGAATAACAGGTGTCAATGCCTATTACATCTTCAATCACGGGCGCTTCTCCTATCCGGCAGCATTCAGTCAGTCGACATGCCAGAAGGTGAGTTGTGGCTCGTGGATGGCAGGAGCTGGATACACCCTCAATACCCTCGACCTCGACTTCGAGGAGCTTCAGAAGACACTCAACAGCCGCATCACGGACGGCCAGAAGGTGGAACTCGACAGCGGTATGATGTTCAGCAACATTAAGTATAGTGACTTCAGCCTCTCCGGAGGCTACGCTTACAACTGGGTGTTTGCCAAGAACTGGCTCTTTTGCGCCAGCGGACTGTTGTCGTTGGCCTACAAGACGAGTTACGGCAATACGGCCGACGAGAAAAAAGGCTTCGACTTCAAGAAGGTGAATCCCGACCTCATCGGTCGCTTCGGATTGGTATACAACAACACCAAATGGTATGCTGGTGCAAGTGCCATACTGCACACCAATAATTACCATACCTCGCGTTTCACGGCCAATAATATCTTCGGCTCATTCAATGCCTACATAGGTTTTAATTTTCATCTGAAAGAACGATATAGAAAAAAATGATAAGGTATATATTCATAGTGTTTCTAATGCTCATGCTGGCTTCTCCATCCCAGGCGCAGTCGGCTGACAGTATCACGGTCACAAAGATGCTCGCTGAGGCGCGCCATCAGGATCGCAACATTTGTTTCCCGCTCTATTTTGCCCGCCAGTTTATAGGCAGGCCATATGTGGCATACACTCTCGAAGTGTCTGACCCGGAAACCCTTGTGGTGAATACCCGTCAACTCGACTGCACCACGCTTGTAGAGAATGTCACGGCCCTGACACTCTGTGCTTACCGCAATCTCTACACCTATCGCGATTACCAGAATGCTCTCGTCAGCATGCGTTATCGCGGGGGCATCATTGATGGCTATCCTTCGCGTATTCATTATTTTACGGAGTGGATAACCGAAAATTCACGTGCTGGCATCGTTACCGAGATTCAGCAGCCGAACCCGCCTTTCACGGCCTTGCAGATGGTAAAAGTCGACTATATGAGCAAGCATCCTCAGTCGTACAAGGCTCTGCGCCTTCATCCCGAGTTCGTCAGCGAGATACGACAGATGGAACAGCGCGTCAGCGGCCAACAGTTCCGCTATATCCCCAAGTCGGATGTGACCAATACCTCTCTGTTGCGTGAGACTATCCAAGATGGTGATATCATCGCAATCACCTGTCAGAAGCCTGGCCTTGACATCGCTCACCTGGGGTTTGCCGTCTGGCGAAACGACGGACTCCACCTGCTCAACGCCTCTCAGCTGCACAAGCGAGTGGTAGAGGAGCCCATGACCCTCGGAGAGTATCTCTCCAAGCACCCGTCGCATACGGGTATCCGAATTATCCGAATCAACAGATAGAATAAAGTAGTAAATAGGAAAATATTAAGAAGTTATGATTGAATTACCTGATTTTATGAGTTATGCCAACAAATTCTCTCAGTCGGAGTTTGTTGAGAAGATTGCCCGCATCGCCAAGCGTGCTGGTTCGAAACTGGTTTATGCCGCGCTCATCCTCTATTACACACTTCAGAGTGATAAGGTAAGCAAGGCCGACAAGGCGATTATCATCGGTGCCTTAGGCTATATGATCAGTCCACTCGATGTCATCCCCGATGCCATTCCCATAGCAGGACTAACTGACGATCTTGCCGTACTGATCTATGTGCTGAAGAAGGTATGGACAGGGATTGATCCGGAGATACTCCAACGTGCCAAGGAACGTCTTTCCAAGTGGTTTGATGAAGACGAGATTATCGAGGCCGAGCATCTTTTCGATGCTGAGTAACAAGAAAAAGAGACTGAAGGAATCCTTCAGTCTCTTTGCTTCTGAGGTGCCTAGCAGATTCGAACTGCTGTAGACGGTTTTGCAGACCGTTGACTAAGCCACTCATCCAAGGCACCATGTCAGTTTTGCGGATGCAAAGGTAGGCATATTATTTGAACTGACCAAATTTTTCTGCTACTTTTTCTCTTTACAGCCTTGTTTTTTTATTTTTGCACGCCGTTGAGCTCTGTTTAGAGGGCATCCACTGCAACCATAACATGGATTTCCCGCTGTTCTGAATGCTTGGTAGATACGCCAGGCCGCATAGCTTAACGCCCCCACAAGTATTATTGCAACAATCAGGTACTCCGTCATCAACTCCTCAGTTTCCTTAGTAGCACACGGTTGATGGCCTGGATTTTACGACTTCTTTTCTCGATGTCCTCCTGAATGTCCTCGCGTACATTATTTATATTATTAAATAGGTCGCTGAAGGCGTTCAGTAAGAAGTTGGGCTGTGCTTCGTCTTCGATAGCTTCGGGATTTGTTATGATGCGGATGCCTTGAGGCTCTATGTGTACATCGACGTCAGTGCCTGTCATGATCGGGTCGCCGTCATAATGAATGGCTCCAGGCTCCTTACGGTGAATGTGCAGTTCCTTGGTGCGGAACGTCTTTATCTTTGAATTGTTGCCTAGCGTCTTCATAAACAGATCTGCTGCTATCTGCGGTGCATCCAGCGCGTTGAAGGGCTCCATGATAATCACGTCCATCAGGCCGTCTTTCATGGTTGCACCAGGAGCTATATAGGCATTGTTGCCGTACTGCGAGGCATTGGCACAGGCAATGAGGAAAGCCTTATGCCGATGCGATCCGCTTGAGTCGGTCACTTCGTAGGTCTCAGGCTTGTAGTTCAGCCCTTCTTTCAGTACGTTCTCTACGTATGTGATAGGCCCTCGCTTGCCGGCCTCGGCGAACTTGAGCGATATGAAAGCATCGAATCCCATCCCGCAGGTGCAGAAGAATGGTAGGTCGTTGATTACTCCATAGTCGAATGCTTCTACATTGTATGTGTTGATAATCTCCAATGACTTCTTAGTGTCCATTGGCAGACAGAGATGCCTTGCCAGTCCGTTGCCAGAGCCGCAGGGGATGATGCCCAGGGCCGTATCGGTATGTGTCAGCGAGCGTGCCACCTCGTTGACTGTACCATCGCCACCCACTGCCACTACCGCGTCTTTACCCATGGCAACACATTCGCTGGCAATCTCAGAAGCATTGCCGCGATAGGCTGTCAGACGGATGTCATAGTCGAAAAGTCCATGGTCGATAGTCTTTTCTATCAACTGTGGAATTTCGTCCTTGGAGTGAGTGCCCGAAATGGGGTTGATGATGAATGTGATGCGCTTCTTATCTGTCATATTGGTTGCAAAAGTACGAAAATCAGTCGAAAATCTCCCGTTTTATACAAGAAAAATGCAGAAAAACGACATTTATTAAGATTTTCTTGCACGATTTTCCAAAAAATGTGTAACTTTGCAGCCTGTATAATTAAAAAAGTAAAAACTTACCTATATCGGAATGGGACAGTTACAAGAAAGATTTAAGCATTATCGTGAGCCACAGAAGTATATGGAGGCTGACGTATACCCTTATTTCCGAGCTATTGAAGGAAAGCAGGGGACGGAAGTCGAAATGGGTGGCCACAAGGTGCTTATGTTCGGCTCCAATGCATACACAGGCCTTACTGGCGATCAGCGCATTATTGATGCAGCCAAGGCAGCACTCGACAAGTATGGTTCTGGTTGCGCAGGTAGCCGATTCCTCAATGGTACGCTCGACCTTCATGTGCAACTTGAAAAGGAGATTTCTGAGTTCATCGGCAAGGATGATTGCCTTTGCTTCTCTACAGGCTTCTCTGTTAACCAGGGTGTCATACCTGCATTGCTCAGTAAGGACGACTACGTGATTTGCGATGACAGAGACCACGCTTCAATTGTCGATGGACGTCGATTGGCATTTGCCAAGCAGCTCCACTACAAGCACAACGACATGGAGGATCTCGAGCGCGTGCTCCAGAAGCTTCCCCACGAAGCCATCAAGCTCATTGTCGTCGATGGTGTGTTCTCGATGGAGGGCGACCTGGCCAAGCTTCCGGAGATCGTCAAGCTGAAGCATAAATATAATTGCTCGGTAATGGTTGACGAAGCCCATGGCATTGGCGTGTTTGGTAAGCAGGGCAGGGGAGTTTGCGACTATTTCGGACTGACAGACGAAGTCGATCTCATCATGGGCACTTTCTCCAAGTCGCTCGCCTCAATCGGTGGTTTCATCGCCTCAGACTGGGATACCATCAATTTCCTGCGTCACACCTGCCGTACCTATATCTTCTCAGCCTCCAACACGCCTGCTGCTACGGCTGCTGCTATGGAGGCCCTGCACATCATCCAGCAGGAGCCGGAGCGGATACAGGCCCTTTGGGACGTGACTAACTATGCCTTGAAGCGTTTCCGCGAGGAAGGCTTTGAGATTGGCGACACCGAGAGCCCGATCATCCCGCTTTATGTGCGTGACGTTGATAAGACCTTCTTGGTGACAGCCCTTGCCTTCAAGGCCGGCGTGTTCATCAACCCCGTCATCCCGCCAGCTTGTGCTCCTCAGGATACCCTTGTGCGTTATGCCTTGATGGCTACTCATACCAAGGAACAGGTAGACCGTTCCGTTGTAGCTTTGAAGAAAATCTTCGTAGAACAAGGAATTATCAAATAAAAATGCGGAAAAATTTGCAAGGGTCGCAGAAAATGCGTACCTTTGCAGCCGCAAATTCGAGGTGTAGCGCAGTTGGTAGCGTTCCTGGTTTGGGACCAGGCTGTCGCAGGTTCGAGTCCTGTCACCTCGACCACCCTTAAAAAATTTGCCGCTGACTTTCAATAAGTTAGCGGTTTTTTATACATACAGGAATAAATGAAAACTGGCAGCGACTTCTTTTGAGTGCTGCCAGCCTTTTCGTTAGTAAGTGCGTATCATTGTCAGAGTATAATCGGGCCGTGGCCCATGCAACTCGTAGTGCCGAGGGCAGTCAGGGCTGCCGTGAGGATGCTGACGATGACCTGAATGATGGTCTTCCAAGTTTCTTTCTTCATAGTGCTTTCATGATGTTTTAGAGTTAATAACTGTGGAGGGAGCCCTGCCGGGGCAAAGCCCCCTCCGATTGCTTAGTCTCCTTCGCCGGGCGTGATTGAGGGATTGCCGCCGCCGCCCTGAGTGCCGCTGGTGTCGTCACCAGTCTGGCTGTCGCCGCCCTGAGTGCTGCTGCCGCTCTGCGAGTCTCCGCCTTCGCTGCCGCCGCCGGTCTCTTCGGACTTCAGGAGGCTGTCCACGTTGATGAACTCGGCCTGCTTCAGGAACTGGCGGCTGGAGATGTTCTCCTCGGTAGTCTGCTCGGGCAGGAATCGGATGTGGAGCGCCTTCAGGTGCTTGTTCACGTTGAAGTCCTCCTTCTTCAGCGCGCCGTTCTTCTGGTTCTCGAGGGTGCAGTAGAAGGTGCCGAGCCCCTCGATCTTTACCTTCTTACTCTCCAGCAGCATCTCAACCAGACAGCTGCGGAACTTCTCCAACACGCCGTAAACGACGTCGGGGGTGTAGATTGATCCGTGCTCCGAAATGTGGTTAGCCAGCTTTCGGGTGTTCAGCGTCTCGAGGTTCTTGATCTGTGCGTACCACTTGCCGAAGGCCGCAGAGTGCGAGTTCTGGTTTTT
>ODAI014726721.1_pt1 | contig 17599 bp, 11 predicted proteins | sample 1539321 | NCBI WGS metagenome assembly ODAI01 (sample SAMN02144231, study PRJEB22623) | gut metagenome | biome: sheep rumen | host: Ovis aries | place: New Zealand | reverse complement strand
TTCTTACCGTTTTTATACGCTCCTTATAGTATTATATACATAGTATATAATACGGAACGTGTTAAATGGAGGAAAATAGTGCGTGATTAGTGCGTGATTAGTGCGAGATAAGTGCGTTATTAGTGCGTGATTATCGAGGTCATCAGCAGGTTATCGTGGATGCGGAGACTATGGAAGCAAAAGAGGCATTTGAATCAAGGAAAAATGTGTCATTTGGGAGGTTCTGTTTTTCTGGTGAGAAGACAGACCCCATTCTCAATTTTAAATACAAAAAAATGCCCCCTTGGGATAAAAAATGAAAAAAAAATGAAGGTAACTATTGCATATTTCGTAAAAAAGCAGTAATTTTGTACCCGATTTTGAAAAATCGTTACTTAAAAATCTAAAACACCATGCAGAAACGGAATTTATCCTTCGCGCAACTCTTTAATCTGAGTTTCGGTTTCTTCGGAGTTCAAATTGCCTACGCTCTTCAGAGCGCCAATATCTCCCGTATTTTTGCTACCTTGGGTGCTGACCCCCACACGCTGAGTTTCTTCTGGATTCTCCCGCCGTTGATGGGTATGATTGTCCAGCCTCTGGTCGGCAAGTACTCGGACAAGACATGGACCCCTCTCGGGCGCCGCAAGCCTTATTTGCTCGTGGGCGCGCTCATCGCGGTGGCTGTGATGCTCCTCCTGCCGAATGCCGGTAACTTCACCTTCACGCAGTCCCTCTTCCTGGGGCTCAATGCGGCGATGTGGTTCGGACTTTTCTCCCTCATGTTCCTCGATACCTCCATCAATATAGCTATGCAGCCCTTCAAAATGATGGTAGGAGACATGGTCAACGAGGAGCAGAAAGGTACGGCATATGCTATTCAGTCTGCGCTCTGTAACGCCGGTTCGCTGGTGGGATATATATTCCCGATTTTCTTTACGTGGATAGGAATAGCGAATACGGCTCCCGAGGGAGTCATCCCGGATTCGGTCAAATGGTCTTTCTATGCCGGCGCAACAATCCTCATCCTCTGTTGCCTCTATACGTTTGCTACCGTCAAGGAACTTAATCCCGAGGAGTACGCAGAGTTCCATGGTATCAAGGAAGAAGATCATCAATCATCAATCAGCAATCAGCAATCGGAGGACGGTTTCATAACCTTGCTGCACAAGGCTCCGTCTGCTTTCTGGACGGTCGGACTTGTCCAGTTCTTCTGCTGGGCTGCCTTCATGTATATGTGGACCTATTCTAACGGCGCCATCGCTGCTAACTGCTATGGATGGGATGGCGTGAACGCGGCGCATGAGGCTTTCCAGACTGCCGGTAACTGGGTCGGCGTATGTTTCGCGGTCCAGGCTGTCGGTTCCCTCCTCTGGGCGATGATTCTTCCGGTTCTTGAGAAACATACGGGCAACAAAGGAGCCTACGCCATCTCCCTGATTGTCGGAGCAATTGGATTTATATCCATCTACTTTGTCTCCGACCCGTACGTCCTCTGGCTCAGTTATGCCCTCGTCGGAGCTGCTTGGGCGGCTATGCTGGCATTGCCTTTTACGATTGTCACGAATGCAATCAAGGGCGGAAACATGGGGTATTACCTCGGCTTGTTCAACTGTACGATTTGCATCCCGCAGATTGTGGCAGCCCTTTGCGGAGGTGTCCTCCTTAAATATATATGCGCGGGTACGCAGGCAGGCATGTTAGCCGTGGCTGGAGTACTCCTCATCCTCGGTGCCGCTTCCGTCTTCTTGATCAAAGAAAAAGAATAAATCCCCTAGAATACTAGTAGACTAGAATACTAGTAGACCAGTAAACTAGTAAACCAGAAGACCAGTAAACTAGTAAACTAGTAGACCAGTCGACTATCCCATAGAAAACAATAACAAAAAATATCAATATCTATTATGAAAAACAAATTTATCAAACTAGCGGCTCTATGTGTGGTGGTTGCCGGTTTAGCGGGTTGTCAGTCAGATGTTGATGTCTTTGGCATCAGTTCTGATTTGGCACTTGGTAAAATGCCGGGCTATTACACCTTTACCGAAGTCGATTCTACAGCGATGAAGGTCACGAAAACAGAGTATTATCTGGAAAAAATCAATGATGGTATCGGGAAAGGATATCGCCGTGTAAGTACATCGGGAATGTGTGCCCCGACAGATGCACAGGAACCGATTACGTGGAGCGCTGTCATGGCGGAGAATAAACTCTCTATGACGACGACTATTACCTCCGAAAATGGTGAAACTGAGGTGTTCGCATGGTCGGAAGGTGTACTCCATAAAGCGAATGGCGTATCCAGGAAAACAAGTAGCTCCAGTATTACTTCACTTAACACTATCTATGAAAATCTCGCTAATACGGAGTTTGAAATAGCTCAGAAATCTTATTATCCTCATCCGGATACAATTGATTTTATAGCATGGAAAACGGAAAACGATTTTTTTGCTCCTGAAGATACTGCCGCTCAAAAGGCTGCTTATCTCAAAGAACTGGCACCTTATCTTGATACCATCAAATGGTACTTGGGATATGCAGGACAAATCGGTACCGTATATCTGGATTCAGTAACCGGAGAATTGTGTAATCTTGTGGTTGTTTCTCCGCAAGCTTCTTCTCGTGGTAGCAACAAGGGTAAACATGGTATTACCCATGTTATCATGATTGATACTCTCCAGACACGTGTCGAGCAAATCGATGACCGTCCTGCTCAGATGCTTAATAGTACGTTGGCGTTTATGCGCGCTGGGGAAACCAATACAGGTTCGTACTTCTATAGAAAGCAAACGTGGACGGAGGAATATTATATTGATCCTTCTTCGCCCCAAGCTATCGCTACCGATTCCACTTATACCTTTGATGCTTCTGCTTGGGCTGTTCCTTCTGTCACCAGCTCGGTTATATTTGATGTACTCTTTAAAGGTATCGAAAATGGTAAAACGCAAGATGCGTTCACAACGATAAATGTCTCTGACTTTAATAAAGAGAAAGGCGAATTGGTTGTTGGTGAGCTTAAATATAAGGTGAAACAATAATATCTCAATACAATGAAAAACAGTCTCTTTTCATTCCGCGCAGTGTGCATGTCGCTCCTTCTGATGGTGGGTATGGCGGCATTTGCACAGACTACCGTCCAGGGTACGGTTATTGACGCAGCTAACGGTGAACCGATTATTGGCGCATCTGTTCTTGAAATAGGTACAACCAACGGTACAATCACCGATTTTGATGGTAATTTTACGTTGAATGTGAAATCCGGAGCGAAACTCTCGATCTCTTATATGGGATATAAAACCCAGGAACTGGCGGCACAGCCGAAGATGGCGGTGAAACTGGGTGAAGATACAGAGGTCCTCGACGAAGTTGTTGTCGTGGGCTATGGCGTCGTTAAGAAAAACGATGCTACTGGTTCCGTTACGGCTATCAAACCCGACGAGATGAACAAAGGTCTCGTTACCAACGCCCAAGACATGATCCAAGGTAAGATTGCAGGTGTGAACATTTCTACTAATGGAGGTTCACCGGGTGCAGGAGCAACGATTCGTATTCGTGGTGGTTCTTCACTTTCGGCTTCTAACGACCCGCTGATTGTTATCGATGGTTTGGCTATAGACAATAATGGTATGCCGGGTATGTCGAACCCATTGGCATTGGTTAACCCTTCCGATATTGAGACCTTCACTGTCCTCAAGGATGCCTCGGCTACCGCTATCTACGGTTCACGTGCATCAAACGGTGTCATCTTGATTACTACCAAGAAAGGTAAATCTGGACAAAAACTGAGAGTTACTTACGACGGTAACGCTTCGTTCGGTACGGTATTGAAACACTTGGATGTCATGACGGGTGATGAACTCCGAGCATATGCTATGTCTGCCGGACGTGATCAGGCTGCGAATAGCTATCTTATGAATCATAATGTGGATTGGTTCAAAGAAACCTATCAAACCGCTATTTCGACTGACCATAACATCTCTCTCGCTGGTGGTTATAAAGATAAGAACGTGGATATGCCATACCGCGCTTCGGTAGGTTATACCCTCCAGAATGGTGCGGTGAAAGGTTCGCAGATGCAACGTGTAACGGGAGCTTTCAACCTTAATCCGTCCTTCTTGGAAAATCACCTTATCTTCAATGTCAATGCGAAAGGTATGTATATCCATAATAGATGGGAACCGGGCAATGCAGCTGCTTACCTCAGCCAAGACCCGACTCAGGCTATTTATTCGACAGATGACTTGACGAATATATACGGAAACTTGATTACAGTACCTGGTTCGACTGCAGATAACCCCAGTTATATTACTAAAGATGAATTGGATGCGCATTGGGGGGGCTATTATCAACCGTTAGGTACGGATCAAACTATTTATGGTCCTAACGATGACCCGGAGTGGAGATATAACCTCAAAGGAGGTGGTAACCCTATCGGTCGTCTGAACCAGCAGTGGAGCGGTTCTGATGCAGGGCAGTTCCTCGGAAACTTGGAGGCTACTTATAAGGTGCATAATTTCGAGGACCTTGTTTTCCATGCCAACTTTGGTGCTGACTACACTTATTCGGAGCAAAAGTATAATAATAATATGATTGGTGCTTCTGACCATTATACTGGTATGCAGGGAATTGAGAAAAAGATGAAATATAACCTCCAATTCAACTGTTATGCGCAATACGGACATGATTGGGAAAAAGCACAACAGCACTTTGACGTAATGGTTGGTTATGAATGGCAGCACTTCTATAACGACTATAGCAATAAGGGAAATGGTATGTGGCCGTTAACCTATAAAGGAAAAAATGGTGTCCCGGGTGAACCCGCTTATCCGTATGTTACTATCGGAAGAGGAGAAAACTACCTGGTATCTTTCTTTGGTCGTATTAACTGGATTGGTTGGAACCAGATTATGCTGACTGCTACACTCCGTGGTGATGGCTCCAGCCGTTTCCCGAAAGATAAACGCTGGGGTGTGTTCCCTTCTGTAGCACTCGGTTGGAAAATTAAAGAGTCCTTCTTGAAAGATGTAAACTGGATTAATGACCTCAAACTCCGTCTGGGCTATGGTATTACTGGTCAGCAGGAGGGCATTGGTGACTACGAATATATGCCTATTTATAGTGAGGTGGTAGGTCACGTTACGTATTACCCCGTAGGTGGAGAGAATAGTTATGCCAAGGAAAATCACGATGCTGAAAAAGTGGATATGGTGAAAGATAAAGATGGTTATATCCTGTATGCGCAAAACCGTCCGCAAGCTTTCAACACGGAATTAACTTGGGAAAAAACCACTACTTACAATGTTGGTCTTGATTACTCTTTCTTGAATAACCGTATTTCCGGTTCTATTGATTATTATTTCCGTAAAACAACCGATTTGTTGAGTGATAAGCTTGTGCCTCTCGGCTCGAACTTTGAGGCAAAACTCAAATCAAACGTCGGTTCTCTTCAAAACCAAGGTGTGGAGTTCGCTATAAACGCGGTTATCCTTGATTACGGAAAACGCTTCAAATGGGATCTCGGCTATAACGTCACTTGGAATCAAAATAAAATTACTAAAATCAATGGTGATCAATCTATGATTAATGGTAATGGAACTGCAGGTGAAGGTATTAGCTCTCAATCAATTACAAAATATGCAGTTGGATATCCTTCTGATGTATTCTATCTCTATGAGGCGAAAAAAGGTGTAAAAGAAGATGGCTCTACCTATTGGTATGTAGTGGATCAGCAAAAAGAAGGTGAAGAAGGATATGGCGAGATTACTCCGGCGGATATGGTCTTCAAAAATTGTAGCCCGGTTGCTCCGGTTACTATGGGCTTGCAGATGAAGTTCCAGTTCTATGGTTTCGACCTTGGTATGTCATTCCGTGCGAATATCGGTAATTATGTTTTCAATAATGTTATTGCTTCTAAATTGTCCACTGCCACGATTGAAAACATGTCAAGTAATAAATACTTCTATAATCTTCCTACGGCTGTCTTAGAGACTTACTATGTGGATGGTTACAAGAATTCGATTACGGATCAAGCTGGTAATGCTGTTATGGGCGCATATGGTATTACAGACCGTTTCTTGGAAAATGCCTCGTTCTTGCGTTGCGATAATATCACACTCGGTTATTCGTTCAATAAAGGCAAAGTTTCGGGTCGTGCATTCTGTACCGTTTCGAATCCGTTCGTAATTACCAAGTACTCGGGACTTGATCCGGAAATCACAATTTATGGATCCGGTGCCGGTGTTGATAACTCTATATACCCACGTTCCATGACAACCGTTCTTGGTATCAACCTTCAATTCTAATAACTGATAACTGAAAACTATAAGTAATATGAAACGTTTATTTAATTATGTAATATTGGCATCAATTGCAATTGCATTCGCTTCCTGTGTACAGGATTTGGATGTAAAACCTATTGACCCCAGTGTCAATAATGAATTTAATCAAGACGCCATGTTCACCAAGTGCTATGCTTGTCTTGGTTTGACTGGTTTGTCTGGTGATGATAATTCCGATGTTGATAAAGATGGTATTGATGCGGGTACCTCTGGGTTCTACCGTATGACTTGGTACTGCAATGAGTTCCCAACCGACGAAATCTGGTGGACCTATAACGATGAAGAATCCAAACAGTTGACGCAAACTAACTGGACCGGTAATAACAATGGTATTTGGGCTATCTATATTCGTTTGATCCTCAATATCAAATATTGCAATCATTATCTGGCGAGAGCAACCCAGAATAATGATGAGGAGAAATTCCGCCATGCTGAAGTGCGTTTTATTCGTGCCCTCCATTTCTTCTATCTTATGGATATGTATCTCTATTCTCCATTTATGTTGGAAGATAGAAATGTGTCGCCGAATTTCAAATCACGCCATTTCGTTTATAATTGGTTGGTGAATGAGTTGAAAGAGCTGGAGGCTCAATTACCGGTGAAGCGCATAAGCGATTATCGTGTCGATAAGGCGGCTGCGCAACTCCTCTTGGCGCGTATTTACCTCAATGCTGATGTGTATAATAAATTTAATAAGGAATGGGTTCCGGGATCTGCTATTGATGCTGCAATTTCGATGGCGAACAAAACTATCGAGGAAAACAAGGCTACGCATGACCTCGTGAAAAAAGAGCAGAAGATAACTCATAACCCCGGTACAGATTCGTGCTATATCTATACCGCTTATCAGCAACTCTTTATGGCGGATAATAACCGTCCGGAGATTATCAAAGAGTCGCTGCTCCAAATCTATCAAGATGGTATTTATGCACATAGTTATGCTGGCTCATCCATGTTGGTTAAGGGACCGCGTGATGATGGTATGATACCTTGTGGAGCGGATGCTGGCCTGTGGCATGCGATGCGTACCTCGCCTACTATGGTTGACAAGTTTATTAAGTTGGTGGGTATTAGTCGTAGCCAAGCGCAGAATATGATTTACGATGAGTACCATATGCCGGCTCAATTAAACGATGATCGAGCCATTTTGTGCTCCAAAACCAGTAGTACAAGTTATTCCTTTAAGTTGACAGGTGCTCAAGGGGCCGGTGACCAGAAAAATATGTATGAGTGCTGGGCTCCCTTGAAGTTTACTGGGGTCTATTCTTCTGCTGAGCAACCTAAAATCTCTCCTCGTCAAAATACCTCATGGCCTGATACGGATATTCCGCTGCTTCGTATAGCTGAGGCATATCTGATTCGCGGAGAAGCAAAAGCGCGTAAATCCGGTAACTGGAATGATGCTTTGGCGGATGTAAATATTCTCCGGGATCGTGCCAATGCCAAACTGTTGGATGCAATGGATGAGGAGACTATGCTTGACGAATGGAGTCGTGAGTTCTGGTTTGAAGGACGCCGCCGTATGGACCTCATTCGTTTTGGACGTTTCTTTGGTCCCGAGGCGGATAAGCACCAGTTCCACTGGGAGGGACGTATGGCGAAAGATGATGGTCAGGCAAACTTTGTTGCCGGTACACCGGAGTATATGAACTGGTTCCCGGTTCCTTCCGATGACAAACGGAATAACCCGAACTATAAAAATGATGTAGAGGGTGATCCCGAGAACCCATACGCTTCACGTGGTGGTGACGGTTATCCATATTAATCTATTGAAGATATATATCGTAATATCGACGTGTCGAGAATTCGATTTATCGAAAATAAAAAACAAAATTCATTTAATCAACTAAATTTATTAACATTATGAAAAAGATTTATGCATTTATGTGTGCAGCGCTGATGAGCGTTAGTCTCTTTGCTGTACCTGAGCAAATCCCTTCTGCTGCAAATTTGGAAGGAGCTGGTTACAATCCGAGCACAAATGTGGTGCTCTGTCTGTATTTTGATTCGGTTCCGTGTAATCCGGTTGTTTTGGCTGGTAATTACGATGAAAATCCCGATTTGAACTGGAAATTGGATCCTGCAAAGGCTAAACTATTCAAAGCGCTGCCTGGTTTTGAGGGCTGGTACGCTGTTGAGTTCCCTTATAAAGAGGGCGTTATGGCGAAGCCGGTACAATTAAAAAAATTATCGGACGAAACCTATGACACTGGTTGTTGGGATTTCCAATCCGGTGATCCTGATGCTTGGGTGCGAATGGATGGTTCTTTGGAGGCTACAATTTCTTTGGAGAACGGTAATGAGTCAAAGGTAGAGTATAAGTCTGCTGGTGCTTATATCTATGAACTCAAATATTGGAAAGCCCACAAATCGCCTTGTGTATATATTCCGAAATATAACTACACGATTTATCTCTTCGATCCTGAGTGTGAATCGAATGATTTTGCACCGGCAATCATTGGTGACTTCGATAATTGGAAGGGCACTCCGATGAGTAAAACGGTGTACGAGGGCGATGAAGCTTACATGTATGTTATTACAGATGAGGCTGATCATAAAATTAAATTTAGAGAGGCTTCTACAAATGATTGGACGAACCAGTTGCAATGGAAAGATTCTCTTGGGAACTGGCAAGACTTTGCAGACTATATGTTGCCGGCGGTTACCACGGGCACGGATACTACTCTCGTATTCGACTATTATGACCCGGCGAAATATCGCTATCCGTTGTGCGGTGTTACGTTCCTGAATATTGAAATTACCGCTAAACTTCCTGCCGGTGCTCCTGCTGCTGGTGTTGAGTTGATGGGTACCTTCAAAGGCGGTGTATGGGACGGTGAAGGTCTGTTGATGGATCTTGATCCTGTTACCGGTGCATACAAGGCTACTATTCAGGCTGTTGAGATGAACGAGTTTAAATTCCGTGAGTTAGGTAATTGGGACAACCAAATCGAGGTATCTGAAGATGGTGGTGAAACATGGGCAGTTGCAAGTAACTTCAAAGTTGGCGAAGAAATGGAAATGGTTGGTGAAAAGGTGGTCATTAACCTTGACCTCTCTGATCCGACTGAATATCGTTGGAGCGTAAATCCGGAAGAGGGTATCGAGAATATTGTTCTGACCGAGAAGGCACAGAAAGTGGTTGTTGATGGCGTAATCTACATCATCCGCAACAACAAGATGTTCAACCTCCAAGGCGCACAGGTTCGCTAATCCGAACACCCCTTGCATCAGCCATGGATGGCTGATATAAAAATAGCTCGGGCAAACGCCCGGGCTATTTTTATACTTATAGAGTACTTACGAAGGCTTTGACCGTCGTTTGACCGTCGGGATTGGACTTTCTTTCGGCTTATTTTTGAGAGTGTCAAAACTCTCTATTATTCCATCCGAAAAGAGCCCTTCGCTCCTTTCCGGATAATAAACGTACACTGGCCTGCAAAGGCATGCATCTCAGGGCGTACGAAACTGTCCAGACAGGCTGCATCGCCGTTTGCAGCGGCTACAAAACCTTCGCCTTCGTAGCATATCAGATTATTGGCAAAAGGACAGAGATGACCTTTCTTGTCCACCACCCGTACGGTCATATAACATAACTCTTCAGGCTTTTCGTTCTCATTCGTCCATATAACCTCTAAATGATCCGGCTTGCCTGCCTTGTGGATGAACTGGCGCGCTACTTCCTGTCCGTTCTCATCATATGCAATCAGTTTCACTGCCTTTTTCTTATATGGCAGGTTAAACCACATCAGCCTGTATCGTGGCAGCAGTTCCGGCCGTGGCGCAGAACCCCATTCAGGAATCTCAAACTTCCCGACTTCAGGCATCGCACTGACACGCGGTTCTCCCTCCCTTGAGGGGAGGGCTGGGGAGGGGTTGTCACACTCTTCTTTCGTCGCAAAACGCAGTTTGCCGTAACTCTTTCTGCCGATGAAAAGTTCTACTGCAGGATAGTTGGTATAGCAGAATACGGTTACGCTGTCGCCTTTCTTCCAGTTCCAGTGAGGTAGAACGTGAAATGTCTCGTCTTCCTTGTTCCATTGGCTCTTATACAGCCAGTAACGGTCTTTGGGCAGCGACGCTAAATCGATGATGCCGAAATAGCTGCTGTGACTCGGCCATGCGTCTGTATCGTAAGGAGAGGGCTCGCCTAAATAGTCAAAGCCGGTCCATACAAACTGACCGAGCGTCCACGGATAATCATCTTGCAACTGGAAATCTTGCTCGGGAAGCCCTGACCATGCGCAGTATTCTACGTCATAGCCGGAGGACTGATTGTCGTCATATTTCGCATCAGGCTGGATAACTGCCGGTAACTTGTATACGCCCCGGCTGGAGACGGTACTTGCTGTCTCGCTTCCTAAAATCATCTTTTGTGGCAGGTTCTCGTAAGCTTCATGATAGCGGCTTGTACGATAGTTGAAACCCGGTAACTCTACCGCGGCGCCGAAACCGTTATGGATGACATGCATCGCCTGGTCCATGCCGTTGGTTACAGGACGGGTAGGATCCAGTTGGTGGAAAAGGTCCTGTAGCTCCTTCACGATGCCTATTCCATCCGGCAATACCTGGTTCCATACCTCGTTTCCGCTGGACCACAGCATGACGCACGCGTTGTTGCGGTAGTGCTTCACCATGTTTGTGATGTCCCGTTTCCACCAGTCATTGAATTCCTTGCTGTAGTCATTCTCTGTCTTGCCGTGGTTCCATACGTCGAAAGGCTCGATCATCATCATCATCCCCATCTCGTCGCATAAGGCTACTAACTCCGGTGCCGGCATGTTATGGCTTGTGCGTATGGCGTCGCAACCCATCTTCTTGAGCATCGTCAGTTGGTGCCGGAGAGCGTCTTTGTGTACGGCGGCGCCCAATGGACCTAAATCATGGTGCAGACATACGCCCTTGAATTTGCGGGTCTCGCCGTTTAGTTGAAAACCATGCTCCGGGGTATAACTGATGCTATGGATACCGAACCGCGTCTCTTTTTCGTCCAGTACCTCTTCGCCTCGCAGCACCTGTGTCTTGGCTACATAGAGATGAGGCGTCTCCGGACTCCATAGATGTGGACGGAGAATATTGCAGTGCCCTTGTGCGCCATCGGCGGTGCCTACATACTGGTCGTCGTAATAGAATTTGGTCTGAATACGTACGCCCGATTGCTCGCATGTAGTCGCCTCTACGCCGTTTTGCAGCTCTACGGAAATCTCCACTGCGGCTTTTTCAGAAGTGATATGAGGGGTTCGGATACATACACCGAACGTGGGTATATGGATAGGATCGCTCTCTACCAGATGCACATTCCTGTATAGACCGGCTCCCGGATACCAGCGGCTCTGTTGGGGCTTGTTCTCCAGGAAGACATCGATGTCCACTTCGGAATACTGGCCGCTTTCATCTGACTTCTGACTGCTGACTTCTGACTTCTCCAACAGATGGGGCAGAATATAGCAATCAAAAGTATTGTACCCGTAGGGCCAATAAACCATCTCCTCGCCGTTGACATAAACATCGGCGTGGCTCATCGCACCGTCGAAAACCAACGTGTAGAACTTCTCCTTGTTGACTTTGACGCGTGTGCGGTAGTGACCTTTGCCCATCCATGGCAAGCCGCCGCTACGGCCGGTCTTCCAGGTCGGCTCTTTCTCGCCGTTCTGGACTACAACCACTTCTTGCAAATCATTGGCGCGGTCGAATGCACCGCTTATCGCCCAGTCATGAGGAATAGTCACTTGATGCCAGGTGGTATCTACATGAGGCATCTGTTCCGACGGCTCTTGACGGAACTGCCAACTCGTCAGCAATGTGCTGATAGCTAATAAAACTGTTATCATAAATAAAAAGCCCTCCCTCCTTTGCGGGGAGGGCGGGGTGGGGTTATTTATTTGAATCGGTATTCTGTAATTTCATCAAGCTTCTCTCCGGGGCGGAGCACTACATTCGGAAAATCGGCATGGTGAATACTGTCAGGCCAGTTCTGTGCCTCCAGGCACACGGCGTGCTGTATGTCATACATCGTGCCGCTCTTGCCTTCGTTCCGCTCAATCCAGTTGCCGGTATAGACCTGCAACCCTTTCAGCGTGGTCCAGCACTCCATCGTTCTGCCGTCCGCCTCCAACGTAGCGGCGTGGCGCAACTCTTTGGGCGCATCGCCGGAGCACAAGCACCAGTTGTTGTCAATCCCTCGCCACGGCTCGAAGAAAGGATCTCTCATTCGCTCGCCTAAGCGTACCGGCTGACGCATATCCATAGGCGTTCCTTCTACCTCCTTGATTTCGCCGGTCGGACAGGTGTTCTCGTCAAACACGGTGTAACGGTCAGCGAAGACTTGCAGCACATGGTTGTCCACGCGTCCGCTATTCTCGCCGGAGAGGTTGAAATAAGCATGGTTGGTCATCGCTACAAGAGTGGGGGCGTCGGTCTTTGCTTCATAATGGATACGCAGCGTGTTGTCTTTGGTGGCGGTATAGGTCACCCATACATCTACATTGCCCGGATAACCTTCTTCGCCGTCTTTGGAGCGGTAATGGAGAGTAATCTCATAGGCGCTTTGTGCCGTTACATCCCATATTTTGGCGTTGAAGCCTTCTATCCCGCCGTGCAGACTGTTAGGACCGTTGTTGATGGGCAGATGGTATGTCTTTCCGTCTAATTCAAAGACTCCCTCTTTGATACGGTTGGCTACTCGTCCGCAGATGGCATTGAAATAGGTTTCTTTCGTCTGCCATTCCTCCGCGGTCTTAAAACCTAAGACTACATCCACCGGCTCAATTACCTTCCCCTGAGGGGAGGGAAGGGGAGGGGTTATAAGCTTGGTAATCTTCGCGCCGAGGTTGGATATCTCTGCTTTCAGCCCACCGCTGCTCTTGATAGTATAGAATTGGATAGGTTTCATATAGTTATAGTTTTCTAGTTGACTGGTTGACTAGTGTACTATTTGTTATGCAAGACGCATCACGCCGTCTCCGATCTCTGCTACATAGAAATCAGCCTTCAGACCGGTCTTCTTCTCGTACTCGGCGCCTACGAAACGTTTGAACTCATCGATGGCTTCGTCTTTTACCAGACTCACTGTACATCCGCCGAAACCGCCTCCGGTCATACGGCTGCCTAATACGCCCTTTACCTGCCAAGCGGCTTCTGCCAGACTGTCTAACTCTTTGCCTGTTACTTCATAATCATCTCTCAGCGATACATGGCTGGCGGTCATCAATTCGCCGAAACGTACAATATCGCCTTTCTTCAATGCCTCTACAGCCTCTGCGGTACGGGCTACTTCGCCTACCACGTGGCGTGCGCGTTTCTTGGCAATAGGGTCTGTGATGGCTCCCTCTACTTCTTTCCAGTCGGCGGGACTTAACTCCGCTAAGAATTTGATAGGTTTCACTCGGCTGATTTGCTCAACGGCGGTGTGGCATTGACGTACGCGGTCGTTATATGCGCCGCTGTCCAGATGATGAGGGCTGTGAGTATTGCTAATCACTACTTTGATGCCGTCTAACTTGACCGGCACATGCTCGAACTCCAGCGTGTCGCAGTTCAGATAGATAGCGTGGTCTTTCTTGCCTTGCGCACTCGCAAACTGATCCATCACGCCGCACATCACACCGGCATACTCATGCTCGCATGCTTGGCCGATGAGAGCCAGCTCAGTACGGTATTTTTTGTCGTCTGCGTCTTTCCATCCCATCTCTTCTGTGAAAGCACGCGCGGTCACTACTTCCATTGCCGCACTGCTGCTCAAGCCCGCGCCGGCGGGGACATTGCCGTAATACAGCAAATCATAGCCGCTCTCTAATTTCGCCTCAGGATGTCTGCGGGAGATGATATCGATGCAGCCCAATGCGTAGTTGCACCATGCGCGATCCGGCTGGGGAGCGATACGGTCGATGGCTATTTCATATACTTGGGGCATGTTTAACGAGCGGAAACGAAGAACGCCGTCCGTATTCTTCGATACCAGTAACCAGGCACCGAAACTTAGGGCGCAGGGAAATACGCAACCGCCGTTGTAGTCTGTGTGTTCTCCGATTAGATTTACTCGACCCGGCGAGAAAAACATCTTCTCTGCCTTGCGACCATAGGCTTGCTCAAAAGCCGCATTCATTTCTTGTGTAGACATATAGGTATATAATTTATGGGTGAAATAGGGCGCAAAGATACGAAAAAAATCGCACATATGCAAACAAAATGAAAAATTATCAAAAAAAGATGCATGAACTATTGCATATTTCGTAAAAAAATTGTAACTTTGCGGCAAAAATAAAAAATAGCATTATAACACCCCTTAAATTTTTACTGCTATGATTGAGTACATTCTTTACGCAATTCTTTTCATCCTCATCGGATGGACATTGGTTTCGCTCTTTTTGATTTGGCAAAAATTCGACGCGCGTGACCGACTCAAAGTGGTTCGGGAAGTGACGCGGGAGCAAACAATTCATGCTATCCATCATAGTTGGAAGCTTTGTAATCGTATGGTGTATGTCGGCTTGCTGATTGCAATCATCTTTATTGTCTTTCCTTTCCTCCAGAATGATTATTATGGGACGCTTACTTATTCCGGAGTCGTTATTATCGTTGATGTGTTGCTCCTGCTTGGGCTTCGGCATAGAGCTAAGATGTATCTCAATAGCGTGGACGACTATGTGAATGCGAACGAGGAACACGTGCGTGAAGCAGCGGCGGAGAGAAACCGCATACGCGAGGAATGGAAAAGACAGGCGCCTACCCTTAATCCGCAGGCGGAAGCGTTTATCAAGGAAAATCTGGGCGATAACTACGAGATTTGGTTCCAACATGATATCCTGGTCGGACGGAACGTCCTCGTCAATAGGGAGGAACAGCTACTCTATGTACAGGGAATACTCCTTAAATTCTCGGAAATTATGGAGGTGCGTCCCGGTCGTAAGGACCTCAAACTCGTGACTTCAAATAGTATGCATCCTTTTGTGACCATTGATTTCGGTGCTCTGCCTATTGACCCCGAGACAGGGAAAAAATATATGGATGAGATTGCCGAAAAACTCGGGCAAATTATGGAATAATATTTCTTTATTTATACCATGAATCAATTTAATGCGCAAGACCTTGAGCAATTACAGGCTCATGGCATTTCTGTGGAGAAAGCGGAAGCACAATTGGCTTGTTTCCGAAATGGCTTTCCTCAATTGGATATTGTAGCTCCGGCTTCGACTAAAAAGGGTATTCTGGCTCCAAAACGGGCGGAGCAGGACGCTTATATCGAGGCTTGGCAGAAATATCTGGAGGAGGGACATAAAATCCTTAAATTCGTTCCCGCTTCTGGTGCGGCAAGCCGTATGTTCAAAAATCTCTTCCAATACCTCGAGGACGGGATTGAGACTCCTTTTATCGCGGAGTTCTTGGCGAATAAGGATAAATTTGCCTTCGGACCTCAATTAGCAGGAAAGGAAGGACAGGAAGCGGTGCGTTATCTCCTCAATGATATGCATTATGGCGAGCTGCCGAAAGGATTACTCCTTTTCCATAAATATCGTGATGGCGCGCGTACGCCCGCGTTGGAACATCTCGTCGAAGGAGCGCAGTATTGTGTAGCGCCGGCTAAGGATGGAGAGAAACCTACCGTATATCTCCATTTTACCGTCAGCCATGACCACCTGCCTCTCTTCCGCCAGCATATAGCGGATAACCTCAAGAAATTTGAGGATAAATATAACGTGCGTTATGACGTCACTTTCTCCGAGCAGATGCCGAGTACCGATACCCTGGCGGCTAATCCGGACGGTACGCCTTTCCGTACCAAGGATGGCAAACTCCTCTTCCGGCCGGGAGGGCACGGCGCACTCATCGAGAACCTCAATCAGCAGGACGCAGACATCGTCTTTATCAAGAATATTGACAACGTGGTGCCCGACAGACTGAAAAAAGATACGATACGCTATAAACAAATACTTGCCGGCGTCTTGGTTACCGAGCAGAAACGTGTCTTTGAGGCGCTCAAGAATCCGAACCTATCCGACGAAGAGCGCGCCAAACTCAATCGTCCTATCCGTGTTTGTGGCGTGGTGAAGAATACCGGAGAACCCGGCGGAGGACCGTTCTTGGTACGCGAGGCGGATGGCTCCGTCTCTTGCCAGATCCTGGAATCCACACAGATTAGCGACCCTGCACTCATGGCAGAATCGACCCATTTCAACCCTGTGGACTTGGTTTGTGCGATTCGTGATTACGAAGGCAAACCCTTTAACCTGCCGGACTATGTAGATCCGCAAACAGGATTTATCTCCAATAAATCCAAGGACGGTAAAGAACTCTTGGCTTTGGAATTACCCGGATTGTGGAATGGAGCTATGGCAAAATGGAATACCATCTTTGTGGAAGTGCCTGTCTCTACCTTTAATCCGGTGAAGACGGTGAATGACTTGCTCCGTGAGCAACATCAATAATCCTACAACGCAGTGGTCCTACAGCGTAACGGTCAAAAAAAGCAGCCCCACGGCTGCTTTTTTTAATCAAAAGTCCATTTGATGCCGATACACGGGTTCACCATAAATCCCGAACCGGTGAAGTTATAACTCAACTCAATCTCCGTTCCGATATTCAGGTTCGGACATTTGAACCAACGCCCTACGTTGTACCATAACTGAGGCTCGCTCAGAATCACTACGGACTGCTTGCCGCCGATTTTCTCGCCCCAGACATCTAAAAATCCGGAGAAGCGAAGACCCGGAGCGGTGCAGAAATCATCGCAGCCCCATACGAAAGTAAACTGAACAGGAGCTTGGTTGTGAATTCCGTTGCCGTTGCTCAGAATATATTTGTATAGGATCTCAAGGTTAAAGATGTTCTTGTAGTCTTTGGTGTGCAGACAGTAGTTCAGACCTACGAGTGCGGCGTGGTTGATGCCATAACCGTGTATATCGTTCGTTTGGTCTTTCCATAGTCCCAGACCGCCGTTGTATTCAATCTGCACGCTCAGGTCCTTCGCTTTGCTTTGTTGCCAGAAATTCAGGCACCGAGCTATCTCACCGTACGCCATGAATGGCGTGTTATGAGGGTCGTTGGGATGGATGGCATAGTCTATATCTATAAAAGCGAAAGTCGTTCCCCATTTGTCCGGATAAAAGAGCTCAAGCGTTGTCGTCACGCGGTTGGAGCGCTCGTTAGCACATGCTGTCCCTAAACTTCCGAAATCGTAGTATAACTGCAAATTGGTGCCGCCGAATACGTGAATGGCGCATAGCGATAAAAGGAGTGTGAATACGGTCTTTTTCATGGCTTATTGGTAGATTTGGTTGAGTAATTGG
>ODAI014304121.1_pt1 | contig 17599 bp, 13 predicted proteins | sample 1539321 | NCBI WGS metagenome assembly ODAI01 (sample SAMN02144231, study PRJEB22623) | gut metagenome | biome: sheep rumen | host: Ovis aries | place: New Zealand | reverse complement strand
CTTCGTCCATGTGATGTACGACGGACGCATCGTCAAGACGGGCGGCAAGAACCTCGCCCTCGAACTCGAAGAAAAAGGCTACGAATGGATTAAGGAACTTTGATTATGGACAACCAACTTATCATAGCCGCCAACCAAAGCCGCGAACTCATTGAGTATGACGACGATGCGCATCTCTCGGCTGATCCGAAAGTGGCCGAAATCGTCCTTAACGAGAATTCGAGCCTTGAGTTGTATGTGCTGCAAAACGTCAGTAATGAGGCCTCAGTGAAGCGCGAGTTCAAGATAAGGCAAATGGCCGATAGTCGCCTGAAAATCGTGGTCATCACCTTCAACGGCGGCGATATTCGCAATAGTTACCATGTAGATTTGGACGGCGAAGGTGCTGACACTCAGATTCATGGACTTTACCTTATCGACAAGAAACAGCATGTGGAGAATTATCTGAAGGTAAACCATAATGTGCCACACTGCACAAGCGACGAGAAGTTCAAAGGCATTTTGGACGACGAGGCTACGGGCATTTTCAACGGTCACGTTTATGTGGCAAAGGACGCACAAAAGACCGATGCCCAGCAAAACAACAGCAACATCATCCTGACACCAACGGCCAAAATCAACAGCCAGCCGTTCTTGGAGATTTATGCCGACGACGTGAAATGTTCGCATGGCACTTCCACCGGCCAACTCGACCAAGAAGCGATGTTCTACATGCGCCAGCGCGGCATCAGCAAGGCCAACGCGAGGATTCTGTTGATGTATGCCTTTGCCGCCGAGGTGAGCAACCACATCGGCAACGAGATGCTTCACGAACACATCGACGACATGATCAAACGGCGCTTGCGCGGTGAACTGTCGAGCTGCGAGACCTGCGTGTTGCGCTGCAGCCACCCGAAGGAGTATGATTTTGACATTGATTATTCGAAGATTTAATGGAACAAAACCTGCAAAACTTACAAAACCTTGTTGCAAGAAGGGAAGCGTCCAACTGGCTCGCTTCCCCAACGCATCCTTACGGATGCCCGAAGATTTCTTGAGGCTCTTAGCCGCCGTAGGCGGAGAGGCAACGGGAGCCGGTTGGCAGCCGTTGCAAAGCTCAAAAGAAATGGTGGTTTTGATGGTTTTGTATGTTTTGTTAGAAAAGAAAAATGATGGATATCACAGCAATAAGGAATCAATTCCCCGTCCTCGACCAGCAGGTTTATGGCAAGCCCTTGGTCTATTTCGACAATGCAGCCACAACGCAAAAGCCCTTGTGTGTCATTGAGCGCGAGCGCGACTATTACCTGCACGAGAACTGCAATATCCATCGTGGCGTGCATTACCTGAGCCAGAAGGCCACCGAGGCCTACGAACATGCTCGCCAAACCGTGGCTGACTTCATTCATGCCAAGGAAGCGAGGGAAATCGTTTTCACCCGAGGCACCACGGAATCGCTGAACCTCTTGGCGACTGCTTTCGATCATTATTGCATCGGAGAAGGCGATAAGGTGCTGGTCACGGCCATGGAGCACCATTCCAACCTTGTGCCTTGGCAACAGATGGTGCAACGGCACAACGGCCAATTGCTCGTCGTTCCGATGAACGACCATGGTGTTTTGGACTTGATCCGCTATGAGGAACTGCTCAAAGAGCGGCCAATGGTGGTTTCAATTGCCCACATTTCCAATGTGTTGGGAACCATCAACCCTGTCAAGCAGATGGTTAAGATGGCGCATGAATATGGTATCCCAGTCGTCATTGATGGTGCCCAGTCCATCGCTCACCATCCCATTGATGTTCAAGACCTCGACTGCGATTTCTTTGTGTTTTCGGGCCATAAGATGTATGCCCCGATGGGCATAGGTGGTTTGTACGGCAAGGCAGAGTGGCTTGAAAAACTGCCTCCTTACCAATTCGGTGGCGAGATGGTCGACACGGTGAGTTTCGAGAAGACGACCTTCAATGTTTTGCCTTACAAATTCGAGGCAGGCACCCCCAATGTGGGTGCGGCTCTTGGCTTGGAAACGGCAATCTGGTTTTTGCAAAGTCTTGACAGAAAAGAAGTTGAAGAACACGAAAGCCATCTTTTGCAGTCGGCCATTCGGCAGCTTTCGGAAATCGAAGGCATCCGGTTCATCGGCGAGGCAGAGCAACGCAGCGGTTTGGTTTCATTCGTCATCAAGGGCATTCATCCTTACGATTTGGGCACGATTATCGACAAGATGGGTGTGGCGGTGCGCACAGGCCACCATTGCGCCGAGCCAGTGATGACGCGCTTCGGAATCCCAGGCACGGTGAGGGCTTCGTTTGCGCTCTACAACACTTTGGAAGAAGTGGATACCTTTGTCAAGGCGGTGAAGAAGGCCGCGCTGATGCTGCGATAAGTCACTCAGCTTGGAACAAAGTGATGATGTTCAAGACAACCTCTGCGGCCTTCATCATGCTTTCAAGCGGCACAAATTCATACTTGCCGTGGAAATTGTGTCCTCCGGCGAAGATGTTGGGGCAAGGCAGGCCCATGAACGACAGGTTGGCACCGTCGGTGCCGCCACGGATGGGCTGCACTTTCGGCTTCACGTTGGCCATCTCCATCGCCTTCATCGCCTTCTCGACGATAAAGAAATGCGGTTCCACCTCTTGGCGCATATTGTAGTATTGGTGCTTCAGCTCCAGCTTCACCACTTCTCCGTATTTCTTGTTCAAAAACGCTACTATTGAGGTAATCAAGGCTTTCTTTTCCTCGAACTTCGTCCTATCATGGTCGCGAATGATGTAGTTCATCGCGGTTTCCTCCACCGTGCCGTTGATGTCGGTCAGGTGGAAGAAGCCCTCGTAGCCTTGCGTAAAACGAGGCACTTGCTCCACGGGCAGCATCGCGTTGAGTTCCATGGCGACAAGCATTGAGTTCACCATCTTGTTTTTGGCCGAACCCGGATGGATGTTGCAGCCTTGTATATGGATTTTAGCGGTGGCGGCGTTGAAGTTTTCGTATTCCAGTTCGCCGATTTCGCCACCGTCGATGGTGTAGGCGTATTTCGCGCCGAACTTTTTCACGTCAAACTTCACCACACCGCGTCCGATTTCCTCGTCGGGCGTGAACGCAATCTTGATTTCGCCGTGCTTATAGTCAGGATGTTCCATCATATACTGCGCGGCATACATGATTTCAGCCACGCCCGCCTTGTCGTCGGCACCAAGCAAAGTCGTGCCATCGGTGGTAATCATTGTCTGGCCTTTGTATTGCTGCATTTCAGGAAATTCCGAAACACGCAAAACGATGTTCTTTTCCTTGTTCAATACAATGTCGTTACCGTCATAATTGGTGATTATTTGCGGCTTGATGTTCGCTCCCGATGCGTCGGGCGAGGTATCCACATGGGCGATGAAGCCGATGGCGGGGATGTCGCGGTCCACGTTGGACGGAATCGTGGCAGTCACATAGCCGTATTCATCCAATTCGGCCTCGATGCCCATGGCTTGCAGCTCGTCGCGAAGCAGCTTCAAAAGATTCAACTGTTTGGCAGTGCTGGGCTGCAACTCGGAGTTTTCGTCGGAGGTGGTCTCCACCGCCACATATCTCAAGAATCTGTCCAAAAGGTTTTCCATGGCCCAATCAACGCTTTTCGGCGTGTTTTCTTGCCCTGTGCTTGTCTTTTGCCCACAAGCCGTACACCTCGCTCACGTTGCCTGCCGTGGTGAAGGCGTTGATTTCGTTCTTGTCGAGAAACCCCATCAGCGAGGAGAACTCGTCTTTGGTGAGCAGAGCCTCCAATTCGATGGACTTCTCGTTGGTGTAGCCCCCGATAACTTCATACAATGTGCAGCCACGGTCGAGGTCGTCGATGATGAAGCGACGGATGCGCTCGTAGTCCTTCGACACGATGCACACGCGCTTGCGGTTGTTGAGGCTGGCCGTGAACCTATCGACGATGATGCCGTTGATCCAAGTGCCGATGAGACCGATGACGACCATCTGGAACGGGTTGATGAAGAAAGCCGTGAGGCAGATGATGGCGCCGGCCACGCTCACCGACTTTCCGATGTCGAAATGCAGGTACTTGTTGACGATTTTGGCGAGGATGTCGAGGCCGCCCGTCGAGGCGTTGATGGAGAACATCAGCGTTTGTGCCGCGCTGAGAATCAGCACGCAGCAGAGCAGGTCGAACCACGGGTTGCCCATCACCGACATGGCGTTGGGGTCGCCACCTGGCATCTTGGCCAAGTATTCGTTGGCGGTGGCGAGGTTTTCCCATGGATAGATCCATTCGCACACCTTGGTCATGGGGCCGAGAATCATGGCACAGTAGACCGTTTTCAGTCCGAACTCCTTGCCAATCAACAAGTAAGCCAACACCAAAAGGATGGCGTTGATGATGGAAATCATCATCGAGAGGCTGATTTCGATGCCCATGTTTTGGAAAATGTTGGTCAAGACGATGGAGAGACCCGAAATGGACCCCACGATGAGTTTGCTCGGTACGAGGAAATAATAGACGCATACGCCCGTCATAAACATGCCGAAGGTCATAATCAGCAGTTCCACCCAGAATTTTTTGCTGGCCAATGCCGAGCCTATTTCTTGCATAATTTCATTCGCTTTTTTCATGTCTATCCATATTAATAGTCTCGTTGCTTGATCGAGATGACAAATGTTTCTTCGCTCTCCAAAGCATTTACATGGATTTCGGTAACACGAGACCCGACTTCCGTATATGGCTCTACAGTGATCTGAAGCTGTCCGTTGCCGTAGCCACTGGAAGGGCTGAAAGGAGTCCAAGTGTCGCCCTTGTTCACCATCCACGATTGGTTGGACGTGATGTCGATGCTATAGTTTCCACCGGCTTTCGGGGCGATGATTTCATTTTGGCTGATTTGGAGGTAAGATACTCGTGCAGCTTGTACGACGACTATCTGAGCCAGAACCTGCGCGTTGTAGATAGCGACAATCCTCGCTATTCTTTCACGGGGATCTGGATTCCTGTTCGCATAAAAACTCACTAAAGCATCACCTATTCCACTGCTTTGGAACAAATTGATCCAGCCGTCCACTTCCAATGTCCACGGAACGTTGGCAGTCAAATTGAAGCTTCCGGTCCCCCCTTCGGCATCAATGAAAACCGTGTCGGGCTCAATCGCGATAACAGGAGGTTCGCCTGAGCCACCCTGAACGACATTCACCACTACCTTCAACTCGTCCGATACCAGTGTAACCTTTCCATTACGTTCATAAGGCAAGGCGTTGGCCTCTACCTGGACCTGAATTGTTCCGTTGCCCATCCCTGACGTTGTCGAAAGCTGTATCCAGCCTTCAGGCGTATCGGCTCTCCAAGCCGTATCGCATTCCACAGCGATGGCCGCCGATCCGCCTTGACCTTCAAAAGTAAGGTCCGACGGAGTAGCAACCAAGTGATGTGGGTCTGGGGCTGCATCTTGATATACCCTTACAAAAAACTCCATGCCGTTCTGTGAAACGAAGACGACACGTCCAATTCGAGGATAGATTTTGTCGTTTTCGGCAATGGCAAGACTCACAGTGGCATCTCCGACACCCGAACTGGGCTGCACGACAATCCAATCCTCTTCGGATTCGGCACTCCATTGCTCGGTGCAAAGCACTGTCAAAGTTGAAGAGGCGCTCAAATAAGTCACTCCAACTTCTTTAGGCGACACCTCCAAGTGGCTGGGCACTTCTTGCTGCTGCACAACATGAAGGATGGTCGAAACATCAGCGTTTCCAATAGTCACATCGGCTTCGCGTTGTGACAAGGTGGTGGCTGACATGTCATTGATGGTGACGGTGATTTGGGCATTGCCTGAACCGCTTGTTGTTGAGAAGGTAATCCATCTGGCTGTTGTTCCCACTTCCCAATTGACATTCGATTTTACGACAATGTCGTATGTGCCGCCTTGGACCATGCTTCTGATTGTGTCGGGCTCGATGGTTATGAATGGCACAAGCGCATTGGGTTCTTGACGGACGGTAAAGATGGCACTGTTGTCCTTCGACGACACGGTGACTTGCCCCGAGCGGCTTTCGCTTCCCTCGTTGGGCGTCACGGACAAACTTAAAGTTGCGTCACCTTTGCCCGACATGGGAGAAACCGTCATCCAGTCGAAACCGAAATCGACCGACCATTCTCCGTTTGAGGCAACGGCGACCTCCATTGTTCCGCCTTCGGGCGCAACGACAATTTCATCGGAAGCTACAGAAACCTTGACTTCCTTCGTGCAGCTGGCCGCAACCAAGGCGAATGCTGCAATCATCAAAATGTGTTTCAAACTTTTCATGGTATTTTGTTTTTGATTGATACAAAACGTTGTTAGTGAAACGGGAAATTGTTTCCAATAGTATGTAAATCCGTAAATTAATGAGGTGTGCCATAACAGGCACACCTCATTGAATGTATAACAAAAACTATTCTTCTTCAAAACATCAATAGAACGTTGCCCTATTGTCTTCAATCTGGGCTTTGTCTTTCAGCGCGTTGTAGATCGAGCCGCCCAAAACCTTGTTGTTGAACTGGCTTGTCTTCTCCCTGAGGATGCTACTGTAGTCGGTGGTGGCTTCAGGTTCGACCTTCTTCACGTTCTTGATGATGAATGCGCTGGAGTTGCCTGCAATGGGGCCCAATTCCTCGCCTTCCTTCATTCCAAGGATGGTGCCGATGATGTCGGCTTCCACGCCGAAGTTGCCCAGCACACGCGAATCAATGGAAAGGTCGGAAACCGAAGTGGATTCTGCGCCCAATTCGCTGACCATGCGATTCACATCGGTGCCACAGGCTTTCATCTTCTCGACGGCCACTTCACCCTTCTTCTTGTTGAGGATTTGGTACTTTGCTTGGTCGGCCACAACGTTCAGCGGGGCATAGCCTTCGGGAACGATGTTGGTCAATGCTGCTACGACAAACATGTTATCCAGGTCGAAGATGGAGGACACGTCGCCCACCTTGGTCTTGTCTTCGAAAGCCCAACGCACAATCTGTCGGGGATTCTCGATGCCGGCAATCTGATAGGTGGCAGCGTTCATGCGGGGCATGGTGCGCTTGGTCAGGCCTTGCTCTTCAATGGCCTTGTTGAATTGGTCATAGGTCTTGTTTTCCGTGACGAACTTGTTGGCTTCGGCAAAAGTGGCTTGATAGGTCTTTGTGCTCGACGTGATTTCGTGCTGCATATAAGCCAGACGAACCTTCGGTTCGGCTTGGTTTTTGCCAGTCACTTTGATGATGTGGTAGCCAAATACGGTTTCAACAAGGCCCATCGTGCCGACGGGATTGTTTTGCACAAACTCATTGAAAGGATACACCATCGTGCCGTCTGTGAACCAATCCAAGTCGCCGCCTTTGTCTTTCGAGCCCGGGTCTGAAGAATAGATACCTGCCAGTTCGGCAAACATTCCTTCGTTCTTTGGGTTCTTTTTCATCTCAGCCATCAGTCCTTCGGCCTTCGTCTTGGCCTCTTCTTTCGAGATGCTGTCTTGGCTGTTGCGGGCGCCCTCATAGCTGATGAGGATATGGCTGGCTCTCAACGAGTCGGAACGATTCTGCATATCAACGATGCGCACAAGGTTGAATGCGTTTTGGTCTTCATAAGGGCCAAACACATAGCCAACGCCGTTACCGCTGTCGAAAATGGCTTCCTCGATGGCTTGTGACACGTCTTTCCTGCCCATCCAGGTGCTGTCATAACGCTTGTCGGAATTGGCGTTGACAAAACTGACGGGATTGTCGGTTGCCACAAAGTCGGCTCTCATGCCCTGAACTTGCTTCAAGACTTCCTGACGGTCTTCGAGCGACGGCTTGATGTCGAACACAACATACTCGATGTCGCGACGCTCGTCGGTCTCAAAACGGAACTTGTTCTCTTCGTAGAAAGCCTTGTTGTCCTTGTCGGTCACGACAACGGTCGAATCAGGGATGTTGGTATAGCGCAACACGATGACATCGGCCGAGGCTTTTTCGTTCTTGTTCTGGTAATACTTTTGAGCCAAGGCGTTCGGAACAAAGTAGGAGGCCTTGACGAGATTGTCAAACTTGTTTTCCAAACGGTTTTCCTTCACCGCTCTTTCAAAGTCGATCCACTGCATTCGGGCATCGGCGGGCAAGTCGCTCAAGTTTTGGAGGTAGTATTCCACCATCTCCTTGTTGTAGCCGCCGTCAGGACCGGGGAAGCTTTGCACGACCCACTGGTGGGGATTCTCGCCCATGAATTGGTCATACAGCTCGTCAGCCGAAACATTCATGCCAACGGCTTCGTATTCTTTGGTCATGATGTGTTCTTTAATCATCTCGTCCAAAGTGCTGTTGTAGATGCTGTAAGTCTCAGCCGAGGAGAGGTTGTTGTTCGAGCTGCGCCTGTTGGCGAGATTCTTCTCACGCAGGTTTTCGTAGTCCTGATAAGGGATTTTCTCTCCGTCGATGACCGCGACATTGTAATCACGGTTACGACCTTGGCTTTGGAAAAGGTCTTGTAAGACAAATGCTAACAATGCCAGACCGATGATGGCGATCAACAATCCGGAACGTCTTCTGATTTTTTCAATTGCTGCCATAATGCTTTTACCTATTTTTAATTATTATACTTCAATTTTGAGCGTGCAAATTTAGGAAAGTTTTCAAAACGCCTGACCTTTTGCTCCAATTTTATTTTCCAATTCATCGATTCCCAATCGGCACAAAAAATATAAACATTTGTAATACAGTCATTTGTCAACCAACTTCAATTCAACTTCATCTAGTTTCATGTCGGATGCCTTGATGACTTTCACCTTGTATTTTCCGATTTGAAGCTCTTCGCCTTGTTCGGGAATGCTCTCGCAGTAGTGCAATATCATGCCGGCAAGGGTTTCATAGTCGTCGCTAACAGGCAGGTCGAGCTTGTAAGTGTCGTTCAGATAGTCGATTTCGAGGCGGGCGGAAAGCAGGTATGTGCCGTCTTCCAGCTGTTTTTCGGTTTCGTCTTCCACGTCGTATTCGTCGTCGATCTCGCCGAATATTTCCTCCACGACATCCTCCATCGTCACAATGCCTGCCGTGCCGCCAAACTCATCGACGACGGCAGCCACGCCTTGGTGATTGGCGATGAAGTGCTTCAGCAGGCGGTCGGCCGTATAGGTTTCAGGGAAAAAGTCGATTTTTCGCACAATGTCAGCCAGTTGCGCTTCGTTTCCAGCGGCAATGGCGCGCATCACGTCGTTGAGATGCACATACCCCACAATGTCGTCGATGCCTTCGCCCGAAACGATAAGCTTGGAATGTTTGGTTTCCTCGAATCGGGCTTTCACGGTCTCGACACTGTCGGTCTGTCGTACCGACTCGATTTCATTGCGCGGTGCCATACATTCTCGCAGCTTCACCGACCGAAACTCCATCACGTTCTGGAAAAGCTGTATCTCTTGCTGCATATCCTCGTCGGCCTCTTCAGCATCAGCATATTCGGCGATATAGTCGCTCAAATCCACCGTACTGAACTTGTATTCCTCGCGATCGGTTTTCAATCGCAAGACATAGCGGATGACAAACTGCGAAATGCCGGTATAGACGAGGATCAGGGGATAGAGCAGGCAATAGCAAACGAAGGTCGGAAAAACGAAAAAAGACAGGATGGCATTGGGGTCGATCCTGAAAAGGGTTTTCGGCAAAAACTCTCCGACAAGGAGGACGAGGAGTGTGGAAAGAATGGTTTTCAGCAGCAGCACCATGAAGTCGTTGTCGAGCGAAACGGACTGAAGCCAGTGCGTCACGGGCGAATCCAGCAGTTGCGACATGTTCATGCCGTATATGATGAGCGCGATGTTGTTGCCCAAAAGCAGCGAAGTGATAAATCTCGATTGGTCTTTGAGGAAAAACCTGATAAGCCTGGCAGAGAAAGTGTTTTTGGTCAGCTCCACCTCCAGTTGGAGGCGGTTGATGCTGTTGAAGGCAATCTCGAGCCCAGAGCAGAGCGCCGAGAAAAGCAAGGTGATGACAACGACTAGCCAACTGTTCATAGCGATTCCTCCTCATCCACTTCGAGCACGGCACGGCCCGAATAAAGCGTGTATTCCGAAAAGTCTTCCAGGGCTACAAGGCTGTCGGCTTCGATTTCCTTGTCGGGCGTGACGATGCGCACATGGGAGCGGGTGTGTATCTTCTTGTCTTTCTGGTACCAATACAATTTTTCGGAAAGCATCACCTGCCCGATGTCGAAGTTTTCCACTTTAACGTTGCCGAGGGCCTCAATCAGGCCGCCGTCATGGTTTTTACCGTAGTCGGCTGAAAACTCCGTGGTTTTCTGATGGTTCTTGTCAAACATATAGGCAACAAAGCCCTTGGGGAACTCCATCACCGGCTTGTCGCCCTCGAGTCGCACTAGGCGAGGCGTGTGCAGTTCCATGCTGACGTTGCCGGAATCGCTGCGGTAGAACACCACGCTGTCGGCCACGATGCCCGATAGGGTATCATCGGAAGCCAGTTCGCGAATCACGGCATCGGGATTGGAACACGAAAACAACATCACAGCCACGAAAGCTGTGATGTTGCAAACGATTCCTATTTTCAAAAGGTTTTTCAATTATTTTCTGGCTCTGATGGTCGTGGTTTCTCCAATCCATCCGCCAACGTTGAAGTTTTGGCCTTCGTGATAGTCGTTGAAGAAGATGGTCTCCACTGAGGGGAAGCCTGCGCTGTAGGCGCGAATCAGGGCGTTGGCACGGTCGGAGCACGAGGGGTCGATGGACTTGGCCTTGATGCACTTATCGACTGCGGCCCAGAACACGGCCTTGCTTTCGACTTCGCCGCTAAACTGTTTGGCGCTTTCGGCATACAGTTGGGCTATGATGAGGTAAGGCTCGCCAGCGGTGGGGTCAACTTGTGCGGCGCGACGGGCCGTCTCGCGTGCCTTGGAGAAACTGCCCATGTTTTGGTAGCACATGGCCATATTGCGATAGGCACGGTATCTGCGGTCGTTGTTCTCCGTCTTGGTGGCTTGCTCAAAGAAGGTGGCGGCATCGCTGTATTTCTTGTCCTTGAAGAACTTGACACCCAAACTGTAGGAAGACTCGGGGCTGGGTTCCAGTTCGTTGAGCTTGACGGCGGCATCGAGGAAGAGCTTGGATTCCGTGCAATCTTTCTTGTCGAGGATGGTGGTAATGCGCTTCAGCAGCACCACATCGTCAGGTGTTTCGGCCATTTTCGCGCTGAACACCTTGATCAGGTCGTCGCACGACGCGAAGGGCTGGAACAGGTTGTCGATGTTGTTCTTGGTGCCCTTGTTGTTGTTGATGGACTTCTCATTCTTCTCGATCTGCTTGTCGAAGCCAGCAATGGCCTCCGTGTCGCCCGAAGCTTCGGCGTCGGCCTTGGCTTCTTCGAGTTGCACCACTCCTTCTGCCAAAACCTTGATGTTGTCGTCGAGCACTTCGGAGAGCTCTTGATAGACATTGATGACCGTCATTTTCTCTGCCTTGTCGTTGTTCACCATGTCGATGGTGGACTTGAAGTAGGCATCGATGTAGGCACCTTGCAGTTGCGACGGGTCGAGTGCAACGGCATCCTTAAGGATGTTGTAGGCCTCTTCATAACGGTTCTTGTTGTAGGTATAGATCAGCAGGCCCTTTCTGCCCATGATGTTGGCCACTTGCGAGGCTCCTGTCTTGGGGTCGTTCGGGAAATACTGGGCTCTCGAGTCCATCAACATGCCGAGCGTGTCGATGTAGGCGTCCTTGTCTTTAGGGTTGGTCTTGATGAAATAGTCCATGATCTTCTCGCCGCGCGTATAAACCAGTTGGCTGGCGCGAGGGCAGTTGAGGAACACTTCTCTCCATGCATGAACCATTTCCTGGCTGAGGGCCTCGGGGGCAAACTTGGCGGCTTCCCATTGTTTGTAGGCCTCGCTGTAGATGGACATGTTGGTGACACAGGCAATACTGTCGGTGCCATACTTCGAACCCGTCCCTTGTGCGGATACGCTCATTGCCATCCCAAACATGACGGCAATCATAACAAATCTCTTAGTTTTCATTTCTTTATCTTTTTTAATTGGTTAGACTTGCAAATCCTTTTCTCAAATATCGTTCCAAAACTTTCTGCAGAACCATTCTTATTTGTATTTCCTCTTGACAAACCAACGCTCGTACACCGAAACGCCAAGGTTTATTTTAAGGTAACGTTCCCTTATCAGGTTGTCGTTATGGGTGCCGAATTGTCCCACTTCCACCGCAAGGTTCACCCTCGACAGGGTACGGGGCAACGGGAGAGAGACTCCGGCAGAAACGCCTATTTTGTTGAGCGAGTTCCCCTTGATGTTGAGATAGCCGTGCTCATAGGATCCGCCGATGCGGTATGAGGCACGCGTGAAATAGTTGGAGATGGAAGTGTGTTTCGGGAAAAACTCGTAGCCTAAAGCCACATTCCAAGAATCTTGAAGCGACTCCGTGGCACCTTCGCGTGCAAACTTCGACCATTGTGTCCAACTGAAATCGAGGCCAAGGCTCCACCTGTCGCTTTTCTGCACGGCAATGCCAAACCCAATGCCCTGCGGCATGGTCAGCTTGGTTGAACCTGTAGTATAAGAAACGGTGTCTATCACATACTCCAAATCCGTGTTGGCGTCCTCCTCGATGGTACGGACGAATTGAGTTTGCTCGGCACCCAGCCTGACGCGCTGGCTATACGTCAATCCAAGGCTCAGTCTCGTGTCGGAAGAAAGGTCGAAATCGCACAACAAGCCATAGTCGAACATGAAGGAACTGACCATCATGTCAACACTACTGCGAGTGGCGAGCATATAAAGCGAATCGGGGAATGACAAGGTCGTTTCCGTCTGGCTGTTGCCAAAGACGTAATAGGCATTGGCTCCCAAGGCAAAGTGCTTGCCAATCTTGAAGGCATTGCCCCAATAGGCTTGGTTGAGCCCACCTGCCCCCTTGAACGAGGAGGCATAATGACCCAAATCTTCGTCATTGTGATTGACAATCATAGTGTAGCCTTTGACGCTGTAGGGGACTACGCCGAGCGATGTCTTCCACCACGGGAACAAGCCAAACGCCATGGCCACATAGTCGAAAGATGCGTTAGACGACTGTTCAGTCATGGTGGACGTGCTGAACGTGGAGGTCTTATAATAAATCCCGGCATCGAAAAGGAACGCCAATGAGTCAATCTTGGCATAGGAGGCAGGATTGGAAGCGTTGATCATGCCGCCACCATACATTGCCTTAGACACACCACCCATGCCTTTCAACCTGACATTCATTGACTTGTCACGCAACTGTCCCACACCGAACAAGGAATAGGGCGAATCTACATCAGCCTGAGCAAACACGTTGATTGCCAGCATCGACAGCAATGCGCCGACCACGAATGATTTCAAAAAGGTAACCTTCATAGTTTCAATTTGAGCCTGCAAATATCCGATTTTTTAACTCCGTGACCAAATTTTTATTGCCTTATTTATCACGGCAATATTGTAAAAAACTGATTATCAATAAAAAAGATTTTTAAAAATAAAAAAATGCTCGATTTTTTCATTTTTTTCTTGCCAAAACAAAAAAAAGCCGTACTTTTGCAGCGCAAAAACGGAGGTACCGTAGCTCAGTTGGTAGAGCAGAGGACTGAAAATCCTCGTGTCACTGGTTCGATTCCCGTCGGTACCACCCTCAAGAAGCCGAAAGAGATTTCGGCTTTTTTTGTTGTACTTTTTTACTACTTTTGCGCCAAATTTTGAAGCATCATGACAAAGAAAAAGCATGGAAACTCGGCCATTCGACAAGCTCAGGGCCCTAAGGCATACAACCTCATTTTGGCACTTTTGACGGGCGTACTGCTCACAGCGGCATGGCCCACTTGGGGCGTCGCGCCCGTGGTTTTCATTGGATTTGTGCCACTTTTGCTGGTTGAAGACCGCATCGCGCATGGCGGCAACGGCAAGCTGTTCTGGCTCTCGTTCATGGCCTTCTTGGTCTGGAACGTGGCCACCACATGGTGGGTGTGGAACGCCACACCAGCCGCCACCGCCGCATGGATATTGAACACGCTTTTCATGGCCACGGTGTTCTACCTCTTCCATCTGACGAAGAAAAAGGTGTGCAACAAGCCGTGGGGCAACTTCTTCCTCATCCCCTATTGGATGGCCTTCGAGCTGCTCACCTACTGGTGGGCCGCCAAATGGCCGTGGCTCAATCTGGGCAACGTTTTCTCAACCTGCCATAAATGGGTGCAATGGTACGAGATTACAGGCGTGGCCGGCGGCACGCTATGGGTGCTGGTTGTCAATATCCTAATCGCCAATATCATCCTGCATTTCAAATCGAGGGAAACGAAGCCCCTATTAATTAATATAGGTGTCGAAGTGGCAATACTGTTGCTGCCCATCCTCATCAGCACAAGTGTGTATAAGCATTACAAAGACCAGGGCGAGGAAACTGAAGTCATTGTGGTGCAACAGAACTGCGACCCGTGGAACGAGCAGTTCGACGCCGCCTTTTACGACGAAGTCATCCAAAACAACATCAAGCTCTCGGCACCGCTGCTCACGCCCAAGACACGCTTCATCGTGAGTTCGGAGTCGGCCATCCAAGAAGGCATCTGGCTTGACGAGACCGACAAGGCGCGTGCGCTGAAACAGCTTCGCGACTACATCCAGAAGCATTCGCAGGCGGCTTTCGTCATCGGCGGAACCACCTACGAATGGGTGCCCCAAGGCATGGAAGACGACTTTCCGGCACGGCATATCGAGGGCTCCAACCGCTACTACTATTGCCACAACTCCGCCCTGCTCATCGACAGCGACGGCTTGCAGCATCGTAACAAGTCCCAACTCACGCCCGGTGTGGAGGCCATCCCCGAATGGATGGGCTTCCTGAAGAACTACAGCATCACCATGGGCATTGCACGCGGCACCCTGAAGACCGACCCCGAAGCCAAAGTGATGGCTTTTGGCAACCACAAAATCGGCGTGCCGATCTGCTACGAGTCGGCCTTCGGTGAATACGTCGGCACGTTCTGCCAGAAAGGCGCCGACCTGCTCTTTGTCATCACCAACGATGGCTGGTGGGGCGACACACCAGGCTACAAGCAGCATTTCGAGTTCTCGAAACTGAGAGCCATCGAGAACCGCCGTTGTGTGGCACGCTCGGCCAACACAGGACGTTCCGGATTCATCAACCAACGTGGCGACGTGCTCCAGCAAACCCGTTATTGGGAACCCGATGCCATCCGCAAGACACTGAAAGCCAACACAAAAGTGACATTCTATGCCAAGCACGGCGACTATCTCAGCCGCATCGCCGTCTATCTGACCTTCGTGCTGCTGCTCACGCTCATTGCGAAATCCGTTGCCGACTTTGGCAAGACGGCCAAAGTCAAGAAAACCGCCAAAACGCCCAAGAAGAAATGAGCGAAGTGCAGCTTTCCTTAGGCCCATTCCAAGGCATCACCGACGCGCCTTTCCGCAACGTGTTCAAAAAGCACTTCGGCGGAATCGACAAGTTCTACACGCCTTTTTTCACCGGAATCCACAAAGAGGAAAACGCAAGAAACCTGCAAGGCGAGGAAATCGACCCGAAATGCAACGACGTTGAATCTTTGACACCACAAATCCTCAGCACCGACGCGGAGGAGATCTTGCGCTTCGCCAAGCAATGCAAGCAGTTGGGCTACAAGGAAATCAACCTCAACATGGGCTGTCCGTTCCCACGGGTGGCCAACAAACGGCGCGGATGCGGCCTCCTGCCCTACCCCGAAATGGTGGAGGCGATGTTTGAAAAGGTTTTCGAGGACATCGGCGACGTGAAATTCAGCGTGAAATGCCGCTTGGGCTATTTCGACCCCAAGGAAATTGAGGCCATCATCCCGATTTTCAACAAGTTCCCGTTGAGCGAACTCATCATCCACCCGCGCATCGGGAAGCAACTCTACAAGGGCGAGGCCGACACGGAACGCTTCGCGGCATTGATACCTTATATTAATGCACCGCTGGTCTATAACGGCGACATCGTTTCGGTGAAGAGCTTCGAGCGCATCAGCATTGCCGTGCAACCCGTGAAACAATTCATGCTGGGACGAGGGCTGCTGGCCAATCCGTTTTTGGCGGAACAGATTAAAAATGATATGGCGGACACATGCGGTACGGACACACACGGTACGGACACACGCGGTACGGACACACGCAGTGTGTCCCTACAGGGGGAACCCGTAGGGACACATCGCATGTGTCCGCAATCCAACGACAAAACCGAACGCCTCCACCATTACATCATCGACCTGTATGAAGACCGTTTGCGCCATGCAGGCGGCAGCCCGAAGGTGTTGGGAAGGATGAAAGAATTGTGGTCGTATCTGATGAACAGCTTTGAATCGCCGCAAGACGTTTGGCGCAAAATCAAGAAAATCAATGCGCTGCAAGAATACGAAGAAGCTGTGGAAGAGATATTCCGAAACATTGAAATCACCGAAAAACCATGAATGGAATCACTTTTTTTGTAATCAGGGAAGCGTTTTCTAACATTATTCGTACTTTTGACGAAAATTTCAAAGTGTCATGATTGGCCTAACGATAGAAGAAATGAACCAACTTTGAAAGCATATTCCATAACCAATTATACAAACAGCACAAAAATAGAGATTTAAAATATAGTCGCAAACGTTTGCGTTTCAGTAAAAATGTGTATCTTTGCAGAGTGAAAGGAAAAACAAAAAGGAATGAAATACTACGATCCTCGTTACGACACCACTTTCAAGAAGGTCTTCCTTCATCCCGACCTGCTCATCAGCTTCCTGAACGCGCTGTTGCCTTTGGCCGACGACGAGCAAGTGGAGAGCATAGAATACCTCACTCCGGAAATGTTGCCGCCAACGCCTGACGGAAAGTTCTCCATCGTAGACGTGAACTGCAAAGACCAGAAAGGCCGCCAGTTCATCGTCGAGATGCAGATGGTTTGGAGCGAGGAGTTCAAGACGAGGGTGCTGTTCAACGCCTCGAAAGCCTACGTCAACCAGTTGGAAAAGGGTCAGGAATTCAAACTCTTGAAGCCCGTTTATTCACTGAACCTTGTCAATGGCATCTTTGAGAAGGACTTGCCCGAAAAGGAGTATTACCATTTCTACCAGTTGGTGCACGAGCGCCATTCCGACAAGGTGATTGAGGGCTTGCACATCCTGTTTGTGGAGTTGCCCAAGTTCAATGCAGCCGACTGGAAGGAGCAAAAGCGGATGAAGACCTTGTGGCTGCGTTTCCTTACGGAAATCAACCCATCGACGAAGGAAGCCCCGAAGGAGTTGCTGAAAGACCCTGTCATAGGCAAGGCCGTCTCCCTGATGGAGGAGTCGGCGATGACCGACACGGAGCGCTATCTCTATGAGAAGAACTTAGACAATATCCGTGTGGAGAAAAGCATCGTGGGCGAAGCATGGCAAAAAGGCGAGGCCGCAGGCTTTGCATCAGGTATGAAAAAGGGTATGGAAAAGGGTATGGAAAAGGGTATGGAAAAGGGTATCCTCCAAGTGGCCAAGAACATGAAAGCCGCCGGAATGCCCTTGGAAAGCATTACCACAATGACCGGCCTGCCGAAAGAAGAAATAGAGAAGCTATAATATTGACAAACAAGCAATAAACAACAAAACAAAACAAAACATACCCG
>ODAI012719470.1_pt1 | contig 17599 bp, 15 predicted proteins | sample 1539321 | NCBI WGS metagenome assembly ODAI01 (sample SAMN02144231, study PRJEB22623) | gut metagenome | biome: sheep rumen | host: Ovis aries | place: New Zealand | reverse complement strand
TCTTTTTTCTTCAGATCGCGGACAATCCGGTCGCAGCCGTGCTTGGTCCGACAGAACACCAGCGCATTCTCGACTTCCGGCTGGCTGAGCAGCCAGGCCAGAAGATGCTTTTTATTGGCCTTGTCAACATAATACATGTACTGGTCCACATCTCTTGCCGGTGAAGAGACGGGATCCACATGGACTTCCTGCGGATGATCAAGCAGGTCCTGGGCGAGATGCTGCACCTCGGTGGGCATGGTTGCAGAAAAGAGCAGAGTCTGGCGTTTGACAGGAAGCATGCCTGCAATTTTCCGGACATCATGGATGAATCCCATGTCCAGCATGCGGTCAGCTTCATCGAGCACAAAGATCCGGACCTGGGAAAGCGAGACTTCGTGCTGTGCTGCCAGGTCCTGCAGTCTGCCGGGACAAGCGACGAGAATATCACAGCCTCTGTGCAGAGCCTCAATCTGTGGCACCTGACTGACACCACCGTAGATTACAGCAGTTCGTGGCTGCAGGCCATTACCATAGGCAAGAAAATTCTCATAGATCTGCTGTGCAAGCTCACGGGTAGGCGTCAGGATCAGGCACCGGGGCTGCGCTGAAGCCTGTGCGGCAGGTTCGGAAGCCAGATGGTGCAGGATCGGCAGCGCAAACGCGGCAGTCTTACCTGTTCCGGTCTGTGCTGTTGCCAGCAGGTCATGATGAGCCAGGATCAGCGGGATAGCTTTTTCCTGGATGGGCGTCGGGTGTGTATAACCGCTTTTTCGCACGTTTTCCTGAATCCGGGAAAGCAGCGGAAAATTCTCAAACAGCATAGAATTCCTTTCTGGGCAGCAGGCTGTAGCGGCTGCCAGGGTGATGAAACGTGCTATTCTACCATAATTCCCGGGAATTGAACAGGTAATACGGGAATGTTTGCAGCCATGCAGCCTGGCGGTCAGGTCCTGTAACTTCTTGACTTCTGCATATGAAAATGCATAATGTTAGCGGACGATTGGAGCGGACAGAAAGGAGCATGCAAGGGATTGAGCTCTTTGAATAACAGGACCAGGGGCATGCTCTCTGCCGGTGAACTGCTGGAGACAATGAAAGAACCGGCACTGTACCGGATCAGGGTTCGCTATCCGGACGGATTTCGTAAACCTGATGCAATGACAGCAGAAGCTGTTCTGCAGATGATTCGGGAAACACCGCCGGAAACGCTCCAGAAGATGCTGGGCGATCTTCAGGTTCAGGAACTCAGGACTCTGCTTTCAAGGAAAAAAACGGGGTTCCGGAGTCTGGACCTGAATGATGAGCAGTATAAGTTGCTCTGGAATCTCAGCTCCATGGGCCTGGCATCAGTCACAAGAGACCCGGATTGCCCGGAAGATGAGGTCTGGACGGTGTACCGGGAAGTTCTGCCCGCTGTGCGTACACAGAGCAGCAGTCAGCTGGTGAAAGATGACGGAATGTACTATATTCTGGAAGGCGCACTGGAGCTAGCGGGTGCGGTTCAGATGCAGGATCTGGAACTGATTCTTGGCAGCAGTATGGAAGATGGCGACTTGAATGCGGATGCCATGGAGCAGGCGACCATGTTCATGCGTATGCTTATGGCGTACCGTTCCGGAACTGACTCATTCATGAAGGACGAACAGAACGAGTTCTGGTTTCTGCCTGTAAATCACCGGTTTCCGGACTCATGCGCACGGGCGAGGAACAGCCAGGGCGTCATGTGGAAGCGTTTCTGCTACAGGCCGTTTTCAGAACTGGAAGCGCAGTACCGCAGTCTGAGCGGGCTTGTCCTCGGCCAGCGCGCCTATGCGCCGGTATGTGAACTGCTCCTGCCTGATCTGTTTGACTGGAAGAGCCTCTTCGGGCATGTTGTCCGGGGCAGAAAGTTCATGCTGAAGGTAGCCGAATACATGGAAATGCAGGACTCGTATCCCATAGCACGGATGACCATACGGCTGCTGCAGCGGTTCACATATGAAGTGTCAGCGGACGTGGATACCACGGACACTGTCCGGCAGATTGTCCGCCTGGCTCAGCAGCAGGGTCGGCCACAGGAATCGGTCCGGGCTCTGAAAACCAGCCTGAAAAGACTCGGGGAAGCCCTGCCCAGGTGGAAGTATCGAGGATGGAGTGAAAAAGAAGTTGTTTCCGGGAAAGCGCGGGTTCGTCTCGTGCCAAGGGAGACGGAGCGCATGCAGATGCCGGTGACCATCCGATTCCGGCAGCTGTGTCCATGCGGCTCAGGAAAAATATATGGAAAGTGTCACGGATGTGTTCAGTAATGAACCGTGAACATACAATGGGTACCCTAGTACAGGATGCAGTCGAAAGGAGAAAAACCATGGTAGATGTAAACAAACTGTATGAACAATGGCTGGAAGTGTTTGCTTCGGATGAAGAGACAAGAACGGATCTGGAGTCCATTCGCGGGAATGAAGCGGAAATTCAGGACCGTTTTTATACAGGCCTTTCGTTTGGCACGGCAGGCATGCGTGGCGTTCTTGGCGCCGGCACAAACCGTATGAACAAGTATAATGTGCGCAGGGCAACCAAGGGCCTGGCTCAGTATCTGCTTCAGGATCCGGCAAATGCCAGCCGTGGTGTTGCCATTGCCTATGACAGCCGCAGATATTCTGCCGAGTTTGCCAAGGATACAGCTCTGGTCCTGTGCGCCGCAGGGATTCCGGCTTATCTGTTTGATGCACTGCGTCCTGTTCCGATCCTGTCCTATGCGGTTCGCCACCTGAATACGGCTGCAGGTGTTGTGGTAACGGCAAGCCATAACCCGCCACAGTATAACGGATATAAGGTATATGGTGACGACGGTGCCCAGCTGGGTCCGGAAGCTGCGGATGCTGTGACCAATTATATCCAGAAGCTCAGCTATTCGGAAGCTGTTCCCATGGATGAAAAGGAAGCTCTGGACAAGGGTCTGCTCCATATCATTGGCGACAAGGAAGTTGACAATGATTATATGGAAGACATCAAGACACTGCGTGTACAGCCTGAGCTCCTGGACCGTGAAGGCAGCAAGCTGTCCATTGTTTATACACCACTGCATGGCTCCGGAAATGTGCCGGTTCGCCGTATGCTCCGCGAGATCGGGATCACCAATGTGGCGGTTGTGAAGGAGCAGGAGCTTCCTGACCCGAACTTCTCCACACTGAAGGTCCCGAACCCAGAGGATCCCACTGCGTTTGTCCTGGCTGAGAAACTGGCAGACGAAGTCGGTGCCAATGTCATCTTTGCCACAGACCCTGACTGTGACCGTCTGGGTGTGGCAGTGCGTGGGCATGACGGTGTTTTCCATCTGCTGACAGGCAACCAGATCGGCTGTGTGCTCCTGGAGTACATCCTTTCGGCCAAGAAAAAGCTGGGCACACTGCCGCAGAATGGCGCTGCTGTGAAATCGATCGTATCCACGTCCCTGGCAAACCGCATCTGCGAGAACTATGGCGTGAAAATGTTCGAGACGCTGACCGGGTTCAAGTTCATCGGTGAAAAGATTCAGCAGTTCCAGGACGAAGGCAGCTATACCTTCCTGTTCGGGTTTGAGGAAAGCTATGGATTCCTGTCTTCTACATTTGTACGTGACAAGGATGGCGTAAACGCATCCCTGCTGATCTCCGAAGCCGCGTGTGCCTGTGAAGCAGACGGTGTTACACTGTATGACCGGATGCAGGAGATCTTCAAAAAGTACGGCTATTATGTAGAAAAAGTCGTATCCAAGACACTGCCCGGTATGGATGGACTGACCCGGATGAAAGAGATCATGAAGCAGCTCCGAGCCTGCCCGCCGGAAAGCCTTGCCGGTCTGAAAGTGACGGCAGTCCGCGATTACCTGGCCGGAACACGCACTGCAGACGGTGTGGCTGAACCGACTGGGCTTCCGAAGTCGGATGTGCTGTATTACGAACTGGAACAGGGCAACTGGGTCTGCATCCGTCCTTCCGGTACAGAACCCAAGATCAAGCTGTACATCAATACGAATGCCAAGGATGAAGCGGCAGCCAAGGAACTGAATGAAGTCCTTCGTGCGGACGCGGAAAAGCTTCTGGACTGAGTGAATACATGATAGGCCGGTGCTGGTGCGCCGGCCTTTTCCAGGTAACCCGGACATGAAAGGAAGAGCATGATGGAGTATCGGATCAACCGGAGAACGGGAGACCGTATCAGTGTGATCGGGATCGGGTCTGCTTACCTGTCGGATGCCGGCATGGAGCGTGGAATCCGGATTCTGCGTGAAGCCTATGAAGGCGGCATTAACTATTTTGATCTTGCAGCAGGGAACGGCCGGGCTTTCTCCATATGGGGCGAAGCACTGCATGATGTCCGCAGGCAGGTTTTCTATCAGATTCATTTTGGGGCCGACTATTCTTCAGGCACCTATGGATGGTCACTTGATCCGGATACTGTCAGACGGTCTGTGGAATGGCAGCTTGAAACACTGCGGACGGATTATATTGATTACGGATTCATTCACTGTCAGGATGAAGAAAAAGACTGGAACACATACAGGGAAAAAGGGATCTACCGGTATCTGCTCAGACTTCATGAGGAGGGTGTAGTCAGGCATCTGGGTCTGTCATCGCATACTCCCTCAGTCATCCGTGCGATTCTGGATGAGGTCCCTGTGGATATGCTCATGTTTTCGGTCAACCCGGCGTATGATTGCGGACAGGGCGAGTATGCAAACGGGAGCACGGCGGAGCGGCAGGCGATCTATCGCAGGTGCGAAAAGGACGGGATCGGGATTTCTGTCATGAAACCGTTTTCAGGCGGGCAGCTGCTTCGGGCGGACCAGTCACCTTTCCGCAGGGCGCTGTCCCCATGGCAGTGTATTCGCTATGCGCTGGATAAACCGGGCGTGCTGACCATCCTTGCCGGTGCTCAGACCGAGGATGAAGTCCGGACACTGCTGCGTTATGATACGATCCCGGATGCGGAAAAAGACTATGGCTGGCTCGGAGAAAGCATGCCTCAGGAAGCAGCCGGCACATGCGTGTACTGTAACCACTGTAAACCCTGTCCCGCTGGCCTGGATATCGGACTGATCAACAAGTACTATGACCTGGCAAGGTATGGGGATGATCTGGCCAGAGCGCATTATGCAAAACTGGAAAGGCATGCAGAAGACTGCACTGGTTGTGGCCACTGTGACAGGCGCTGCCCTTTCGGTGTCACGCAAAGTCAGAGGATGCAGGAAATCCGGGAATACATGGGTATGTAACATACGTGCCATGGAACCGGAAACAAGGTCCGGAGCGCCCGGAACGCGCAGAAAAACTTGGAAACACGGAAAAAAACGCTTGTGCACACCCGAAATGTATGTTATACTCCGCATGTTTGAACACGAATCAGCGTAAGCTGTATGGATGATGGCACGGACTTCGTGCCGACAAGACGAAAGAAGGGCTTAACGGTAAAAGAGTGGACACGGCCTTCCCGAACGGACAGATTCTCTTCCAGCGGGGATACTGTACGCTTTTGGGAATTGAAAAGGGTCGTGGTATGCCACTCTTTTTAACTGCCTGAAAAGTCAGAAAGCAGGGTGATGACATGCCGAAAGCGGAGCTTACAGCGATGGTAAGGCCTAAGTGCCAGCAGGTTGCGGACAGGTTTGGTTTTGAACTTGTGGATGTATGCCTGGACAGGGAAACGACGGGAAAGTACCTCAGGATTTACATTGACCGTGAGGAAGGCATGGATCTTGATCACTGCGAACAGTATCATCGTGCAATCCAGCCTCTGGTGGAAGACTACGACTATGATTTTCTGGAAGTCTCATCGCCCGGGATTGACCGGCCCCTGAAAACGGACCGCGATTTTGAACGCGCGCTGGGCATGGATGTGGAAATCAAGCTGTTTGGTGCACAGGATGGCAGAAAGGAATGGAGCGGCGTACTCAGGGGCTATACCCGGGACGATGTCACGATTGAGACGCCGGACGGTGAACGCAGCTTTACAAGAAAATCCTGTGCAATGATTCGTCCGCAGGTAGATATGACAGGGGTCGAGGAAGTCGATCTGACAGACAGTGAGCAAGAATGGACGGAGGGCGAAGAAAACGATGAGGTCTGAAGTTATCGAGGCCGTGGAAGCACTGGCTAAGGAAAAAGATATCAGTGTGGAAATGCTGTATGCGACCATTGAGGAAGCGATCAAGGCAGCTTACCGGAAGAATCTTCCGCGTGGTGAGGTTGAGCCTTCCAATGTGGTTGTGCGAATGGACCGCAACAGTGGTGCAATTCAGGTGTTCGCCCGTATGCTTGTTGTGGAAGAAGTGGAGAATCCCTCAAGCCAGATTCAGCTGGATGCAGCGAAACGGATCCGTCCCAGTGCGGCACTGGATGATATTGTGGAAGTGGATGTCACGCCGCGGGGCTTCCTGCGGGTGGCAGCACTGACGGCCAAGCAGGTGATCATGCAGAGAATCCGCGAAGCCGAGCGTGGGAAGATTTACGAAGAGTACGCTGAAAAGACGGACGAGATTCTGACTGCAGTCGTACAGCGCATGGATACCAAGGGCGCAGTTGTGGAACTGGGTCATACCATTGGTTTCCTTGAGAATGAGCAGATGATTCCCGGCGAGGAAATCCACGAGGGAGATCATCTGAAGGTTTACGTACTGGAAGTGCAGCGTGCCAATTCCATGACTGTGCATGGCCCGCAGGTGAAGGTATCCCGGATTCATCCGAACCTGGTCAAGCGTCTGTTTGAAATGGAAGTCCCCGAGATTGCCGGCGGCGTTGTGACCATCAAGTCTCTTTCCAGGGAAGCCGGAAGCCGTACCAAGATGGCTGTGCATTCGGCAGACCCGATGATCGACCCGGTGGGTGCATGTGTCGGCCAGCGCGGCGGACGTGTGGATCGTGTCGTAAACGAACTCAAGGGCGAGAAAATCGATATTATCAAGTGGAGCGAGGACCCGGCTGAATTTATTGCCAATGCGCTGAACCCGGCTCATGTTCTGAGTGTGTATATTGCGGAACAGGGAAAAATGTGCCGTGTCGTGGTGCCGGACAATCAGCTGAGCCTGGCCATCGGCAAGGAAGGCCAGAATGCACGCCTCGCAGCAAAACTGACCGGCTGGAAGATTGACATCAAGTCTGAAAGCCAGGCCGCAGAGATGACAGACATGATCGATGAAAACAGTCTGGAATTCTCAGATGCACAGGATGTGACGTATCAGCCGCTCACCTATGAACCGTTTGACGATTTCCCGGGTGATGACGACGATACGCTGTAATCGCCAGGCATTGGAAGGGGGCCGGTTACAGTGATGAAACCGAAGAAGATTCCGATGCGCATGTGTGTGGGTTGCCGTGAAATGAAGCCCAAGAAGGAACTGATCCGTGTTGTACGTACTCCGACCGGCGAAGTCTGCATGGATCCTACCGGACGAAAAGCCGGCAGGGGCGCTTATGTGTGCCGCCAGGGCGATTGCCTGCAGCGGGCAATACGGCAAAAACAGCTGGAACGCCAGCTGGAAGCACCACTGGGTGAGGAAACAGCCACTGCATTACAGGAAACCCTGAAGGCACTCCGTGAGGCTGAGGAGGCTGCGCAGACGAATGAATGAAATGCGTCTGAAGGGGTATCTGGGTATGAGCATGCGCATGGGCAGTATTGCCTATGGCGAAGGCAAATGTATGAGTTTGCTCAGAAAATCACAGTGTGCATTGCTTCTGCTGGATGAACAGGCCTCAGAAAATACGAAGGATATGTACAGGAATGCATGCGCATTCCGCAAAGTACCGTATGCTGTTTTACCAGCCGGACTGATTTCCGGTGCGATCGGCCGTGCCTGCATGGCTGTGGCCCTGCCGGACGGCGGACTGACAGGAAAAGTGCTGGAACAGCTGCAGGATTATTATGCATTTCATGTTCCTCAGGACATGGATAAAAATGACAGACAGTGATGTCGGGGGTGCAAGCGTCGAATGGCGAAACTGAATCTGAAGGATGCAACAAAAGAATTGGCAACAGAAGCGGGTAATGCTCTGAATGAGGCAATTCAGTTGCACAAGACAGCAGATGGGCTGATGGCTCAGCTCAGAGATATGGAAAAGCGTCTGATTCGTCAGCGTGAAGAAGCTGCAGCGCAGCAAAAACGTGAAGAAGAACAGCGCGCCATGTCTTCACATTCCAGGGCCTACACCTCCGAGAGCGGCTTTGTTACGGAAGAGGTGCCGGTAAAGACGGAGGTTTCCGCACCTGCGGACTCTGCGAACGAAGCAGTTGCAGAAGTCCCTGCAGAAGCGGTTGCGGCAGCGCCTGAGAAGATTGAAAATCCTGCAGTTGCCAGGCAGGAAGAGGTGCCTGCTGCCCGGGAGCCCCAGCCAGCTCCGGAACATCAGGAAAAGGAAGAAAGTGTCCGGAAACCTGTGGAGCAGACGCCTGAAGCTGAAAAGGCTGATAAACCGGTTGCTGCAGAGCCTCAGAAACCGCAGACGGTCGCAAAACAACCGCAGCAGAAACCGGCTGTGTCCCAGAAGCAGGAAGAAGCCAAACCGGCTGCCAGAAAGCCTGAACAGCCCAAGACAGCTGAGGTACCGGCAGAGCCGGTCAAGGCCGAACAGCCCAAGGCTGAACCGAAAAAGCCGGAAGCGCCCAAGCCGGAACCTGTCAGAGAAGCACCCAAGGCAGACAAACCGAAGCGGCCTGTTATCGGGCAGATCATCTCCCGTCCGGGAGATCCTGTTCCTCAGCAGAAGCCGGTCGGGCTGGCACCGAACGTCATCCGTGTAGCGAAGCCGGCGGAACCCCGGCCTCAGCAGAGACCACAGCAGGGAAACCGTCCGCAGGGCACATTCGGACAGGGACCGCAGGCACGTCCTGGCAATGCACCGTTCAACAGGCCAGGTCAGCCGCAGCGGCCTCAGAATGCACAGGGAGCTGGCCCCTATGGCCGTGCACCCCAGGGCCAGCCGCGCCCGCAGGGCCAGTTCGGCAGGCCGGCACCCGGAGCCGGGAACGCGCAGCGTCCTCAGCAGGGTGGTACGTTCGGCGGCAACCGGAATGCACAGGCGGGTGGTGGCAGTTTTGGCCAGTCCCGTCCCGGCGGCAATCGTCCGAGCAGGAATCGCGTACCGGAAATGGTTCCGACCATGGAAAAGGAACGTGTTTCCAATTATGATCCGAACAAGAAGAACTATGTCCGGCAGCATGATCCGGAACATATTTCCAGAAACCGCAAGCAGGAAGCCAAGAATAACTTCAACGGCTATGATGATGATGTCATCCGCGGCGGACGCAAGGCACGCAAAAAGCCGTCCGTGCAGCAGACCATGGCACCGATCAAGATTGAGACCGCGTATATGTCCGGTGACATGATCACCGTCCGCGATCTGACAGAACGTATCGGTAAGACGGCAGGCGAGATCATCAAACAGCTCATGATCCTGGGCAATATGGCTACGATCAACTCGGAGATCGATTTTGATACCGCTTCCCTGGTCTGCCAGGAGTTCGGGATCACACTTGAAAAGAAAGCTGAAAAAACAGCCGAAGATCAGCTGGTTGAGGAGAACTTTGAAGATGATGAGGATAATCTCATCAGCCGTCCTCCGGTGGTTACCATTATGGGCCATGTCGACCATGGCAAGACAAGCCTTCTGGACTACATCCGCAAGAGCCGCGTGACAGCCAGCGAGGCTGGTGGCATTACCCAGCATATCGGTGCATACACCGTCAAGGTGGATGACCGTCAGATCACTTTCCTGGATACGCCTGGCCATGAAGCGTTCACAGCCATGCGCGCCCGCGGCGCCCAGGTAACCGATATTGCGGTGCTCGTGGTTGCAGCAGACGACTCTGTCATGCCGCAGACCGTGGAAGCGATCAATCATGCCAAGGCAGCCGATGTACCGATGATTGTTGCCATCAATAAGATGGACAAGCCCGCGGCGGATCCGGAACGCGTCAAGCAGGATCTGACCAAGTATGATGTGGTCTGCGAAGAATGGGGCGGCGACACCATCTGTGTGCCAGTGTCCGCAGCAACCGGAGCCGGTGTGGATGAGCTGCTGGAAATGATTCTGCTCCAGGCAGACATGCTGCAGCTGCGCGCCAACCCGAATCGTCTGGGTCGCGGTGTCATTATTGAAGCGAAACTGGATAAGGCACGTGGCCCGCTGGCAACGGTTCTTCTGCAGAATGGTACACTCCATGTCGGTGACAATATCATTGCGGGTATGGCGTCCGGCCGTGTCCGTGCGCTGATCAATGACCGTGGTGAAAAGGTCAAGGAAGCAGGGCCTTCCATGCCGGTAGAAATCATGGGCTTTGATGAGGTTCCCAGTGCCGGTGATGAAATGATCGCTGTTGGTGATGATCATCTCAGCCGTCAGGTCGCAGAGGAACGCCGTGAAAAACTGCGTGCCAGCCGTGAGGCAACTGCTGCCAAGATGACCATGGAGAACCTGTTCTCATCCATTGAGGAAGGCAAGATTACTACACTGAACCTGATCATCAAGGCGGACGTGCAGGGCTCTGTGGAAGCAGTCAAGCAGGCTATGGAAAAGCTGACCAATGATGAGGTCAGAGTCCGCGTACTGCACTCCGGCGCAGGCGCGATTACCAAGGATGACGTGAACCTGGCTTCAGCGTTCAACGCGATCATTATTGGTTTCAACATCCGCCCGGATGCTTCTGCACGTGAACAAGCAGAAAAGGAAAAGGTGGATATCCGCCTGTACACCATTATTTATAAGGCAATCGAGGACATGGAGCTTGCCATGAAGGGCATGCTGGCACCGGAGTACCGGGAAGTACTCCTTGGGCATGCGGAAGTCCGCAACGTGTTCAAGATTACAGGTGCCGGTATCATTGCTGGCTGCTATGTACAGGACGGCAAGGTCCAGCGGAATGCGAATGTCCGTCTGCTGCGTGACAACGTAGTGGTATTTGAAGGCAAGCTGTCCAGCCTGCGGCATCTCAAGGATGACGTGAAGGAAATGGCGGCAGGGTATGAATGCGGCATGAGCCTGGAAGGGCACAATGATATCAAGGAAGGCGATATCGTTGAATGCTTCATTATGGAAGAAATTCCGCGCTGATAAAACAGGGGGCGGAGGCAAAAGCCTCTGCCTTCCTCTGTATATGGGAGGAAATCATGGCAGGATATAAACGAGTAGACCGGCTGAACGAAGAGGTTCAGCGTGAAGTGGACCAGATTATCCGGAACGAACTGAATGACCCGAGAATTTCAGGCATGTGGTCGATTACCCGGGTGGAAGTGACGGGCGATCTGCGCTATGCCAAGGTTTACATCAGTTCACTCGAGGATGCTCACAGGAAAGAGCTTCTGAGCGCACTGAAGGGAGCGGCGGGCATGATCCGCAGGGAGCTGGGCAGACGCATGCAGATCCGGTATGTACCGGAACTGCTGTTCATTAATGATGAAAACATAGCCTATGGTGTGCATATTGCCAGCGTACTGGCCTCGGTCGCGAAAGGTGAGGAAAAGGATGCAGACACTGACACGCAGTCTTGAACAGATTGCGGAACAGCTGAAAAAGGCGGAAAGAATCTGTATTGTCGGACACCTGAACCCGGATGGTGACTGTATCGGGAGCATGCTGGCACTGCGGTATCTGCTTGTGCAACAGGGAAAAACGGCAGACGTGTATGACCGGGACCCGGCACCAGGATATATGAAGTATCTGCATGGGTTTGACAGTATCCGTCCACTGAGTTCACTGCAGGCCACCTATGATGTTATGGTGAGCGTGGACTGCGCCGGACTGGACCGGATCGTGGACGTGAAGAACCCGGAACAGAATGCCTGGCTTGAGCGGATGCTCGCGTCCAGCACATGTCATCTGCAGATAGACCACCATGGCACCAATCCCATGGATATGGATATCAATGCGGTGGACGGGGATGCCAGCGCGGCAGGTATCCTGATCTGGAAACTGAGCAGGATACTCGGCTTTGAGATGGATACAATCCTGGCGGAATGCCTGTACACGGCCGTGAGCACGGACACGGGCAATTTCATGCAGGACAATACCAGCGCCGAATGCTTTGATCTGATGTCAGAGATTGCACGCACGCAGATCCGTCTCCCGCAGATTTGCCGGATTCTGTTTGCGCAGCGCAGTCATGGACAGGTGGGCCTGATCACGCGTGCACTTCAGACATTGCGGTATGCTGAAGCGGACACGGTAACCGGCATGCTGCTGACGGCGGAGGATATGCAGGCATGTCAGGCGCTGCCGGAGGATGCAGACACGGTGGTAAATTTTAGCCGTGATATCCGGGGTGTACACATGACTGTGCTTGCCAGGGAAAGTCCTGAAGGCATTAAGATGAGTTTCCGGTCCATTGCACCGTGGAAAATTGACATGGTTGCCCGTTCCTTTGGTGGCGGCGGGCACGCCCATGCAGCCGGCTGCACAGTACGGGACAAGACCGCTGCGGAGGCACTGGACGCGGCAATGAACGCATTGATCCTTGCCCACCGGGCACAGGAGGAAAAGTGAACGGTTTTTTTAACATTCTGAAACCGCCTGGGATGACATCATCCCAGGTGGTAGGCTTTATGAGACGTCTGACAGGCGAAAAACGCGTAGGCCATGCCGGGACTCTGGACCCTGAGGCGGCCGGTGTTCTGCCGATCATGGCAGGGCGTGCCGCCAGGCTGTTTGACTACCTGGTCGACAAGGAAAAGAGCTATGTGGCTGAGTGCGCATTCGGTTGTCGTACAGACACGCAGGATGCCCAGGGTACCGTGATTGAAACCGGAACGGATTATCCGTCACTGGACAGGGTCAGGGCAGCGGCCGGACAGCTGACAGGGGATATCCTGCAGCGTCCGGGAATGTACAGTGCGATCAAGAAGGACGGAAAGCCGATGTACCTGCGCGCGCGGCAGGGCGAAACGGTGGAGGTCCCCGAGCGTCTCGTGCATGTGGAACGCCTGGAGATTCTTGCTGAGATGCCGGATCACGGCTTCATGATGCAGGTGGACTGTGGACGGGGAACCTATATCCGCTCAATCTGTGAGGACCTGGGGCATCTGTGCGGATGCCCGGCACACATGCGGTTTCTGCTCAGAACACGGTCCGGATTCTTTACGATCCGGGATGCGATTACACTGGAGGAAGCCAGTGCTGCAGCCCGGGAAAATCGTCTGGATTCGTATGCAGTCCCTGTGGATGCACCACTTCAGCACCTGCGAGCGGTGCATGTTCCGGAATCGTTTGCACGCCTGGCAGTCAATGGTGCAGCCTTGCCCGTGCAGATGCTTGCCGGGCAGAATGTGAAGGATGCAGAGATTCTCAGGGTATACCTCGGGAATGCATTTCTGGGGCTTGCAGGACGGGACGGCGAATGGATCAGGTGGAAAGTATTGTTTCCACAAAACGACTAGGAGGCTGCTATGCAATGGATTCAGGATCCGGTGAGTGAACCGGGTTGTATTCTGGTTCTTGGCATGTTTGACGGTGTTCATCGTGGGCATCAGGCACTGCTGATGCGCGGGCTGGAACTGAGGGAAGAACTGCATGCCAGGGTTGCAGTCTGCACGTTTGAGCCGCATCCATTATGCGTGTTTGCACCGGAGCGGGCGCCAAAGCGCCTGTCGACCCCGGAGGAGCGCCGACAGCTGATGGAGTCCATGGATGTGGATATTCTGTGTATTCATACGTTTACAAAAAAACTGGCAGAAACATCGCCCTCGGATTTTCTGGAGTACCTGACTGCGATCTATCAGCCGGTAGCGCTGATCTGCGGATATAACTTTACGTTTGGACACAGGGGTCAGGGAAACGGTGAAACCCTGCGTACGTTCTGCAAAGCCAGAGGCATCCGGTGCGACATCATTGATGAGGTCCGGATTGCAGGCGCAGCAGTCAGCTCAAGCCGGATACGCGAAGAACTGTGTCATGGGGATATCCGGATGGTAAACCGTCTGCTGGGTCATGCGTATACACTGGAAGGCCCGGTGATTCATGGGCAGGGAATCGGGCGTACACTGGGATGCCCGACTGCCAATATTCAGGTTACGGAAGACAAGGCGCTCCCGAGGTTTGGAGCCTATGTTGCCACGCTGGAGCATGCGGGCAAAACATGGAAGGCCATGGTGAACATAGGCAGTCATCCGACATTGCCCGGGAACGGACTGAGGATTGAGGCACATGTACTGAATGCAAGTCTGGATCTGTATGATCAGCATGTAGTGGTCAGTCTCATGGATTTTATGCGCCCTGAAAAGCAGTTTGAAAGTCTGGATGCGCTGAAAGCACAGCTGGAGCAGGACAAACAGAACGCGCTTGCATGGTTTGCTTCGCGGTGAAGGTATGGAGTATGAAAGTACAGGAAGCACTGAGTGAACACGCAAGGAAAACTGAAGAACTGTCTCTGAAGGTAGGTCAGGACCGGCTGCTGAACATCCTGCAGGCAGCATGGCTGCTTCTTGCTATACTCCTGCGCATCCTGCTGTGGCAGGCTCCGGGAGGCATTGCATCCGAATGCGGGCGTGCAGTGCTGGCTGTAGCAGCTGGCATACTGTGCACGGAAGGCATACGCTGGCTGCAGTTCCGCTCCCTTGGCTGCAAGGATGCAGGTTTGCGCCTGCGGGGGTTCCGTGTCTGCGCGACCACAAGCTGGTGCATCAGCCCACAGACCCGGATCAGGACTTTGCTCCTTCCGGATGCAGGAATCATTTTTCTGAATATTCTGCTGTTTCTTCTGGCTATGACCAGATGCGTGGCTTTCTGGCTCCTGGTCTGGAACGGCGTGATGATTCTCTCCCATGTCAGAGTGTGTTCCCGGCTGCGCAGACTGTCCGGAGAACAATGGACATTTGAGCATGATGACCAGATCGATGTTTATACGGAGCGTAAGACAGCAGGCGTGTACCGGCCCGGGAAAAAGCCGGAATCAGGGCATTAAAAAAGAAGCGTTGCCGCTTCTTTTTTAATACTTAATCCGCTTCTTCGGCGATGGGCTGTGCATCATCGGCATTCTCTACCGGTTCCGGACGATATGCTTCCCCTGCTTCAGTATACTGGATTTCAGAGGCAGCTTCCCATACAGTATATGCTTCGTTAACAATGGCTTGTTCCTTATCAGCCCGGAGGTCTTCTTCAATGGCCGCGCGGATCTCATCGGTCAGGTCCACAGTTCCGTAGGGAACGTCCCGTGTATATTCAACCAGGTGCACACCAAAGGAGGAAACGACCGGCTCGGATACATCACCGACGTTATCGACGGAAAATGCAGCCTGTACAAAGATCGGATCATAGATCAGACTGTTGGCGGAGACGGTGTATCCATTGGTTTTGTTGGGCTCTGTGGTCATACCGGGGTCTTCGCCATATTCTTCGATAAGATCGGCAAAGCTGACGCCTTCAGAAAGCTTCTTCTGGATGTCAGTGATCTTATCCTGTACAGAGGCAATAATGGCTTCCTTGGCTGCGTCGATCTGCTCCTGAGTTACAGGCTCTTCCGGTTCTTCGGTTGTCTCAGGCTCTTCCGTGGTTTCAGCCTGTTCAGTTTCTGTGGTCGCAGTTTCTTCCGAAGCATTCAGGGCTTCTTCCTGCTGCTCTTCAAACCGGGCTACCAGATCCTGATAGGTCTTCATGAGTGTGTCGTCCACCCGGATCAGGATATGCTTCACACCGCGCAGGCCTTCGGGAACATAATAGGATTCCTGACCGTAGTACGCAGTCTGAATCTCATAGGCTTCGATATCGTTCTCATACTGCTCACGATCGGCTTCTGCCCGTTCCGTAAAGGCAGCGATGATTTCATCATCCGTTATGGACACATTCTCGGTCAGCTTTGCCACCAGTTTCTCGGAAAGCAGGCCTTCTGTTTCATTGCGTTCAATGAATTCTCTGGTATACCCAACAGCATTCAGCTGTTCAATGGCGGAGTCCCGGGCGGCAGCCTTGTCTTCCTCGGATGCTTCTTCAGCGGGTGTCAGACCAAAAGCGGTCATGGCCTGGTCAATCAGACCCTCATAGACGGATTCAATGGTATCACTGAGCGCCTGAGATTCTTCATCGGTCAGCTGATCCAGTCCCAGACGTGCTGACTCCTGAGTGGTGAATACTTTCTGGATGTATGATTCCATTGCCATCTGACGGACCAGAGACTGATTATCCTCAGATGACAGATCATAGCCATACTGGCTGTAGTACGATATGATCTGGTTCGCGAATTCATCGACCTGAGACTGCAGGACATTCTCGCCATTGATGACGGCAAGCACAGCATCCTCTTCTTCGGCCAGTACAGGGGGGCAGGCGATGAGCACCATAACCAGCGCGAGCAAGCACGCGAGGATTTTTCTTGTTTGCATTGATATTCTTCCTTTCCTGACTGCTTACGGGCAGACAACCGTATGCACATTATGCCATGTCAAAGGCACTACTGCAACTCTCCCCGGCAAGAATCATTCAAAATTCACAATGGTCATGTTCTGTTCACAATTGCTATTCATATTAACTCAGGTCACACAGCGGCCAGGATATGCAGATTCCGGAGTGAAGCATCTGCAATACCATCATTGACTGAATAGGCATGCTTTTCAAGATCTCCGCAGTTTGCTTTGGTCAGTTTCTGATCGATCAGCACATCAATGATGTCTGACGCAATGCCTTCAATCACGTCATACTTATCCTCTGCCATTTCCGGACCATTGTCGGTTGTGAGAAGATATTCCAGCAATTCTGCCAGAAGCGGGAGCAGGGGCAGTTTCCGCATGGCACGGAATGCCCATTTGTAGTAAGGCTCGTAGACCTGGTTGAGCAGAAACACGGCATGCATGGTATGCTGTACAAACTCAAAAACAGCAAGCTGTGCTGCTGCAGGCTCACCATGCCGGATACAGCGCATATAATTATACTGTCCGGACTGAGCCATGAGCAGCAGATCTCCGGCCAGCCGCTTCCGGCGGACTTCCTCAGGATACTGACTCAGGGAGTCACGGATCTGTGTCATAATCCCGGCATGGTCCATGAAAAGCTCACCATTGGTGGCTTCCGCAAGCATGGCTTCAGGAAGTTCAAGCCATTGTGAGAGTGTCAGGATACCATCTGCAGCCCCGGTTTTCTCCTCAAAAAAGTCCGAGATCCGGATGACTCCATGTCTGGAACCTCCGACCGGCTGGATCAGACTGCGCCTGAATCCATGGAACTCCCTGGGCAGTCTGGCATATGCGCGTTCCAGAAGAAAAGCAGTATGCCGGTCAATCGTATCCTCTCCGGGCAGGAAAATACAGAATCCCGGTTCAAAATCATGATCCTGGGATACAGTGTCATCAAAGCCAAAGCATTCTGAACCGCTGCCGGTGAGTCCGCATGCCAGGTGGGGCATCAGGTCAGGAAACTCCGACTGGAGCATGGGCAATCCATGTTCTTCAAAGAAAGCCCGTGAGAGTTCAAGTCCGTTCATAAATGTTCCTCGCTTCCCGGCGGAGTGTTTCCGCACAGAGAAAGTATCCATAGTATTCAAAGGTCGGAGCACTGTGCTCACACACATAGGCATAGTATCCGTCATGTGGTGTATCCGGTTTTTCCATGAGCGCCGATGCCTGGTCCAGCAGTTCGAAGATCCGGGGCTCACCCCTGTCCATGCCGAGCTCCATTTCAACGGCATT
>ODAI013080987.1_pt1 | contig 17601 bp, 19 predicted proteins | sample 1539321 | NCBI WGS metagenome assembly ODAI01 (sample SAMN02144231, study PRJEB22623) | gut metagenome | biome: sheep rumen | host: Ovis aries | place: New Zealand | reverse complement strand
CGCATCCTACCGGTCCGTTCCTCCTTGAAGGACGGGTCGTTGTCACAGACGACTTCCCAGCTCTGGATGTCCCGTTCGCGCGGGGTGACCACCACGGCGCCGGCGTTCTCCAGCATGGGAATCAGGTAGGGGAGGACATACCCCTGCGTGTACATGTCTTCCACGGTCCGGTGCGTGGCGGCCCGCTGCCATTCCCACCGGTCGGTCTTGGCTTCGTAGTAGCGGCCGTGGCTCTGCCAGAGGGCGATGTGCCTGCCGGAAAGTCCCCGGCTCCATTTCTCGTCGGTCCGGACGAGGGGGATGGTCCGCCCCTTCGGGTCTCCGGTCCTCAGGTCCGTATCCACCGGACCGCCGTTCTTGCCGATCTCAGGCATCGGCAGTCGGTTCAGGTCCACTTCCTTGGCGAAGATGTCGCCCAGGGTATAGGCCCGGTAAGCCGGCGGTGCCAGGCTGCGGAGCTCTTCCCGGAACCACTCCACGTCGGCCTTGCGCCAGGGAAAGTCGGACAGCTCCTGGCTGAAGTAAAAATCCAGTGTCGTACCCCGCTTCTTGACTTTGGAAAGCTTGAGGGGGACTTTGACCCTGGTGCGCCGCTCCATACGGGCCCGGAGGGAATCGGCCGCCACCCGGAATTCGCTGGCGGTCTGGGCATGGAGGGTCGCACTGGCGGAAAGGAGTGCAGCCAGGAGGATGGGGAGTGCTTTTCCGGTCATTTGCGTAGTTTCCGAATGTTGATGAGCAGAACGATGAGGGAACTGATGCCGAGGGCGAGGAGGTCGGCCTTGAAATCGTTGACGTCCCCGCTCCGGTAGGTGGTGAGCCGTGCCTGGCCCACTTCCGTTCCGACAGCCAGGAGGATGCCGGCTGCGAAGGTCGCCACGGTCCCGAGGACGGAAAGCCAGGGCTTGGCGGAATACCCGTCAAACGCGAGGAAGGCGAGGATCGGGAACGGGAAGAACATCAGGAAATGGACGATCTTGTCGGTGGGGATGCCCCAGAAGGAGCGCTGTACGTCGGGCATGCCGTCGAAGTGGCCGAAGCACAGCCAGACGACGGCGGCGAGGTACAGGAAGAACGCGATCCTCGCGGCAAGCAGCCGGTTCCGCGGACTCATCCGAGGAGGAGCTCGCCGAAGAATTCCGGCCGGTGGAAGTCAGGGGAGGGCGTGCCGACGGGATTCCAGCTCACGAAATGCGGATGGGCGGTCTTGTCTCCGCACTTGTAGAAATTGCCGCGGACCGCCTTCGGAAGGTTTTCCGGGTCGATGCCTATGAGTTCGAAGGGAATCACGACCGTGACGCGCCAGTTCCAGATGCCGCCGTCGTACTCCTGAGGCCCTTCGAACTGCGCGGTCCGGATGATTTCCTCCATCTCTTCGGCAGGGCGTTTGACCCGGTTCTCCCGGCCTGCACCCTTGGCGGCGAGGACCTTTCCGAGCGGATTGATCTCGAAGTTATAGTATTCGGTTCCGTCGGGGTTCTCGAGGAACACTTCCACGCAGCTGTCTTCCCACTGGCGGCCGTTGTCCTCCGTATTCTGGGCCCGGAGGTCCAGTCCGCTCACGCGGAAATCCACGATGAGGCGCTCCTCCGTCCGGGCGATGCGGCCGGCGCAGAAGGGAGCGTAAGGGAAGTCGGCCGGCCAGTTGACCTGGTCCACCTGGAAGCGGGCGCCATGAAGTTCAAGGGCGGTGTCGAGGTCGAGTTCCTCGAAATCGGCGATAAGGGGTACGCGTATCTGTTTCATAAGGATTGCATGTCGTTGAGTTTCTTGTAATAGCCGTCCATGGCGATGAGCTGCTCGTGCCGTCCGCGTTCGACCACCTTCCCTTCGTGCAGGACGATGATTTCGTCGGCATTCTTCACGGTGGACAGGCGGTGGGCGATGGCAATGGTGGTCCGGGTGCTCATCAGATGGTCCAGGGCGTCCTGGACGATGCGTTCGGATTCGGTGTCCAGGGAGGCGGTCGCCTCGTCCAGGATCAGGATGGGCGGGTTCTTGAGGATGGCCCGGGCGATGGAAAGACGCTGCCGCTGGCCGCCGGAGAGTTTCGTTCCCCGGTCGCCGATGTTGGTCTGGTAACCTTCCGGCTTTTCCATGATGAAGTCATGGGCATTGGCAATCTTCGCCGCGGCGATGACCTCCTCCTCGGTGGCGTTTTCCACACCGAAGGCGATGTTGTTGAAGATGGTGTCGTTGAACAGGATCGGATCCTGGTTCACATTGCCCATGAGCGAGCGCAGGTCCTTGACCTTGAGCTTCTTGACATCCTTTCCGTCGATGGTGATCCGGCCGCCTGTCGCGTCATAGAAACGGGGAATGAGGTCCACCAGGGTGGACTTGCCGGCGCCGGATTCGCCCACGATCGCGACCATCTTCCCGCGGGGGATTTCGAGGTCTACGCCCTTGAGCACTTCGCGTCCGCTTTCGTAGGAGAACTGGACCCCCTCGAAGGCGATCCTGTCCTTGAATTCCTGGATGCCAGCGGCGTCCGGGGCTTCCTGGATGGGGTTCTCGGCCTCCAGGATGCGGTTGATGCGCTCCATCGACGCGAGTCCCTTCGGAATGCCATAGGTGGCGCGGGAGAGTTCCTTGATGGGCTCGATGACGGAGTACAGGATGATCATGAAGAAGATGAACTGCGAGGCGTCCATGAAGCTTCCGCCGAAAAGACCTTTTCCCCGGATGATCAGGTAGCCGCCAAAGGCCAGGACCGCCATGATCATCACGGTACCCAGGAATTCGCTCACGGGATGGGCCGATGCCTGGCGGGTGTTCACCCGGTTGATCTTCCGGCGCATCCGGTCGGTCACGGCCTCAAAGCGGTCGGACATCTTCTTCTCGGCGTTGAAAGCCTTGATGACGCGGAGGCCGCCCAGGGTTTCCTCCACTTGGGCCATGGTGTCGCTCCAGAGGGTCTGCGCCTCCAGGGACTGCCGCTTGAGCTGTTTGCCGATAACGCCCATCACCCAGACGAAAGCGGGGACGAAAGTAAGCATGACGAGCATCATTTCCGGACTCAGGAACACCAGGAACCCGAAATAGAGGACGATCAGGATCGGGTCCTTGATCAGCATCTCGATGGAAGCGGTGATGGAGGTCTCCACCTCGTTCACGTCGCCGCTCATCCGGGCGATGATGTCGCCCTTGCGTTCCTGGGAGAAGAAACCGATGGGCAGGTTCAGGATCTTGTTGTAGATGCGGTTGCGGATGTCCTTGACGATGCCGGTGCGGATCGGGATCATCACGGCGGCGGAGCCGAAATAGCAGGAGGTCTTGAGCGCCGTGAAGAAGATCATGACCGCGCACAGCAGCAAAAGGGCCGTGACGGCTCCGTGCTGGGCGGAAAAGTCGGATACCAGCCAATAGGCGTTGTTGACCAGGATGTCCTTGAAGGAATACCCTTCCGTTCCCCAGGGGATGAATTCGTACTGGGCCGTATCCAGCCGGAACAGGATGTTCAGCAGGGGGACGATCACCGCAAAGGAGAAGATATTGAAGATGGCCGACAGAATGTTCAGGAGGACCGCCCCCGCGAGATAGGGCTTGTAGGGGGAGGCATACTGCCTCATCATCTTGATGAATTCGCGCATCCTTCGCTTTGATTTGTTATCTTACAAAGTTAACTATTTTCACTATCTTTGCAAAGAATAAGACTTGACAGATGGCCCAGATTGACTTCATCATCCCCGTCCGGAACGTGGATACGCTGCACCGGACGCTATCCATGCTCGCCTTCCAGAAGGATCACGGTTTCCGCGCCCATGTCGTGGACCTGACCGGCTCGTCGGCCTCCAGCGCGATGGCGGCAGAGTTCGACACGCGGATTCCCGTCGATGTCGTGGAGGTGGAAATAACCGGAGAGCCTTTGTACCAGCAGCTTCTGGCTGCTGTCCCTTCGGCGGAGTGGGTCTGTTTCCTGAGCCCGGACGTGGACCTGACTCCGACCAGTGTCAAGCGGATGTCCCGCTGCATCGACGACCATGACGGTTACGATGTCTTTCACTGGAATCTGGCGGAGCCTTTCCGGAAATACAGACTCAAAACCCGTCCGGACAAGCTGTTCACCCTGCTGTATGTCGATGGGGGAGTCGCCCCGCTTTCTTCCTTCGTCTTCCGGGCCCAGGCACTTCGGGAGGCCTTCGAGGCCGATCCGGAGGCGGCCTGCATGGACCTTTCCACCGTATTCGCCGGTGCGAAGAAGACCGCGATCCGTTCCGTCCGCTGGGAGCGCATCGGTTACAAGGCCCCGGCCGTTTCCGATGACCCGTCCCAGGTGGAAAAGGATGTCCGTGCCCGCCTCTCCTTCTTCCAATGGTCGGAGCGCTACTTCGGGGAGGAGCATCCCCTGGGCACCGGCGACCGCCTGAAGCTCTATGCCACGGAGCTGGCCCGCCTCTATCCGAGCTTCACCTATGAAGAGCTGAAGGAGAACCTGAACAGCTTCCCGCTGGTGAACGGACCCATCCGGAAAATGCGGGCGGCATCGGCCCTGAAAGCGGCCTTGAAGGTCCGTCAAGAAAGTTTGAAATAAAATTCTTGCTTTTTCGGAAAAGAATACCGATATTTGCAATCCCTTTCGGGGGACCTCTGGATGTAGCGCAGTTGGTAGCGCACCTGGTTAGGGACCAGGAGGTCGCTGGTTCAAGTCCAGTCATCCAGACACAAGGGCAGGCTTCGGCCTGCCTTTTTTGTGTCTGGCCGCCTGGAGCTTGAACCCTATCTACCGACCTTTTGAGGGGGCTCTGCCCCCTAATACCCCCGCGGCTCCCGACCTATAAGTCCTCGTTCCTCGGACCCGGTCTCCGCCGGGCGCTCTGATGAGCGCCTTACTCCGTGAAAACTTAAAGAGCACCGATAGGCCCTGGAACACCGTAGAATGCGGTTGAGTGCTCTTCAGCCTATTCCTGAAAGGTGCCTGAAGAGCGGTGATCCTTGATATGGCTCGTCAGGGGCGGATTGCCGCTCTTTAAGTTTTCGTCACCGAGTTGGTATTCGACTGTCAATTTGACGACTCACGGACCTATGTGAATAGTGTGTAGTAGTGGCTGTTGATGTGAATGAATGATCAGGATTCTTCGGAATTGGTGAAACCCTTTGCTCTGAGTCGTGTGTTTTCTCTATGTTCTAGTTCGTGTTTTTGCGAGAGTAGGACACTTACAATTTGAAAACACGGCGTTTGTGAGTATCTTTGTGCTCAAACGAATAGCATTATGAAGAAACTGATAACCATACTTGTCTTAGCACTATGCTCTTACACGCTTGTCGCCCGAAATTCAAATGAGGGAACTCTTAAACTCTTAGGTGAACCTATTGATGGGAGCAAGAGCCACGTGACACAAGAGCGGGTGTCCACATTAGTCAATGAATACGCCTGGCTTGTTGGAACCTGGTCTGTGAATACACCAGAATTCGGCCGGATTACACTCATAATCAAAGGGGATGGCCAAAAAGGGCGTATGAGCTTTGCCGGGGAATCGGGATCATACGAAACAAAGGATGGAGAAATCCGATGTCATATTGATGGTGACCCCAAAGATCTCGTAACGGTTTTTAAGATTCATAGCGGGAATCGCCTCTATTTCGGTGAGGGCTATTATTTCAGTAAAGTACAATAGCTGATTAATCATCTCGTTTACATGTTGCATAGGTATTCAAATAACCTGTTTACATGCGAACGTGTATCTTAATCAACGCGAAAACAACTGGCTGGATTCTACTTTGAAGTGCAGTTGATGCCTGACAGTGTATCTTTACTGTCATAACCAGAAAAGCGACAGTGGATGGGATACAAGCATTTAGCAAGGGAGCAGCGATATACGATTGAGGCGTTGCTGACACCGATGAGCCTGAGGGAGATAGGAGAAGTAATCGGGCTCAAAATGCCCTGTTTGTGCTGATTCTGTAGGATTCTGGAGTGTAATAGGATTTGGGATTTGGCAGAATTCGCGATAGAGTATAGTCACCAGATTCATGGATATAGAGGATTGAATGTAAATGGCAGAAAGACGGTACAGTGTTTCGATACTTTTTCTTTTCGGCCAAATGAATTATCTTTACATCAATAAACCGATAATTGAAATGAAGAACTCCATTGTCAAAGCGATTGTTTCTGCGGTGACTCTCACTATCGTCACCTTGTTGCTGGATCTTGTTTTTGGGAATATGCACTCTTTCTGGGAGTACGTAGTACAGGCTGTTGTGTATTGTGTTATGTTCTGGTTATTTGACCGCCTGGATAGTAAGTGGAAAAAATAGATGGGTAAATCTCAATTTGGAAGCTTCTATTGCCGGTAAAGCATAAATGGACTGTCGCAGTGACATTCACTTCCATTCAAAATTAAGATCAGCAAAAAGGATAACCTTGAATGCTTGTGGCGCTTCTCACTCCGAGATCCATTCGTTTTAGGAATCAGTAAGTCACTGATTCCAAGTCTGGGGTGGGCTTAGCCGCTTCGCTCCGAATGGGATAACATGCGCGCCTTCTCCCGTGAAAACTTAAAGAGCACCGATATGCCCTGGGATGCCGTGGAATGCGGTTGAGTGCTCTTCAGCCTATTCCTGGAAGGTGCCTGAAGAGCGCTGATCCTCGATATAGCTCGTCAGGGGCGGATTGCCGCTCTTCAAGTTTTCGTCACCGAGTTGGTTTCGATCATCTACTTGATGGCTGGCTAGGCGGAGTAGAAATCGACAAGAACGGCCCGTATAGTCATGCTTATGATGAATTGAATAGTTGTTATATTGGGGTAATACGAAAGAATTGCTATTTTTGTTATATGAAAAGAATCTCATCAAGTTTATCCCTTTTATTAGTTACCGTTGGACTTTTCTCCTGCCTGGCTCTAACTGCTCAGCAGTACCATGATGCTGCTGCCTTCGGCTTGAAGGGAAATGTAAAGGAGTGCAAGGTTGAAATCTCAGGAAAAGAAAGCGTTAGCGATCCTTATGACTTCACTTACGTGTCATTTACCAGAAATGGAGAGCTTTCAGTCTGGGGAGATGGAGATGAAAAGTTTTCTATTAGTAATGCTTCCGGAATTAGCCGCTCGGAGGGATGGCTAACCGGCTTCACGTATAAGAAAGGTGCTGCGAACAGGCAAAACAAATACCATTATGAAAGTGGGGCGCTTGCCGCTAAGTATTTTCATTCCGATGCGAGGCTCCCTTATACGGGTTTTACCCTTTACTCAACAATAACGACTGACGCAATCAATCCGACATCTTTTATAGCCCAAGACTCGGATAAGTCCATTTACGTTATTGTAGATAGCGAACTCAGCAAAGAGACCATTGATAGGGACCGAGTAGAATCCCGTGCCTGCAAAGCTGCTCATTTAATAATAAACAAAAATGCTCCCCGTAGCAATTATGTTGTTAAGCAACGTGATTCTCACGGTAATTACACCGTGCTGTTGCGTGGTGATGGGGTCGAGATAAAGAGAATCATCACCTATTGGGATGACGAGCCGGTATCTTCCAAGCAAACTCAGATGACGACAGATCCGGTTACAGAAATGGCCGGAATCAAGTTGACCGATTCAAAGCAACTGACTCTAAAAGACTTAATCTCAAAGCCACTCGGCGTGATTGACAACCCATCTAAATCCATATGGGACGTTGATCCGGATAAAGTGATTGAGTTCATTCAAGGAAACAAAGAATGGAAGTATTCCGAGTCATATGGATCATACAATATCGAAGAAGGATTTAACCGATCATTCAAAGGATATCCGTTGAAAGCAAGGGTATCGAAGTATGACTCTGAATATGTCAGTGATACTTATGGATATAGCTTCTTTGTGACAATGGGTTATAACGATCAAGAAACCGAAGAGACAGCCTCCCGTGAAATGAAAAAGTTGTACGACTCCGTTGTTCAAGAGTTCCATGACCTCGGTATAGATCTGACTCAGAGCGGGGGCGAATCATGGACCCGTGCTGAGAATACCATTGGCGACAAGCATTATCTGGTAGCTTTATATAAACCGGTTGTTATTAATGGTAAAATTTCCGGTCGGGAGTACTATGTTAGCATAGTCGTTAATAAGCCAAAGTAGTGTTTGATACAAACCCCGGGGAATTATTCTTTTTGTCTCAGCTAAAACTATCTACCATGCTCAAGAAAAAGTACTTGTTCGTATTAGTGATTGCACTATTATCCTCTCTCCTGTTCTCAACAGTGGCGACTGCACAGAATACGCGTAGCACGGAGAAAGAAGCAGTATCATTCAGGACACCGTTGGATGTTTTCAGTTTTCTCAGTTCCAAGGATTTCAGATCAAGTGACGGCGTGTCTTTAGAGATTCGGCCAGAAGGCGTGAAGGCAAACTCCCGACAAATCACAGCGGCTGTTAAGGTAACTTACATACGCGCCCAGCAGGCGATTCTTAAAGCGACTTCTCCCTTTACTGGCCATGAATACACTTTCATCGCATATGCAGATAAGAACTGTATCGTATGTACCGATGACAATTCGATGTATTTTGGCAAGAAGAAAGAGTATTGACATTCGTTTTTCTTTTCCCCACGAGCATGTCATCCAGAAATATGATGTCGGTGTTATAATCCGTGAAAACTTAAAGAGCACCGATAAGCCCTGAAACGCCGTAGAATACGGTTGAGTGCTCTTCAGCCTATTCCTGGAAGGTGCCTGAAGAGCGGTGATCCTCGATATAGCTCGTCAGGAGCGGATTGCCGCTCTTCAAGTTTTCACGATAGGGAGGCGGGGGTGAGTCCGGCTTTCAGAAACAGACCTGGAGCGGTAGGATGATCGCCGAAAAAACGTTATTTTTGTAGGTACACTAAAGGATTACCATGGGAAAAGACAGATTTGACATCAAGGAGAAGGAGGGCATCAGCCTCATGACGGATGCCGTCGTCATCGTGGACAAGGAAACGGGGGTGAACTACCTCTATGTGCACCGTGGCTATGGCGGCGGGCTCACGCCGCTGCTGGATGCGGACGGGAAGCCGATCGTCACGAAGGACGGCTATACGAAATAAGCCTGATCGCCCGGGTTGGACAGGGTCAATAGGGGAGAGTGTCGAGGTGTCCATGGACCACCTCGAGAATCTTCCAGCAGGAATCCTGTGTGTTGGCCGCTACGACCATCGAGGGGCGGTAGAGCGAGGGAGCGTTTCCGTCGAAGCCGGCAAGCGTTCCGCCCGCTTCCGTCAGGATGAGCGAGGCGGCTGCATAGTCCCAGGGCATCAGCCGCATCTCGAAATAGAGTTCGGCCTTCCCGGCGGCCATGAGGCAGAGTTCCACGGCGGCGCTTCCTGTACGGCGGACGTCGTTGCATTCCATGTACAGGTCGTAGATGATGTCGCTGCAGGTTTTTGCGAATTCCTTCCGATAGGTGGACATGGCCGTGAAAAGAAGCCCTTCCTTGAAGGAACGGTCCGATACCCGGATCGGCGTCCCGTTGCAGAAGGCGCCTTTCCCGGCTTCGGCGGTATAAAGTTCACCGCGCCAGGGGCTGTAAACGACCCCGAAAAGCGGCTTCCCGTTCCGGATGAGGGCGACGCTGATGCAGCAGCTCGCGATGCCCCGGGCGTAGTTCGCCGTTCCGTCTATCGGGTCGATGATCCAGACATATTCATGATCGACATCCTCCAGGTCTTCCTCCTCGCAGAGGAAACCGCTCCCGGGGAATAGTTCCGCCAGTCTTCCGGTCAGGAAGTCCTGTACGGCCACGTCGGAGGTCGTCACGATATTCTCCAGGGTTCCTTTTTCCTTCACGGAGAATCCGTCCCGGACCATCAGGCGGGATGCCTCCCGGACTACATCGACAATCTGTTCCAGTGTAATAGGTTCCATCTCTTTGTTTCAAGTGTTTATCATCCGGCTCAGTCGAAGGCGAGTCCGGAATAGCGCCGGATATACAGGTGATCCAGGGTACCCTTCCCTTCGCGGGTGACCAGGAAACGGACGAGTTCGGCGATTTCCGCGGGCTGGATCAGTTCCTCCGTGTCGATATCCGGCCGCATCCGGGTGACCATGTCCGTGGCAACCCCGCCGGGGCTGATGAGATGGACCCGGATGCCGTAGGGCTGGACCTCCTTCGCAAAGACTTTCGTGAACCCCGCCAGGGCATGCTTGGATGAGGCGTAGGCCGACTGGTGGACATACCCCTTGAACCCGACGACGGAGGAGATGTTGATGACGACGGGATGGGCGGATTCCTTCAAATAGGGGAGCGCCTCCTTGCAGAGGAAGAAGGGTGCCTTTGCATTGACGGCAAAGATCTGATTCCACTGTTCGGACGTGATTTCCTCGAAGGGACCGGACTGGGACACCCCTGCGCAATTGACCAGGACGTCCAATCCGCCGAGCTCGGCGACCGTTTCCGCAACGACAGCCGCGTAGGACTCCTCCTCGGATAGGTCCGCCGGGATGGCGACGGCCTTTCCGCAGGCTTCCGGGAGGGATGCGATGGTTTCCGCAAGGGCTTCTGCACTCCGTGCGACAAGTGCCAGGTCATACCCGAGCGAGGCGAGTTCTTCTGCGATGGCTTTCCCGATACCGCGGGAGGCGCCGGTGACAAGTGCGACCATGGTTATCTGATTTCCTTTTGCAGTGCCGCAGGAAGGGCTCGACGATTCAGGAACAGGTATGTCGTGTTCAGGGCCATGTAATCCCGTGACATATACCAGATTCCGTCGTAAGGGCCGCTTTTCCCCCAGGAGTTCTTTACCATGTAGTAGGGTGTCCCGTGCTCATCGACGGCCTTTCCGTAAATAAGCATCACATGGTCGTAGGTGAAGCGCCAGTCGTCCCATTGCTCCTGCCGCATTTCCTGGGTGGGAACAACGCCTTCCGGCAGGGCAGCGACACCGCTCTTGCGGTTGAAGTCGCCGGAAACGTCGCCGCCCCAGGCCACGGTATAGCCGTTCTCAATCGCTTGGTCCAGTGCATCCAGAAGCCGTTCGACCGGGATGTTGTAACTGGGTTCCAGCCGCCATTTGTAGGGAGCTTCTATGACGAACCACGATCCGAACGGATGGTGCGTATAGCTGGTCAGGCTTACATAGTCGTCCAGGTCCAGCTGCAGGCTTTCGGCAAATGTCCTGGGCGTATAGGTCTTCCCTTCATAGGTGAATTGTTCCGGGCAGGGACCGACATACCGGTCGATGACGGCCTGTACGCTGTCTTTCCAATGCGGCATGGGGGCCTTGTTCCTGAGCGGAGCCTGTTCCTCCGTCGTGAATCGGTTGAGCTCCGGCTTGCCTTCGTTCCAGACGATACGGCTCACCGTCCGTTCCAGTTCCGGGAAGAAAACCTTGAAGTTGGCCAGCGAGTCTCCGGTGAGGGACCCCGGTGCGGGCATGGCTTCCTCCGGACAGATCCCGTGACGCCGGATGACATCCAGGACGTCGTCGCAGGATCCCCCTTCCGAAATCTGGCTGTAACCGTGCATGCGGACATAGTGCGTGGCGCAGTCCATGTAATCCTTGTTCACGACGAACATTTCGCACAGATCGTAGGTTTTCCCGGTCTTTCGGAGAATCTCGCTCTCGAGAAAGCCCAGCGTCGCATAGTCCCAGCAGGTACCGCTCCGGTACTGGTTCTTCACGCTGGTCGTCGGTATGACCTTGACAGGACGGAAGGTCTTCGCCTCCTGCGCAGTAGCGGACAGCCCCGGCAGGGTCAATGCGGAGAGAATGAGTGCGGCGCACCCTTTTTTGATCGTTCCCAAGACAGCCATGATTTTGCTTTATCGTTTCAATCGATCAAAGATACGAGAAATATTCCTTATATTTACATCGCTTTACCCTATACTTGGAATGACCATGAAAAAGTTTTTGTTTGCGGCAATTATCGCTTGCCTGGCCCTGCTTACTTCCTGCGGGGTGTCCAGTGTCCGTCATACCGGTGATCTTTCGGGAGGGATTTATGGCGTGTGGGCCCTGGAGTCCAAGAATCAGGTCGATTACTCCGGCGTCCATTTCTACCTTTCCCTGAGCGAACCCCGGATCGCACTGGCCAAGAAAGGCAGTTTCACGCAGTTCGACCTGAAGGATGTGGATGTCGATGGCGCCCAGTTCTCCTACAACGCCTCCAAGAGACAGCTCAGCTTCACGAAGACGCTCTGGCTCACGCAAGGCCTCAAATACGAGATGCGTCTCTCCGGAACCTACAAGGTCCTGGAAATGAGCCGCTCGAAACTGGTCATCCAGAAGGAATCCCTGGGGTTGAAAACCACCTATACCTTCCGTCGGTACAGATAGTTCTCACGAATCGCGCCGGACCCCGCCGAGGCGGTCGGCCCACCGTTCGGTGAAGAAGCGGAAATAGGAAATGGACCGGAGGGGCGTCCACCAGGCGGCCCAGAGGAGGGAGGGGAGGCCGACGAGGGGAAGGTACAGGGGCCCCAGCAGGAGGGACTGCCGGGTGTGGCCCCATTCGTGCTTCTCCGTCTTCCCGTCATAAGTCAGATACCGATCATTCAGGATGATGTGCCGGCCAAGGGAGATGCCGCCACGCATCCGGGAAGCGTAGTGGAGCCGGGTCCCTTTATAATCAAAACTCCGCTCCGGCTTGAAAACAAGGACCAGCAGTGCTCCCAACAGGTTCTGCGGGAGCTGCCAGAGATAGAGAAGGATGTCCGATGCCTTTGCCATCGGCCCTGATCCTTTCAAAAAACGAACCAATTCCCGCCACTTTGTCAGTCCCCGGATGGATGGACCGACTTTTGATGGAAAGGGTCCCGAACCAAAGATATGGAATAGATATGGGTGCAGCCAAATGGATCGCCGGATTTCTCGGATGGGCCGCCTGGGGACCGATCGGAGGACTGATCGGATATTTCCTCGGGAAGGCCGTGGACGAATATATCGACATGTCGCGGCAGTTGCCTCCGGGCGGCGGGAGTTACACGGACCGCCAAACCGGCAGTAACCCGGCCGGTGGCTACCGGCGTACCTCCGGGACACGCGGATATACGGCGCAGGAGCAGCGCAACAGCTTTTTCGTGAGCCTGCTCGTCCTGTCGTCCGCCATCATCAAGGCCGATGGGAAAACGCACCAGAAAGAACTGGCGTGCGTCCGCGACTTCTTCCGCAGCAATTTCGGAGAGCAGGCGGCCACGGAGGCGATGCAGATCCTGGACCGGCTGAACAGCCAGCAGGTGAACATTTACCAGGTGGGCGACCAGATCGCCTCCAACATGAATTATTCCCAGCGCCTGCAGCTGTTCCATTACCTGGTCCAGATCGCGACCTCCGACGGCGAGTTCGCCACCTCCGAGAAAAGCGTCCTGGAGGCCATTGGAACAGTCATCCGGCTCAATAAGGGCGATACGGATTCGGTCATCGCCATGTTCTACAAAGGGGATACGTCGGCCTATACCGTCCTGGAGATCTCTCCTTCCGCCACGGACGACGAAGTCCGCGCCGCCTATCGCCGGATGGCGATGAAGAATCATCCGGACCGCGTGGCTACCCTGGGACCGGAAGTGCAGAAGGCTGCGGCGGAAAAGTTCCGCCAGGTCCACGACGCCTACGAGACCATCAAGAAGCAGCGCGGGATGAAGTAACCGCTCAGATTACCCGGACAAGATAATGGAAGATGGCGAGGACGCGGCGGCGGAAGATGCCGTAGTCCAGGGAATCCGCGTCGTCATCGGCCTTGTTGTTGCGGAGGGTGATGCCGGAAGTGAACATCACGGAAGGGATGCCGTGTTCCAGAAACGGTTTCTGGTCGGAAATGGACCGGTAGAAAACGCGGGTGAAATCCTTGCTTCCGTAATAGTCGAACCCGAGGTCCAGGCCGATGCCGGTGTTCATGTTGGCGATCATCAGCGCATCGCGCCTTCCGTTCTCCGGTTCGCACAGCATAATCAGGTAATCGGGCCGGGAAGGACGCAGAGGGGCCTCCGTTCCGCCGATCTGGTCGATATTGACCATCCGGTCGATCTCCTTCGGAGAGATGACATGCCCGTTCCGCGGGTCCGTCAGGAGCCCGCCGGCAATTTCGTTCCACAGGTGGTGGGAACCGCCCAGGCTCTGCTCCTTGGCATCCAGGGCGACGAAGATGAGCGTATGGGAATAAGTCCTTCCAAGTTCTTTCAGATGCTGGAACATCCGGGCCAGGGTAGTCAGGGCAGCGACGCCGGAGGCATTGCTGTCCGCACCCGGATACAGGGTCCCCTGCAGGGTGCCGATATGGTCGAAGTGCGAGGCGATGACCACATAACGGTCGCCGGTGCCGGGGAAAAAGCCCACGACATTGTGGCCCGTCTTTCCGGCCATGGTCCGGAATCCGCGGAAATAACCGTCCCGGGAAGGCAGCAGGCCGCTTCCGGCAAACTGGCGTCCGATGCCGGCCACGGCCCAGGTGGCACCCGGGGTTCCGGTTGCCCGGCCGCCGCACATCGTGTCCGTCAGGAATTCCACCCGGGCGCGGAGCGCCTCTTCGGTGGCGATGGATTCCGCATTGCGCGCGCTGATCACATATCCTTTGGGTTGCGCCTGGGCGACAAACGCCGACAGGAGCAGAGAGAGTCCGATATGAAAAAAATTAACCTTCATCCGTGCAACGGGCACAATTAATGCTTATCTTTGCATAATTGGTGCGAAATTAGCCATTTCACGCGTCATTTGAAAATTTTTTTGGATGAGGAGTCTGACCAAACTGTTTCTGACCATCGTCGCCGTCCTGTGTTTCGGGCTTTCCGCCCGGGCGCAGTACGACAAGGACGTGTTCATGTTCCGCGGACGTAACGCGCTGTCGGAAGGACACTTGTCGGAAGCTGTCTCACATTTCAACATTCTTGCCCAGCTGGATTCCACGGACTATTGGACCTTTTTTTACCGGGGAATCGCCAAATACAATCTCGGCGATATCCGTGGCGCCCGGACGGATTTCAACACGGCGGTCCGGCTGAATCCCATTTTTACGTCCGGCTACCATTACCGCGCCATCACTTCCAGCCGTTTCGGGGACTATGAAGATGCCCTGAAGGATCTGGAGAAGGCGATTTCGCTCCGTCCCGGCTCAGCCGGCCTCTATTTCACGCGGGGAGTCACCTATTTCCTGAGCCAGCAGTTCGAACCTGCGGTCAAGGATTTCGACAAGTATATCCGGCAGGAGCCCCGGGATCCGTCGGCCTATCTGAACCGGGGCGCCTCCTATCTGTTCCTCGGGGATACGCTCAAGGCCGTCAGCGACTATAACCAGGCCATCAAGATCGACCGTTTCGAACCGGAAGGATATATCCGGCGGGGACGTCTCCTTGCCACGCAGGGGGATTACGAAGGGGCGATCAAGGACATGAACAAGGCCATCGAACTGGACAGCACCAATACGCTGGCCTATTTCAACCGGGCGATCCTCCATTCCGAGCAAAGCCACTTGAACGAGGCGATGGCGGATCTCAACACGGTCCTCCGCCATGAACCCGGCAACGCCCTCACCCTCTACAACCGGAGTCTCATCCACGCCCAGGTCGGGGATTTCCCCGCTGCGCTGTCGGACATGGACCGGGTCATCAACATCAACCCCAACAACGTCCTGGCCTATTTCAACCGGGCCGGCTTCTTCCTGGAGATGGGCCGCTGGGACGATGCCCTGGCGGATTACAACAAAGCCATCGAACTGTATCCGGACTTTGCCAAGGCCTATATGAACCGCGCCTACGCGGAACTCCAGCTGGGCATGAACCGGGCTTCCCGCGAGGATTACAAGACCGGACGGCGGAAAGTCGCCGAGTACCGCGCCAAGAATGCCGCCGGCGAGGCCGAATTCGCCGATACGACCAAGAAATACAGTTCCCTCCTTGCGCTGGACGCGGAATTCGCGAAGCACGACTTCGAAGACGAGATGCTCCAGCACCGCGATGTGGACATCAATCTGAAACCCCTTTACAAGTTTGTCCTGACATCGGACCGGGACCGGGTGAACTATGCCCTGGAACGCCGGTACGAGAATCCGCTCCTGGACCGTTTCTTCGCGTCGCTTCCGCTCCCTGTGACGGTGACCTCCGATGCGGCTTCCGTTCCCAAACCGGCCCGGGAAGAGCTGGACCGCGTCCTGTATGGAGGCATGGAGGAGGGCCCGTCCCGGGAATTCCTCCTGGCCCTGTCGGAGATCGACCAGAAGCAGTATAATGCGGCCCAGAGCCATTATGACCGGGCCATCGAAGGGGAGGGGGACCGCTATGAACTCTTCTACCGGGCGTTCTATTACATGAACAGGGCTGTCCTCCGGGCGGAGATGATCGATTTCATCGCATCCATCGAATCTAATGTCCAGACCCTGACCATGGATGACAAGGGCAATACCCGCGCCCGGGTCCGGGAACAGGTCACGAGCCACTACGATTATTCCGAGGCCCTTGCCGACATGGAACAGGCCGCCGCCATCCAGCCGGCCCTTCCTTATATCCAGTTCAATCTGGGGAACCTCTATTGCCTTTCCTCCCAGCTGGTCAACGCCATCGAATGCTATGGGAAGGCCATCGCCCAGTATCCTTACATGGGGGATGCCTATTTTAACCGGGGACTCGTCCTCATCTACCTGAAAGATAAGGAGAAAGGCTGCATCGACCTTTCCCGTGCCGGTGAACTGGGCCTCGAAGATGCTTACAACGTCATTTCCCGGTACTGTGAGGAGGAGCGTAGATAATGCGTTTCCTGAGTTTTTCCAGCGGCAGCTGCGGCAATTGCTATCTGCTTCTCCATGAGGAAGAAGGATGCGCCGTGACGGGTGTCCTGATCGACGCCGGCGTCAGCATCCGCCGGATGAAGAGGATCCTGGAAAGCGACGGACTGGATTTCGACTGTTTCCAGAGCGTCCTCATCACCCACGACCATGGGGACCATATCCGGAACCTGGGCTCCATCTGCAAACGACTCTCCAAGCCGGTTTACACCACCGGTATCCTGCAGGATGCCCTCGCATGGCATCCCTTTACCCGCAGCGAGATCGGAGGATGCAGGCGGGATTTGCAGGCCGGCGTCTGGAACCCGGTCGCAGAGGGTTTCGAGGTCCAGTATTTCGAGGTGCCGCATGACGCCACGCAGACGGTAGGGTACGCCATCCGCTGCGAAGGGCGCCTGTTCGTCCTCATGACCGACCTCGGGCATGTGACGGACGAGGCCATGCAGTGGGCCTCGCAGGCCGATACGGTGGTGGTGGAATCCAATTTCGATGTGGACATGCTTCTAGGCGGGAGCTACCCGCATGTCCTTAAAATGCGTATTTGCCAGGGCGCCGGCCATCTCTCCAACGATGCCTGCGGCGATGCCATCCGGCGTTTCATGCATCCCGGCCTGAGGAATCTCTTCCTGTGCCACCTGAGCGGCAATAACAATACCCCGCGGCTGGCTTATGACCATGCCTGCGGGGTACTTCAGGAACTGGGTGTCGAACCGGGCACCGTTCATCTGCGTGTGCTGGAGCGGGGGATTCCCTCTCCGCTGCTCACGCTGTAAAAAAACTAGCGTTCGTCCACGATTTTGACGCCGGGATAGTCGGCCTGGTTGAAGGTCACGTCCTTCTCGGTCACGTTGAAATCCAGGTCACGCATGGTGATGGTGATACCGGACACCTTGGCGCTCAGGCTGAGGGGCATATAGGTGCCCTTGGCGATGACGAGG
>ODAI012936265.1_pt1 | contig 17601 bp, 9 predicted proteins | sample 1539321 | NCBI WGS metagenome assembly ODAI01 (sample SAMN02144231, study PRJEB22623) | gut metagenome | biome: sheep rumen | host: Ovis aries | place: New Zealand | reverse complement strand
CGGAGGAAGAGCCAGCACACCGCGCCATAAAGGCCGATCAGGACGGTATTGATGCCCAGCTGCACCCAGTGGATTCCCGGGCCGGTGCTGAACGAAAAGCCGGGGAACAGCGAGGGGAACGTGCCCGAAGAAAGGGCAATGGCCCCGTAAACAAGCCCCATCAGCAGAAGGATGCCGCAGATCCGGCCCCACTTGTACGGGATGGGATACAGCCGCGCTCCCAGGACAGCGCTGATCACGAACATGCAGAAATAACTGGCCAGGTGCCCGAAGGCCGACGCCCAGTAGGAATACGTGGGCATGAACACCACGTTCACCACCGTGGTAATGACCAGGCCGAAGAGCGTGATGCCGATCGCCATCTTGGTGTGGTTGGACAGTTTGTACCACATGGACACATTGAACAGCATGCCCAGCAGCATGTAGCTCAGGAGCATGATAGGCACCACGCCTATCCCGGAGCGGAACCGCTCTCCCAGGAACAGGCAGATGATGTCTATATACCCTACCACCCCCAGGAACACCAGTCCGCAAAAGGCCGTGAAATACTCCATGACAATGGCATAAAGCTCCTTGGAGTTCTTGTCCTTGGCCCGTTGGAAGAAGAAGGGCTCTGCCGCATAACGGAACATCTGGATAAAGAGGTTCATGATTACGGCCAGCTTCACGGCAGCCTGATACACGCCCAGCGAGGCCTGCCACTGCTCCGACGAGGTGTCGAAGAAGCGGAACAGCACCCGGTCCAGGAAATCGTTGGCCACACCCGGCAGCGCCGCTACCATCAGCGGAAGCGAATATCCCAGCATCCGTTTCACCACTCCCCTGTCCCACACCAGGCGCAGGCGCAGGATGTCCGGCACGAACAGAGCCAGGCACAGCACGCAACTCACAAAGATGGCAAAGATGGGATAGGTGAAATCCGGCCGGGCGGGATAGATAAAGAACAGCACCAGGTTGGCCCCCGTCTCCGTAAGGATCTTCACCGTTTTCAGGACAGCGAACTTGACAGCCTTGTGCTCCTGCCGCAGCTTGGCGAAAAGGATGGCCGTGATGCTGTCGCAGAACAGGATGGCTGCCACATAAATAATGAGGCGTTTGTAACCTTCGTACCCCAGCGCGGCCGAAATGGGCCCGGAAAAGGCCACCATGACGGCCAGGAAGGCCAGATTAAGGCCGAACACCGCCAGGAGGGCGCCGCTGTACACCCGGCGCGGGTCTTCCCCCTCTTTATTGGCAAAGCGGAAACAGCCGGTTTCCAGCCCCAGCACCAGCACCACCTGCAGGATGGCGATGTAAGCCATGAACTCCGTAACCACGCCGTACTGCACCTGGGTGAGCATGCGCGTGTAGATGGGTACGAACAGAAAGTTGAGCACCCGGGCCAGGATGGAACTGAAGCCATAGATGGCGGTTTCTCCCGCCAATTGTTTCAACGGATTTGCCATATTCTGTGCAAAATTAGTTATTTTTGCAGAAAAACAGCAGAACAACGATGAAGAAGTTTATGTGCATGGCCACAGCGCTGGCCCTCATTTTCACAGGATGCAAAAACCGCTCGGGGAACGGCGGCGCCGCCGCACAGCCGGAGCAGAACGCCGCAGAGCCCGCTATCGCAGATACCCTGGCCGCCCAAAAGGTGGTAGAGGCCCTTCCGGAAGAGCCCGTATTCGACATTGTCACCAGCATGGGCACCATCAAGGTGCGCCTGTACAAAGATACGCCCCGGCACCGGGATAATTTTGCCAAACTGGCAGTCGGCGGCTTCTACGACCAGGTCAAGTTCCACCGCGTCATCAAAGACTTCATGATCCAGGGCGGAGACCCCAACTCCCGCAACGACGCAGACCTGGACTCCTGGGGCCAGGGCGGTCCCGGATACAACCTCCCGGCCGAGATGCGGGACGAATCAGGCGCTCCCCTGCATCGGCATAAAAGGGGCGCACTGGCAGCAGCCCGGCGGGGAGACATGGCCAATCCGTTCAAGGAGTCTTCCGGCTCGCAGTTCTACCTGGTCCAGAATCCGGATGCCTGCATCCACCTGGACGGGGAGTACACCGTGTTCGGGGAAACCGTGGCCGGGTTCAATGTGATAGACCGGATTGCCGAGTCAGAGACAGACCGCTACGACCGGCCCACCCCGCCGGTGTTCATCCTTTCCATCCGTCCGGACAAAGAAATGAACAAAAATCCTGAAAAAACTTCCGAATAGTTTCACTTTGGCACAGAATTCGCTTTAGAATAAAGCGAATAGTTTTTTCATAGGTTAAGTTTTAGGTTAGAATTGCGAACGGTCCTTGCTGGGAAGCACGGACCGTTCATCTTTTATATATGTAAGCTTTCCAGGCTACTTGACCAGGTCGTTGTAGTCTTTCTCCTTATTCGGAATCACCCAGGTCCAGTTGTTGGCATCCGTGGGGTTCAGCGTGATGGCGAAGGTGGAATGGAAGCTGCCGCCGTCGGCAATGGACTTACGGACGATGGGCTGTTTCCAGCGCTTATAGTCGAACCAGTCGAAGCCTTCACCCCAGAGGTCGATCCGGCGGTACAGCTTTACTTCGGTAAGAAGCTCGTCGCCGGACTTGGTGCAGTCGTAGGCACTGTCGTGATTCTTGTTCAGTTCGTTCAGCAGGGCGCGGGCCTCGGCATCCTTGCCCAGGTGGCAGTTTGCCTCGGCCTCGGTCAGGTACATCTCCGCAGCGCGGAAGATATTGAACGAGCCACCTCCCGGGGAGAAGGAGCACATGTGCTTGAACTGCATGTACATGAACACATAGCTGGTGCTGTACAGTTTGTTGCCGAACTCCTTGAAGGCGCGGGTCTGCAACAGGCCCGTGCTACGGCCGGTGGTCTTGTTCAGTTTGCTGTCCTTATACTCCTCCTCGGTGGGCTCCAGCCAGAGCTTGCGGCGCTGGTCCGTCGCGGGAATCTGGTCGTAGAGCTCCTTGCTGATGGCCGTAGGGTAGCTGCGGCAGTTGCTGGAAGAGGCGTTGGAACCCTGATAGGCATAGAAGCTATAATAATAGATGGTCTGGTCGGAGGCCTCGTACACGCCCCAGATCCACTCGTCGTTGGGCTCGTTGAAGCCGCTGTCCATGTACTGGCTGCTGGACATCAAGGGATGGTTTTCACGTGCCAAGGCGGCATACTGCGCAGCCGTCGCCCAGTCTTCGCGGGTAAGGGCGGCGCGGGCATAGATGGCATAGGCCACGTCGATGTCCGGAAGGTAGAACTCGTCCTTGCCGCGGGACATGCCGGATTCCTTAAACAGGCGGATGGCATTGTCCAGGTCTTCATAAACCTGCTTGTAGGTCTCGGCCAGAGTGGCCAGCGCCTGATCTCCGCTGCTTAGGTCTATGCGCAGGACAATGCCCGGATCCGCCCCGTTATTGCTGTCCACCCAGCGGTGGCAGTACAGCTGGGACAGCATGAAAAACGCATAGGCGCGGTAGCACAGGCCCTGGGCCTTGATGAACTTGAGTTCCGACGACGTATCCTCATCTTCCTCGATGCCGCAGATAATCTGGTTGGCATTGCCGGAGAGTTTGTAGTAATAGAACCAGGGATAGTAGTCATAGGAAGAGGTAGCCCGCTCCTGATAAGTGCTGTTCCACAGGGCGGCCCATCCGGTCTGGTTGCACTTCTGGAAGTCGTTTCCGGTAAAGTTGGCGTACCAGGACTTGATGGTTCCTTCTCCGTTCATGCCCTGCGTACCCAGATACTGGGTGGTCATCATCTTGCTGATTCCGTTCACGGCCAGCCGGGCGGCATCGGCGTCGCTGAAGATGGCCTCAGGGGAGGCGGCGTACTGGGGTTCCGTATCCAGGTATTCCTTGGAGCAGGAAACCAGAAGGGCCGTTGCGGCCGCGCCGACAATCAATAACTTGCTGATTATAGTCTTATTCATAATTCAATTCCATTTTATCCGGTTAGAATTTGAAGGAGATTCCCGCAGAATAGATCCGGGCGGTGGGCAGATAGTTGTACTGGTAACCGCTGAAAGTCTGCTGCGGGTTCATGCCCTGGCGGGCGGTGAAGGTGGCCAGGTTCTCACAGGTGGCGCTCACAGTGATGCCCTGCATCTTGAGGGCCTGGGCCCACTTCCGGGGAAGCTCATAGCTCAGCGCCACATTCTTGATTACCAGATAACTGGCATCCGTAAGCCAGCGGCTGCAGGTTCCGGCGTTGTTGTCGGAGTTGTTTTCGTAGTTGATCTCGGGAATGCCGTTGGGGTCTATCCGGTTGGGCGAATCCTCCGTCATGCCGTCGGGAACCGAAGACCAGGATTTGAGCAGATCTCTGTGCAGGCTGGAGGGCGATCCAGTGGCGCTCATCAGGCCGGCATACACATTGTCATAGGTGTAACCGCCCAGCGAGTAGGTGAACAGGGCCGACAGGGACAGTCCCTTCCAGCTGAGACTGGCGTTGAAACTGCCATAGACGTCCGGGAGGGCGGAGCCGTAGAAATCGCGCTTGGCGTAAGTGGTCTTCCACACGTACGGGGTGCCGTTGATGACGGTGTAAGCGCCTTCGCCCATGAGGGTGTTGGCAATGCCTTCTTCGTCCTTGGCCGACCCGTACAGCACGTTGCCTTCGGCGGTATTGTCATCCGTGATATAGAAGTCTTCGTCGTTGAACTGATACAGGGAGCGTCCCGTCATCTGGTCTACGCCGGCGAACAGGAACACATAGTAGGCGTAGCGGTCGCGGCCTTCCTCGATCTTGTGCGGGGCAGAGATGATACCGTCCTTGTTCTGTTCCGGCAGGGTAATCACCTTATTGCGGAGGAAGGTGGCGTTGGCGCCCACGTTGAAGCGCCAGTCGCGGGTGCGGAAAATGTCCACGTCGGCCTCCAATTCCACGCCGCGGTTGGAGATGACACCGATGTTCTTGGTCACCACGGACTCGGCGTCTCCGGAAGAGGTGGCACCGGCCGACAGGGGCTGGTACACGTCGAAGAGCAGGTCTTTGTTCCGTTTGTCAAAGTACTCCACGTTGAAGTTCAGGCGGTTGAACAGACGGGACTCCAGGCCCACGCCCCAGGACTGGCCGGTCTCCCACTTCAGGTCCGGATTGGGGTTCTGGGACAGGTAGTATGCACCCTGGTTGGCATTCTGGTTGGCGGTGTAAAGGGCCATGTACCCGTAGTAGCCGGCACCGGCGTCGTTACCCACCTCGCCGTAGTCGGCGCGGAGCTTGAGGGAATTCACCCACGGCACATTAGCCATGAAAGCCTCGTTGGAGATCATCCAGTTGGCGCCCACGGACCAGAAGTTACCCCAACGGGCTTCCGGGGCAAAGCGGGAGGAACCGTCACGGCGGAAGGAAGCCTCCACGTTATAGCGGTCTTTGTAGTTGTAGCGGACACGGCCCAGCCAGCTCTCTGTACGGTAGTTGTCCTCGTAGCCGTCGATGTCGGTCATGTCGGTGAAGTTGGTCATGTAGCCCTTGCCGGCAAATACCTGGGTGGTCTTGTAGTTGTACAGGTAATCCCGGTTCCAGTAATAGTTCTCATGGCCCAGGAGCACGTTCACGTTGTGCTCGCCGAAGGAGTGGGTCCAGCGCAGCTGCTCCTGCACATTGTAGTTCTTGTAGCGGTAAACCACCTTTTTGGCACGGCCGGAGTTGCCCTTGCCGTCGCCGATGATGGCGTTGTTGTAGGTATGGTTGTCGCTATTGCGCACGTTCAGGTCTCCCTTGATGGTGAAGGTGAAGTCCTTCAGGAAGTAGAAATCCACGAAAGCAATGCCGTCCAGGGTGTTGCGCACGGTTTCGTCGGCGTCCAGCTGGTTCTCCCAGATCACATGGCGGTCCGCGTACTGGTTACGGGTGCTGTAGATGGTGCCGTCGGCGGCGGTGTAGGAACCCGGGTCGAACTGCTTGTTGCCGAACTCGTCCAGGATGTATTCGCCCGTGGTGATGTCGTGCAGGTGCACCGGATAGATGGGGGAAATCTGGCGGCAGTACATGAACGGGTTCACGAAACTGGTGTTGCCGTCGCCCACGCCGGAGGAATTCAGCGAGCTCTGGTGGCTGCCGGAAAGGTTCAGGCCCACCTTCATGTAGGAAACGGGCTGGATGTTCACCACGGCGCGGCCGGTGAAACGGTTGAAGCTGGAGTTGCGCAGGAAGCCGTTTTCATCCAGGTAACCCAGGGAGAAATAAGCATTGGCCTTGTCGGTGGCGGTGCTGGCTGTGACGTTGTACTCCTGACGGCGGCCCTTGCGGATGGTCTGGTCGAACCAGTTCAGGTCGTCTGCGTATCCCCTCAAGATCTGGGCGTCGGACACCAGTTTACCGTCGGAGGTGAACAGGGCGTCGTCGGCCTTGTTGTAGATGTTCAGGTACAGCATGTCGCTGATCAGGTTGGCGCTGGCATAGGCGTTGGCCGTTGCCAGGTCGTCGCCATGGGACATGCGGAAATTACGCAGGTTCATCCATTCCAGTTCCATGAACTCGTTGGCGCTGGCCAAGTCGTACTCCTTGATTCCGCGCTCGAAGATACCCTGTTTCACATCCAGGGTCACCGACATGCGGCCGGTGGCATTGGCGCTCTTGGTGGTAATCAGGATAACACCGTTGGAGGCGCGGTTGCCGTATAGGGCGGCGGAGGCGGCATCCTTGAGGACGGTCATGGACTCGATGTCGGCCGGATTCAGGTCAGAGATGTTTCCGCCGAAGGGCACGCCGTCTATCACATACAAAGGAGACGAGCTGCCGTTCACGGTTCCCACACCGCGGATGCGGATGCTGGGCTCGGAGCCCGGAGCCCCGTAGGTGCCGGACACCTGTACGCCCGTCACGGTGCCTTCCAGGGCCGACGTAACGGAAGAGGTGGGGCGGTTCACGATTTTGTCGGAATCCACCGACGAAATGGCGCCCGTGAGGGTGGAGCGCTTGGCCGCACCGTAGGCGATGGTGACAACGGCCTCGTCCAGAAGCTCCATGTCGGACTCCAGGGCCACGTTGACAACGTTCTGGACCGGCACTTCCACAGTTACCATGCCGATGGAAGAAATCTCCAGGGTGGTAGCGTTGGACGGCACGCCCGGAAGGACGAAATTACCGTTGATGTCTGTGACCACACCGATAGAAGTGCCCTTCACCACGACGGAGGCGCCTATGGCGGGCGACCCGTCCTCGGCCAGGGTGATTCTACCGGTTACGGTACGGTTCTGGGCAAAAAGTGCCCCCCCCACTGTGAGGAGAAGACTTGCCACTAATAACAGAATCTTTTTTCCCATAGTGTAATAGATTGGTTAGAAATAGAAAAATAGTTAATAATGCAATAAGTTAAATTCCGGTTGGATGGATGGTTCAACGCCAAATATATAAATAATTCTGTCAAATAACAAAGGCGCCGGGGAAAAAAGCTTCTCCCGGCACCTTGTAGAAATGGTGCGCGACCGGCTCAGAAACTATAGCCCAAGCCCACACAAAGTGTATTGCCCAGGGAGGCCGAGGCCATGAGGAAACTCAAGTCCACGTGGAAGCCGGCCCACTTGAACCCGGCGCCCAGGGACGCATAGGAGGGAATGGGAGCCTTGTCTGTCCCCAGGTGGTAGCCGGCCCGCACGAAGACCATGTCCGCAAAGGCGTACCGGGCACCCAGCCCCAGGCCGACACCGCCGCTGAAGAAGTAATCGAAGTCGGCCGCCACTTTGACGGCACTGGTCCCGAAAACCAGGTCATATCCCGCTCCGGCCGTTACCGACGTGGGCAGGCCATAGCTTTTATCCCCGGACTTGACCGGTGTGCCGATGGAAGAAATACCCCCCGACACCTTCAGGGCGCCGGCCGCGTACATCACATACACGTCGGCTGCCACGGCGGTATAGGAACTGCTCTGGCTGATGCCCATCCGGGCGAATTTGACCTGGGCCCCGGCAGAGAGCGCATCCGTAAACGCATACCCGGCACCCAGGCCGGCAACGAGCTCCGAAGGGGTGAAAGAAGCCCCCAGATTGCCGCTTCCGTCCAGCGCCTGATAGGGTTCACCCATCTGGTAGGCACCCAGGACCGTTATGCCCAGTTTCTCTCCCAGCCGGACCCCGGCGAGCAGATTGACATGGGTGGCTTTTGCCGCCGCCGGCGCCCAGCTTTGGTAAGAGAGCACGATGTCGCTCCCGCCAAAGGGAACGGCGGCCGGATTGTAGAGTGAAGACGTCATCTGCGCCCCGCCCATGGCGGAAGTCGCCGGGTTGCGGTCGGCCCGGAGGAAGGGCATGGCACTTTGGCCCCAAACAGTGGAAGCCATGGCGGCAAAGGCCGCAAAAACCAAGGTAATCTTTCTTCTCATAGCCACTTATTTCTTAACCAGGGTTTGATGATACGTTTTCCCGCCGAAGCTCAAGGCAAGCGCGTAACGGCCGGGCGCATAAGCCGACATATCGATACTCGCCGGAGTGAATGCGCTGCAGGTGAGGGACTCGTGATAAACCACGGCCCCGCCTGCAGCCGTAAGCGAAACATCCACCTGCTCAGGGTCTTCTCCGGTAGCGAGGTACAGCGTGGTCTCGACAGGATTCGGGTAGGCCTGGTAGGCTATTCCCGCCTCCCGCACCAGCACGCGGAAATCCTGCGATACCGAGTCGCCCCGGGCATCAGACGCAGTAACCGTGATGACAGCCATGCCGAATCCCAGCGCCGTAATATAGAGCGTTCCGTCGTTCAGATTGGCATGAACCACCTGGGTGGCGGAATTGCTCACGGAATATTTCAGGGCTTCTCCGTCCGGGTCGGAGAAATAAGGCGACAAAGCCATGCTCTCCGACGAGCCGGTTCCCGCAAGGATGACATTGTCTATGGCCTGAGCGCTCACGGGAGGCTGATTGGGGAGAATCTGATACAAGATTTTGCACTCAGAGACTGCACCATAAGTGTCCGTTGCCCGGACAAGGGAAGTGTATTCACCCGGGGAAAGGCCCGCTCCGGAAAGGACCAGCCGCCAACCGTCAGTCGCACCCGTCCATTTTTCCGCAGCGCTTCCCGGCACGTGTTCAACGGTCAGTCCATGCCCGTCAGGGTCTGTGACGGTAATACCAATCTCCTTGGTCTCGAAGTTTTTCAGGGAAATCTTTTCGCTTCCCTGCGTAGATGTAATGACCGGAGGCTGATTGGCCAGGGTTGTCACCGTGAGGACGGGCGAGGCCGATGCGAAATGTCCCTGGACATCGTATCCCTGCAGCTTGAAGTAATAGGGCGTCTCGAATTTCAGGGCCGGGAATACCTGCGACAAGGAAGTCCCTATGGCATTGGTGGTGGTGATATAGGGTGTCGCGCTGACACCTGCACCGGGCTTTTCCACCGTAGCGTTTTCCACGGCTTCCTTGGAACTTCCCGAGAATAGATAGTATCCTGCGGCAGGCACGCCATGGCTGCTGCCGGTGACACTCCAGGAGACCGTGATGCTGTTGGATTTGGCTTCACCCTTGAAGTCGGCCGGGACAGAGGGGGTCATATCCTCGCCCAGGGTAAAGGCGGCATACGCGTCAGAGAGCTTGCCGATAGGTTGTCCGGAGAGCGAAACCACCGGATTGACGCCCCCCATGAGCCGCTCCAGCAGCTGCTCCCGCGTGAACCCCTGGCCGCCGAAATACGAGACCAGCAGGGCCGCCACGCCGGTAATGTGCGGGCAGGACATGGACGTTCCCTGATACGACCCGTACTCGTTATGGGAGAAAGTACTCAGGATGCTGCCGTAATTGGCATCACCTCCGGTGGCTGAAATATCCACCCAGTCACCAAAATTGGAGTAGTAGGTACGGTATCCGTGCGGGCCGATCGACCCCACGGCAATTACGCCGGGATAGCTTGCCGGTGCGCCCCAGGGCCTGTTGTCGTTGCCGGCAGAAAAAAAGACCACGCCGCCGGCCATGGGGCCGGTCTGTTTCCCTGCGGCATCTTTTCCCGCGTATAGATTGAAGTAATCGATGGCAGACTTCAGGGAGCTCTTGTAATCCCCCTCGTTGGGCTGCAGGTAAAATTCGTGCATCTCCTTGGCATCGTCGGCCAGATAATTGCCTTTTTCATCCTCGAAGGAATACCCCCAGCTGTTGTTGCACAGGACAGCCCCGTGGTCGGCAGCCCATTTGATGGCCTGGTCCCCGGCGCCCGACCCGCCGCCTTCCTCGCTCAGGATCTGGAGCGACATCACCTTCACGCCGGGAATTCCGGCAGCGGCGTCTCCTCCAGCCATGCCGCTGACCCCGATTCCGTTGTTATTGACAGCGGCGATGGTCCCGGCTACATGGGTTCCATGCCTGGCCTGCTGGATGGTACCGGACATCGTGATGAAGTTGAAGCTGTCGGCCGCATCGATGTTGGCGGCCAGGTCTTCGTGGTCCAGTTGGACGCCGGAATCCACAACCGCCACTTTCACGGCCGGATTGCCCGTGGTGAAATACTTCCACACGGCAAAGACATCCATGTCGGCCCCGGCCATCCAGTCGTTCTTGCCGCCAGGGTTATAATACTGCCACTGGCTGGAAAGGGAGGGATCGTTGAAAGGCAATTCAAGGGCAGTCACCTTCATGTTCAAGTTGCGCTCGAAGGTGAGCACCCCCTCCACCTGACGGAACAGTCCGGAGGCTTGGTCAAGCGACACGGAGGGGTTGAACTTGACCCGGTACCAACGGTGGAGCCCCATTTCGCGGGAACGGGCTTCAAACTCGCCGGCATCCGGGAAAATGCGCTCCAGCGAGGTGGCTCCCACATCGGAAAGGACTTTGTTCATCGCGGCAGATGCGGTTTGGGCTGCGCCTTTGGTGGGCAGGCTTTCCAGCATCTGCACGGTTTCCTCGTCCAGATACAGGTTGGCCTGGCCGGGAATGAATATGCCCGCAGGAGCGTCAAGGGCTTCCTGTACGGGAGACCCGCCGGTGTCCGGAACCTGCGATTCGGCCGTGCAGGAAACGGCGGCAGCCGCTACGATGGCCATGGCAAGCCATAAGGGTAGTTTCATGTCAGTTCGGGTTATTGCTGGAACTGTTCCGTAAGGAAGTCGGCCACAGCGGTGAGCGACTCGGGATTGTTCCATTTGATTTTATTCTTCTTGAAAAAGTCTTTGGCGGCGGCCTTGTCCAGGCCGGGAATGTCCATGACCTCCCGTTTCAAAGCAGGCACTACACGCCCGAAGCCATACAGGATATATTTCTTTTCCTGGACGGGCAGTTCCTGGCCGCCCTTCCGGGACTGCATGGCCTGGTTCACGTTGGTACCCACGTTGCTGTCCAAAGAGAGCGCCGCCACGTTCTGGGTCGAGGCCGTTGCCGACGACACGCCGTAACCGATGCTGGCCTTGTTCAGCCGGTCCATATCCACCTGGATCAGCGCCACGGCGGCACCGCCCTTGCTTTCGCAGAGGACCTTATAGAATTTGCCGCCCGCATTCACGTACACGTCTTCTCCGATTTTGGCGGAGAAAACACGGGTCAGGTCGGCCACCATAACTTTCTCGTCTTTAACGTAGTACAGACGCTGGTCGGCGACGGAAATGTTCAGCGGCGCCTGGATCAGCTGGTCTCCCGCCTGGTTGCAGACAACCCCGTCCGGGAAGTCGGCATACAGGTAAGGCCAGGTGGTTTTGGGGTTGTAGTCCTGGGCGCCCGCAAGGAAGCAGACAAGCAAGCATGCAGTTGACAACGAGAATATCTTTTTCAGCATAGTCATATTGAAGGGAAAAGAACCCGTCCCCGGGAAAACTCGGGAGCGGGTTCATAAAACGTTGGTACAGATTACTTCTTTGTCAGGACAGTGTATCCACCGCTATCAAAGCTATAGTAAGCATAGTCTCCGGTGAGGATCAGCGCAATCCACGGACCGATGGAGATGCCTGCGGCTGTAACCTCGGCATGTACGGCATAGCCGTTGGCGCCGTCCAGATCACCGCTCTCAGTCATACCAAATATGCCTACAGGCCCGTAAGTTCCGTGAACATAAACCACTTGGAATCCATCGAACCAGATGTCCGCAGTGTTGTCTTCCTCATTGAAAGTAATCGTTCCGGTTATGGTCTGGCCGCCACCCCACAGGTTGGCGAGCTCAACCGTGGTTTCGTCAACCTTGGAAATCTCAATTTCGTAGGTTTCGGGAGCCCCGAAATCGCTGGCTTCCCATGTTCCGGTCACATAAGCCCAGTCAACAGGAATGTCATTGTCGACAATACTGAAATTCAGATTGTAGGCATTGCCCATGGTGAGGTCGCCAGTGGTTCCAGTCAAGGTGATCGTGAAGGCCTCGTTTCCGGTGTAAGTACCGGTGTTGTCAATCACGTTCACAATAATGTTCTGGGTTTCGTTTCCGCTGAAGTTCAGAACGCCCGAGGCAGGTTCTATAGTGTAGGCCGTCCCCTTGCCGCCGGTGATATCTTTCACTTCGAACGAAACAGTTCCGGATTTTCCTTCCATGTTGTAAGCCGTAACAGGAATCAGCACCTGTCCCGCGCTCTCCTTGACGGAAGCGGAACCGGTTTTTTCCATGACTACAAACGGATAGGTCTTGTACTCGGCAATCCGGCTGCAGGAAGCCATGGCAAGGACAGCGGTTCCCGCAACAAGTATTTTAGCAATAACTTTCATAATCATTAACTATTTGTCGTTTACTACTATTCGGCTCCGCTGTAACCGGGATTCTGGACCAAGTTGGCGTTCACCTCGAACTCATGGGACGGGATGGGCCACTGATAGTGGAAGTCGCCGGCCGGGAGAGATTTGCTTTCGAAAGCGGCTCCCTGGGCAAGCGCGCCGTTGGCTACGGCGCCGGCCTGGCCGATACGGCTGGTGAAGCCCTCGTTCCAGCGCTTGAGGCACAGCATGCGGGTACCCTCACCTACAGTTTCCTTGAACCACTCGTTGTGGATGTTGGCGGCCGTGGCGGCCGTGGCGGATGCACCGCGGGCGGTCTGCAGGGTGTTCAGGGCAGTCTTGGCAGCGGCATCGTTGCCGGCGGCTTGGTTGGCCTCGGCGGCAATCAGGTACATTTCGCTGATCAGGATGGGTTTGATGGCCTGATAGCCATTGGGGACAGTTCCCTCGGCACGCAGTGTCGGGTTGCCCAGATATTTCTTGAACACATAGAACTCACCGGAGTGATAAGCGCTGTTGTAGAAAACCTGGTAGTCGGAATTGTCGAACCACTGGGAAAGACGCAGGTCGCCGGCTTCGTACAGGTTCATCAGGTTGCTGGAAGGAATGAAGTACGGACGGAAGTAGTCTTTTCCACCCTCACGGGCAGTCCCGGTATAGGCGTCAAAGTTGCGGGGACCGTTCTCAGTCTCAGAAGCATACATCTGCATCACAGGCTCGTTGCCATTGTCGTAGAGCCACTCGGTTTCCATGTCCTTGGCCGTGGAGGAAAGGGCATATCCCGCTGCGGAGGCAATGACCTTCTGGGCAGAGCTGGCCGCATTGGCGTAGTCCTTGATATCCAGATAGTAGCGTGCATAGACAGCGTTTACAGCGTCAATGGTGGGTTTCTGGGCACGGACGGCACCGGGAACACCGGCGAGCAGGACCGCTGCGGAATCCAGGTCTTTCTTAATCTGGTCATATACTTCCTGAACGGTATTGCGGGCGGGACGGGCGGTCTGGTCATATTCCAGCACCAGCGGGACACCCAGATCGGTAGCGGGAGTGCCATGGCCGTAAGCCTTGCCATACAGGCGCACCAGACGCAGGTAGGCAGTGGCACGGAAGAAGTAACCCTCGCCACGGACAACGGCGGCCTTCTCTGCCAAACCGTCGGGAAGGTTTTCCTGCAGGCCGTTGATAACCACATTGTAACGCATGATGGAGTAATACAGATTCTCCCAGGAATCCTCTGCATCATAGTCGGTGGCGGAGAAGGAATTGTCTGTACGGTGGATGGAGCCGTAGTTGTTGCCATAGTCGGCCATGGCGTTGAAGCCGTCGCACATCAGTTCAGGGGCAATGGAATAAATACCGTAGTGGGTGCCTCTGAAATAGGCAAGCATGCCGTTCTCGAAGCCGTTGAGGTCGGTCTCATTGGTGACAATCTGCTCTGGATTGTAAGCAATGGCGTCGTTAGGGAACAGATTCAGGTCGCAGGAAGCAAACACTGAAACGGCTGCGATAAGCGCAAGAGAATTGAGTATCTTTTTCATATTCGTTCCTTGTTAAAGATTAGAACTTGACCTCGATACCGCCCAGGAACTGCTTGGAGTTACCGCCCACACCGTAGGTGAGGTTGGAGTTGATTTCCGGATCGATACCCGTGTACTTGGTGAAGGTGAGGAGGTTACGACCGGTGAAGGTAATCTTCAATTCCTTGACCACCTTCTGCCAGCCCAAAGCTTTCTGAGGCAGGCTGTAAGCAATCTGCAGGTTCTTCAGACGCAGGAAGGAAGCATCCTCCAGCAGGTGGGAGTCGAACTGCATCACGGCGCCCTTGGACCAATCCGGCCATTTGGCGTCGCGGTGGTCGGGGGTCCAGAAGTCGGACACGGCCTTGTTGGTGTTCATGGTGGAGAAGTTGGCCGGGTTGCCATAGAAGTATCCGTCGTTGGATACCAGGTACTTGCCAATCACGTAAGAGAAGTCGGCCTGGGCGGAGAAGCCCTTCCAGCCTCCGGAGAGGGAGAAACCGCCGTTGATAGGTGCATAACGCTTCTTGCCGGTGTTCTGGGTGAGACCTTCCTCGTCAAACACCTTGGTGGTCTCGTTCATGGTGGTCACGTCCGGGTCTTCGCCGGGCACATACCACATGGGCATACCGTCTTCGGGGTCGATGCCGGCAAAAATGGGGTTGTAGAACATCACCGGGCTGCCCACCACGTAAGCGATCATGTAAGAATACATGGGCCAGGTCTTTTTCCCGTCGAACAGTTCGGTCACCTTCTGGGCATTGTAGTTGAAGGTGGTGTTCAGGCGCAGCCAGTAGTCACGGCCTTTCAGGAAGTCGAAGCCCAAGGTAACGTCCACACCCTGGTTCAGGAGGGAGCCCACGTTGTTGGTGGCCTCGGTGATACCGGCGGTGTAAGGCTGGGGAACATCCAGGATCATGGAGGTGGTCTTCCTGTGATAGTATTCCAGGTCAAAGTCCATGAAATTGAACAGGCGGCCGCTCAGGGTGGCGGTGAACAGGCCCTGCTTCTCCCAGGTGAGATGGGTGTTGGCCGGCTGCGAGACATGGTCGGAGTTTGCGTCGGCATACTTGGTGGTGGATCCCACAAGGCCCAGGTGGCTGTAGTCGCCGATGTCGGCATTACCCTGGGTGCCGTAGCTGAGCTTCAGGTTGAGGTCGTTTACGGCGCTCACATTCTTGAGGAAGCCTTCCCTCTTGAGTTTCCACATGCCGCCCACGGACCAGAAAGTGGCGTTGCGCACGTCCGGGCCGAAGCGGGAGGAGGCGTCGTTACGTACGGTGACATCGAAGATGTACTTGTCCATCAGGGTATAGTCGGCATGGCCGAAGAAGGACAGGAAGCGGCTCTCGGTGTAGCTCTCGCTCATGTCGCGGGAGGCGGAAGTACCGTCATTGAGGCGGACCTTACGGTCGTCTACCTGGTTCTGGGACTGGGCGTAGAAATACTTGTAGTAGTTCTGCACGCCTTCGTGGCCGGCCAGGAGGCTGAACTTGTGGTCGTCCGTGAACTGGAAGGAGTACTCAATGGTGTTGGTGATGTTGGCGGCATACTCCAAAGCGTTGGAATGGCCCACAGTGGCAGTGCCTCCGTTCTTGGCGACATAGGAAGGCTTGGTGAGCCAGTTGTTCAGGCGGATGTATCCGTCCAAGCCGGCGCGGGAGACGAACTTGAGGTTGCGGATGGGCTCGATTTCCACGAACACATTGCCGTTCACGCCATAGCGGTCGTACTGGTCAATGTGGTTGTCCATGTAGTAGGTGGGCGTGATACGGTTCTGACCGGGGAAACGCTCGGTATAAACATTCCCGTCCTCGTCCACGGCAGGATACATAGGGATAAGGAGGAAGGACAGACCGCCGCTCGTGTAGTTGGACATACCGTTGGCAGCGGAGCCCCAGTTCGGGTTCTGCTGGGTGTTGGACATGCTCAGGTTCAGGTTCACACCGGTCTTGAGCCAGTCGGTGGGATGTGCCTGCACATTGGAGCGAAGGGTATAACGGTCGAAGAAGTTACCGGGGGTATAACCCTTCTGGTGGTACTGGGAGGCAGCAATCATATAGGCCACCTTGGAGCCGCCGCCCTCGATGGTGAGGTCGTTCTGGTACTGCGGGTTCCACAGGTCCATCATGTACTTGTACCAAGGCGTATCGTAGTTGTATCCCTGATCCAGATAGGTGGCGTTGATCCATTCCTGGGTGTGAATACCGGCCCGTACCCAGAAGTCCATCAGTTCGGAGCTGGACATCATGCTCTCGTACAGGGAGGTGTCGGCCAGGGTGGACACGCCGTACTGGCCACGGTAGGTGACGCTGGCGCGGGTGTTATAGGAACCGGCCTTGGTGGAGATATAAACAACACCGTTGGCCGCACGGGCGCCGTAGATGGAGGTGGCCGATGCATCTTTGAGCACGCTCACGCTCTCGATGTCGTTCGGGTTCATGTTCATCACGGCGGTACTGGACGAAGGAATACCGTCAATCACGTACAGCGGGGCGGTACCGGCTTCCAGGGAACCGACGCCGTGCAGGGTCATGCTCACCGCATTGTCACCGGCGATACCGGAATAGGACAGAACGGACAGGCCTGCCACCTGACCCTGCAGCTGATCCAGTGCAGAGGAGGACGGGGCGTTTTTGATGGTCTCGGAGTTCACCGTGGAAACGGAACCCACAATGGAACTGATTTTCTTGGCGGAGCCGTAGCCGATGGCGATGGCCTGCTCCAGCATTTCAGCATCGTCTTCCAAGGTGACATTGATGTTGGCGCGGCCGTTGACAGCCACACTGAGATCCTTGTAACCCACGGAGGAGAATACCAGCGTTCCGTTGGAAGGGACCGAGATGGAGTAAGTTCCGTCCATCAGGGTAGCCGTACCGACAGATGTGCTCCCCTGGAGCATGACGGCCGCTCCCGGAATGGGATCGCCGTTACTGTCGATAACGGTACCGGACACCCTGATGTTCTGGGCAAAGGCAAAACCTGAGACCAGCAACAACGCGGATGCAATCAGAAGCTTAAATTTTTTCATAAGCTAACAGCATTTAATTAAACATAAATATTGATAATAGTACACTACTTATTTATAAAAACCACAAAGACCGAATTCTCACTATAAAACGGTCGTTTATTATTGTCAAAAAAAATGTTATAATTTTAGAGTAAAAAATAACAATTTAAAAGACGAAAAGAGTCATGGTTTATGCTTATATCCGGGTAAGCACGCAGCAGCAGTCTCACGAGGGACAGGAGTATGAAATCCGAAATTGGAGCCTCTCGCACGGACTCACGGTGGACCGGTGGGTAACGGAGAGCGTGTCCGGCACCCAGCGCTTCGAAAAGCGGGTGCTGGGCCGGACGCTGAAGCGGATGAAGCGGGGAGACATCCTGGTTTGCACCGAGCTTTCCCGTCTGGGCCGGAACATGATGATGGTGATGAGTATCCTGAACCTGTGCTCCCAGAAGGGGATTTCCCTGTATTCCATCAAGGACAACTTCCAGCT
>ODAI010410223.1_pt1 | contig 17604 bp, 10 predicted proteins | sample 1539321 | NCBI WGS metagenome assembly ODAI01 (sample SAMN02144231, study PRJEB22623) | gut metagenome | biome: sheep rumen | host: Ovis aries | place: New Zealand | reverse complement strand
CTATTGGGTCAGGAGAGTTACCGAGTGACTTACTCATCTTACGACCGAGGTTGTCACGAACGATACCTGTGATATATACGATGCGGAAAGGAACATCCTTCATGTATTCCTCACCTGCCATAATCATACGTGCCACCCAGAAGAAGATGATATCCGGACCTGTTACGAGGTCTGCTGTTGGGTAGTAGTACTTAATCTCCTCGTTGCCCGGATTGTTTATTCCGTCAAAGAGAGATATAGGCCAGAGCCATGAAGAGAACCAAGTATCGAGGGCATCCTCATCACGAACAAGCATATCTGCTGTGATATTGTCGCCATACTTAGCCTTTGCCTTAGCAAGGGCATCCTCAGGAGTGAGGGCAACAACAAACTTCTCGTTCTCGTCATCCTGTACGCTTCCATCATTCACGAAGTATGCTGGGATGCGATGTCCCCACCAAAGCTGACGTGAGATACACCAGTCCTGAATATTCTCAAGCCAGTTGCGATATGTTGTCACGTACTTAGTTGGGTAGAACTTAATCTTTCCCTCAAGTACTGGTGGAAGAGCGATGTCTGCAAAATGCTTCATAGAGAGGAACCATTGCTTACAGAGACGAGGCTCAACGGCAGTATCCTGATTACGCTCAGAATAACCTACCTTGTTCTCATAGTCCTCAATCTTCTCCATGAGACCTGCATTCTGAAGGTCGATAGCAATCTGTTTACGGACATCCATACGGTCCTGTCCTACATACATGCCAGCTGCCTCAGATATTGTTCCGTCTGGATTGAAAATATCTATTGTCTCAAGATTATGAGTCTTACCAAGAGCATAGTCATTTACATCGTGAGCTGGAGTAACCTTCAAACATCCTGTACCGAACTCGATATCTACATAGCGGTCCTCGATAACAGGAATTACACGACCTACGAGTGGCACAATAACCTTGTGGCCACGAAGCCATTGGTTCTTAACGTCCTTAGGATTGATACACATGGCTGTATCACCCATGATAGTCTCTGGACGTGTAGTTGCTACTACCGCATAATACTTGCCATCAGCATCCTGATGTATCACCTCACCCTCTTCACCTGTTGGCTTTACAGGATTAACATCTGCATCTGCAACATAGTATCTGAGGTTGTACAGCTTTGACTTCTCATCACGATAGATAACCTCCTCTGTTGAAAGAACTGTCTGAGCCTTTGGATCCCAGTTTACCATACGGAGACCACGATATATGAGTCCCTTCTCATAGAGGTCAACGAACACCTTGAGTACAGATTCGCTACGCTTCTCGTCCATAGTGAAGGCAGTACGATCCCAGTCGCATGACGCACCAAGGCGACGGAGCTGCTTGAGGATGATGCCTCCGTGCTCGTCAGTCCAATCCCATGCATGCTTGAGGAACTCCTCACGAGTGAGGTCACGCTTCTTGATACCCTGTTCAGCAAGGCGGTTCACCACCTTAGCCTCAGTAGCAATAGACGCATGGTCAGTACCAGGTACCCAACATGCATTCTTGCCATCAATACGGGCCTTACGAATGAGAATATCCTGAATAGTATTATTGAGCATGTGACCCATGTGGAGCACACCAGTCACATTTGGTGGTGGTATTACGATAGTATATGGTTCACGTCCATCGGGTTTACTTGCAAAGAGTTTGTGGTCAATCCAATACTGGTACCACTTACCTTCTACATCTGAAGGATTGTATTTACTTGCTAATTCCATTTTTTATTTATTTACACATTTTCGTGCAAAGATAGTGATTATAAATGAAGAATAAAGAATGAAGAATGAAGAATTTTCATTATTCGTACATAATATAATCAAATATAACAAAAAGTGCGGACAAAGAATCCTCTTCATCCGCACTCCCAATATCACTTTCTAAAAGATTTTATCCTCACTTGCCGACATATAGTTACGAAGATTGATATCTGCCCCAGTACGTTCATCCATACCCGAATAGATAATCGTACTTTCCTCTATCGTCGGTTTCACCCATGTAGGTAAAGCTTTTAGTGCCTTCTCAAAATATGTAGAATATGTTGCAGCACTTTTTATCTCAAAGGCCTTCATGCCAGTAGTTGTAACATGCAACAAATCCACCTCGTTTTGATTCGAGTCACGATAGAAGTAAAGTGACGGCTCTGTCATCGAATTGAGACAACTCTTGTACGCTTCTGTTACCACAAGATTCTCGAACAGGTGTCCACGCATAGCATTCGTACTCAGCTCTTCAGGACTTCTTATTCCAAGCAAGGCACACGCAAGACCCGTATCACAGAAATACATTTTAGGACTCTTTGTGAGTCGCTTCCTGCTGTTCTCAAAATATGGAGGCAACAGGTATATGATGTAAGAAGTCTGCAATATGCTTACCCATGCAAGGATTGTGTTGGCAGACACACCCACCTCGTTGGCAAGTTCCGAAGCATTGAATATCGAACCAATCCTGCCAACGCACAATCGCATGAATGTACGGAAAAGCATAAGGTCCTTCACATTCGTGAGTAGTCTCACATCTCGTTCAATATATGTCTTTATATATGCAGGATACATGTACTTAGGCAGGTTACGCTTTGTACATATTGCCGGAAACAATCCATTGAATAGCAACTCATCAAGTGTTAGCGTCCTTACCCATCCTGACACTTCAGCAAGCGACATAGGCAAAAGTTCGAACACACAACTTCTGCCCGCAAGACTCTGTGTCATATTCTTGAGCAAAGTGAAGTTATTACTTCCCGAGAGAACAAATCGTTTCTCCGGGTGCTCGTCCACCATGCCCTGTATATACGACAATAGTTCTGGCACGTTCTGTACTTCATCGAGTATCATTCCTTCTGAGTGTCTATTGAGGAATGCCTTAGGATCACTCATGGCAAGTGCCTTTGTGTCGAGGTCTTCAAGCGTATAGTACCTAAGGTTCGCAAAGTGATACTTCACGAATGTCGTCTTACCACTCTGACGAGGTCCTGTAATGGTGATTACGGGAAAGAACTTCATCGCCTCATTGACTTCAGCACTTATCTCGCGTCGCACCACAACCCTATTATAATCTATTTCAGGCTCACTTGCAACCAAGTCCATGTAATCTTCAATACTATACTCCATAACTCATTTAAGTTTAAAACTCGTATTGCCTTTTTTGCCGCAAAGCGACCAGTTAGAAAAACATGATGAAAACCAAAGAAAACAAAAGAAAACATGTTTTTTCTTATTTTTGTTCTGTTTGGCTTCGTCGAGCTAAAGGTTCTTGCCTGTTTTTCTAAGAGGCACATTGTGCAAAAACACTATGCATACAAATCTATTTTCATCAGCCTTAACCCAACCATTTTTCTCATTGAATAAAGCCTTTTTTGTTTCTTTCCGCAACAAAGGTATGAATTTATAACATAGCTACCAAATTTAGCGCAACAAATTTATGCAAATTTGAAATACAACTTCAAATTTGCATAAATTTTATCAATTATCAATATCAAATCAAGCAAAATCTATGTAAATTTGAAGTTACATTTCAAATTTACATAGATTCAAATTATAAGTACAATCAAAAAGTAAAGCAAAAATCGATATTATTCTTTGGCGCAATCTTATATTTTTGCTAACATTACGCCAAAATATAAAGAGATGGAGAATCTGAGTATTCCAAAACGAACACCCAAATCCCCACCCTTTTACAAAATAAATTCTATAACTATGATTTACAAAGTTATGTTTATTCTTCTATGATATTTTCAGCTTTCCAGTCTTTGATTAAATCTTTAACAGCTTCTGTGGCATCTTCACGACTTACGTCATATTCTGCCAAGAGTAAATCAACCAACATGTCATCTGTAAAATCCTTACCTTCCACAGATTTCCACAAATAAGCAGCGCTTTCGTTCATCTTACGAAGCACTCCCGAATGGGCAACATCCGCACCCACTCCAACCAACAGGTTCTGCGAACCTATTGACCTTAGCTCGTATCCTTCTATTGTTCTCATGATACTTTATCTTCATTATTTGCATTTTCTTTCTCTCGTTCCAAGAATGCATGATACTCATTAAGGACAGCCTCTTTCAAATCAGAAATTCTTTTATTTCTAAATTCCTCATAACATTTTCCTGCTTCATGACAAACCTCAAGTTTAATACAATCCGGATACAAAACACAAGTTTTACACTCTTCTAATTTTTCACAATGCCTACTATATTTAGCAAGCATCTTCTCATCCAAGCTATCATTGTCTATATGACCTACAAAATTATCATCAAGACTACTTTCACACTTTGTCAAATGACCATCTGGCAAAATAACAATAGAACCATAAGCATCTGCCATACAAAAATGATCCATAAATCTCTTATTCAACATACGAGAAGTACTATGAGCAAGTCCCAAAGAAGCAATTTCATCTTCCAAAGCCTTTTGCAATTCACAAATTTCCTTTCTGCGCTCTTGTGTTCTCACAAAACCACCACATTTACCGACTTCTTCAAATAACGTATGAGTATAAACAGACAGTCCTTTCTTGCCTTTATATCGCAAAGCCAATTCATTAACAAGACACCTCATATCTTGAATATTATAAGCATCAATATTAAGCCTTATAGAAACGCTTATTTCAGCAGACAAGAGATTATCAATATTTTGGAGTACTCGTTCATAAGCATTTACATCCTTATAGACATAAGCCTTAACCTTATTATATGTCTTTTCCGTACCATCCAAAGTTATTTGGACATTATTAAGATTCCACAAATCTTTAGCTTCACAAATTGTCTCTTTATCGAAAAGATATCCATTACTTATCATCGAGCTTGCATACTCAACTCCTTTTTCTTTAAGACAACGGCAAATTGAATTGATAGCCTTTTTATTATATAATGGTTCTCCTCCAAACCATTGTAAAGTCAATTTAGAATCTTTGCAACGTGTTCGCTCTATATAATCAAGAACTTTACCAATGGTTTCATCTGACATCATTATTTTTTTTGAGTTTGCCTCAAAGCAATAGAAACACCTTGCATTACAATCTGTTGTAGTCAAAATTGTGTACGACACAAAGCCTTGTGTTTGACACAAGGTATAATTAATGACATCACGAATCTCATCCACGAACTTTGTTTCATCAAAATCCAATGGAACATAAAACCATTTTTCGGTAAAAGTGTTTTTCAACTCATCGTTATTATATTCCGAATCATCAACATACAAACATTCTTTCGTTAATGAATTATATAGAATAAAACCTTTATCAACTTTTACGTCAAAATAAAAGGAAGACTTACGGGAAACGCAACCAAAAGAAGGTTGGTTTCCCGTTATATCGATTACTTCCCTAAGTGGTAAGGAAATAATTTTCATTTTCTATTCAAATAATTAAATAATTAAGTTCAAAACAAATCAGAAACCTATTGTTTGACAATGACCAGTACAACTACCACCACTATCATGATGAGACTGTTCTGTTTGACAATTGTAATAACAATGTGCTGTACAACTTGGATCCTTATGCTCAAGACAACCAGTACCGCTTATGCTACCTGCCAAAATGTTGTCGCGAAGTCTGACGCTCTTAACCTCTGGCTTTACAAATTCCTTTTTCATTAGAAAATAAATTTAGATTAGATATAAAATATTAGATTATTAATTGCTTTCTTATGCTATTTAAAAATAGAAATACCTATTTCCCCACTGGAGAAAAGGAAGAATAAACTTTTTTCGTTATCTCATTGGCTATTCATAGGCATACTCTCCCTCCCAAGATTTCTGCATAATGTGTTTAAACGAAAAAGGCGGGGAGTCTTGCCACTCGTCCCGCTACTCAAGGTCTTCGCATTACCCTTCCAAGAGAACAAGTAACTGCAAGAAGCCCACGCCCTTAGATTATATATATTGGTGTATAGCACAATCATACTCCTATCGGAGTACAATTATTGCTATACACACATGGATACAATCCACACGTAGACATTTACAGCATCTTTGTCTTGCTTGGAATTGAAGTTGCGAAGTTCAGAGTAACCAAGAACAAAGCGTGAAACGCCTTTTTATTATGTCTAAGTTCCTGTCAAAAAGATTTGACACAAACATGATTCGACACATATAATCACAAAGTAATCAAATGTAACGAATCGATTGCAAAAATAAGTCTTTTTGTTTTACTTGCAAACAAAAACACAAGAAAAATGTATAAAACCACACGTTTTTCTCTCATTCGTTCCAAATATCAACAATACACACAAAATTTCAGTCCTTTTCGTCTTAGCTTTTTCTTCAAAAACACAAAGGTAATCTGTAACTGTTCAACATTTCAAATCAGTTTTTGTGTATCAAATAACACATAGAAGCAAAAAACGATTGACATACAGCAAGAACAACATATTCATTCACGCCACGACCTCAACAAACCCATTTAACATTATCATAAAGATTACTTTTCAAAATCACAATTACAATTTCCTCCGTATGGCTTCCAATAAAATATCAATTGACATTTGTCACACCTCCGTTGATTCTCCGCTCTGCCTCCGATGATACTCCGTAGTAACTCCGTACTATCCTCATCGGATGTCCATCATTTCTCCATCGAATGTCCACCAAAACGGTGGACATTCGGTGGAGATGCGGTGGAGATGCGGTGGACATTCTTAGGAGTCACATCGGAGTATCAACGGACTTACAACGGAGGCAGAACGGAGAATCGACTGACACAAAACGGAGGAACATGAGGAACATTCCAAACGAGTACGGATGTTTTCTTCATCTATCCTATTGAGACATCTTATCCATATCATACCACAAGAACTGTTAAAAATTTAACATTTGACAGATTACAAGCAACTATACAGCAATTTGATTTTTGATTATTACAAATGCACCTTTGGTACTGTTTGAGGCACGAATTATCACCAATTTGTCACGAATCAATCAAAAAATTAATGGAAATTCGTGATTAATTAACGATAAAAACATTAACTTTGTGGTCATAAATATTGTCACGCAAAAACGCAAAAGCATTTCGATATGTACAATTATATTTTTGCACTAAGGTGCCAATTAGAAAAACAGGCAAGAAACAGAACAAAAACAAGAAAAAACATGTTTTCTTTTGTTTTCTCATGTTTTCTTTTGTTTTTCTAATTGGCCGCTTGGCGGCAAAAAACAGCAATACGTTTTTAACCGTACAAGACAAGCGAATGTATTTCTTTTGTCCTATATCTGTAAAGGGAAATAAGTACGAAAGAATTACGAAGGATTAACGAAACATTAACGAAGGATTAAAGACGAAAGACAAAACAGACAAAAGATAATTTTGTCCTATCAAAATATAAAGAAACAAAACAAATATGGATTATCAGGCAATAATAGACAAATATTATCCAGAAGAAAATGAGTTGAAACATATACTCATGGTTCACTCACGCAAGGTGGCAGACAAGGCTCTGGCGATTGTAGATAAACATCCTGAACTGGGAGCTGACCGCCAGTTTGTGGAAGAGGCTGCCATGATTCACGATATAGGAATTTTCCGCTGTAACGCTCCTGCCATATATTGTTTTGGCGACAAACATTACATCTGCCACGGAACGATAGGTGCAGAGATTATGCGTGAAGAGGGATTTCCACGTCATGCACTCGTATGCGAACGCCATACAGGAGCAGGACTTTCATTAGCAGAGATAGAGAGACAGAACCTCCCTATTCCGCATCGCGACCTGTTGCCAGAGAGTATTGAAGAAAAGATTGTGTGCTATGCCGACAAGTTTTTCTCAAAGACGAAGCTGGAGAAAGAAAAGACTGTAGAGCAAGCCCTCGCAAGCCTTGCCGGCTTTGGCGAAGACGGATATGAACGCTTCAAGGAGTGGATAAAGATGTTTGAATAGATGTCAAGAATCATAATAAGAAGATGGGCACTTGCCATACTTGTTGCATCAATATTTACAATAAGGCTTGCAAGGCACGGAGGTGAGTTCTATGCAACCCACATATACCCTTGTGTGTCGTATGTACTTTCGCTCATGGCAAGTATCTGTCCGTGGTCACTTGACGAGATTATCGTCGTGGGATGGGTGGCTGCCATAATCATCTACCCTTTTGTAGCTCACAGAAAAGGGCAAAAATGGAAACACATCTGCGGAATGGAAATAGAATTCTGTGGATGGATATTCGTTTGGTTCTACATGGGATGGGCATGCAACTATTATCGTGACAGCATATATGAACGAGCAAAGACAGAACCTGCCAAGGTGGATTCCATACAACTCGTCAGGTTTCTGTATGATTACACAGACGCTCTCAACCGCTCATACGTAAAAGCAGGAAAGATAGACAAGCTGAAAACGGAAGAAGAGATTAAGGAGCTGTTCAAGGACGTACCCGACAATTTCGGGCTTACACATCCCCACTCCTTTCAGAAACCGAAGAAGTTAATATTCAACCGTCTGTACAGTTCTGTTGGAGTATCAGGTTATATGGGACCTTTTGCAGCAGAAAGCCATATAAACGAACAGACTTTAGAGAACGAATATCCATTTATTTATGCTCACGAGTTATCGCATCTGCTCGGTGTGAGCAACGAAGGTGAAGCCAACTATTGGGCATACAGGATATGTACAAAAGCCAAAAGTCGTGAGATTCGGTATGCTGGCTATTACAGGATTCTGCCGAACGTAGCAAGGACAGCAAGAACATTCTTGTCTGACGATGAATTTACAGAATGGACAAAGACGATTGACAGCAGAATACTCGAAGACCTCAAGACACATGACAAGTTCTGGAAGAGTCAGATAAGCCCTTGGATTTCGGACATTCAAGATTTTCTGTTCAATCTATTACTAAAGAGCAACAGAATTTCGTCAGGTATAAAAAATTACGATACGGTTGTAGAGATGATTATAAGCTTGGAAGTGGATTGAAAACACAGAGGACACAGAGTGCTCAGAGGAAGATTTAGAGAAACGAAAATTTAGATTTTATCTCAAATTTCAAATTTATCATCTATGCGTCCATATTGCTGTTTTTGCCGCAAAGCGGCCAGTTAGAAAAACATGGGGAAAACCAAAGAAAACAAAAGAAAACCTGTTTTTTCTTGTTTTTGTTCTGTTTGGCTTCGCCGAGCTAAAGGTTCTTGACTGTTTTTCTAATTGGCACCTTAGTGCAAAACTGTAAATATACTAGAAAAAAAATCATTCTGCCTTGATGACCTTCTCTATCACTTCCGGAAAATGCGCCTGTTCAAGGACGTGAATCTTCTCAGCTATCGTATCAGGAGTGTCATCATCGGTAAGAGCAACACGATACTGGGCAATATGCTCGCCAGCATCAAGCTCATTATTGACGAAGTGGATAGTGATGCCCGTTTCCTTTTCGCCTGCCGCCTTTACGGCTTCATGAATATGATGGCCATACATGCCCTTGCCACCATACTTAGGCAGGAGAGCAGGATGAATATTGATGATACGATTTGGGTACAATTCAATAAGATAATCAGGAACACGTACAAGAAATCCAGCAAGGATAATGTAGTCACAATCCTTGACAGCAGAGAGTACGGTCTCTGGTTCTTCTGCAAATTGTTTGCGAGAGATAACAACAGAAGGTATTCCGTGGTTCTTAGCACGTTGAAGAGCATAGGCATCTTCACGATTGCTCACAACAACAGAGACTTCCACAGCCTTGTCATCATGAAAATAATTGATGATATTCTCAAGATTAGTACCGTTTCCACTTACAAAAACAGCCAATCTAATTGTCTTTTTATCCATATTTCTTGTTTTGTCGTGTTTAGCCACCTCACAACTATCAAATCGAAAGTCACATGAGGCATAGAGAGTTAAAATCGTTGCAAAATTAGGCAATAATTTTAACAACTGCAAATTTACAACACTCTATTCTGTCAAAAAATTATTTCAGGCAAGAACAAACTTACCCGAAAGAGAAAACATAACGCGATTGCCTAAAGTTAAAAGAATTTAATTAAGACGAAATAAGGAGCATATTTTTCATTTCCGAGTACAATAGTTTCATTAATTATGTGTACCTTTGCAGTCGGTTTAAGAAAAGAAACAGACATAGGATTGAAACATCATAAAATAATATTCTCATTTTTACTGTTTTCAGTACTCACGTTCGTATCATACGCCGAGCGTGGAGTAATGACTCAGAAGAGACAGTATTCAGGGCAAGACAGCCTGGGTGACACTATAGACATGGATAGTGTTATCCAGGATTCGCTTATTTCATCCATCCAAGCCAAGATAAAGAATATTGACACCCTAACAAACAAGAACGACTCCGACCACATCGTACTCTCATACCTTGACTCCCTCAAGGCTGTTTATTCTTCGCAGAAGGGAAAGGGTAACGCCATACAATGGAACGATTCCGTGGCACGTGCGGAAGACTCACTCAAGCATGTCAAGAAGAGTCCACTCGATGCACCAGTACAGTTCACAGCAAGTGACTCACTCGTGTTCTTCATGGGTAGCAAGGATGCCTTCCTCTACGGAAAGAGCGACGTGAAATATACCGACAAGGAGATTACAGCCGAGATTATCCAGATGAACATGGACAGCAGCATTGTTCACGCAACAGGTGCTGTCGATTCAACAGGAAACAAATTCGGTGAGCCTATCTTCAAGGAAGGTAGCGACACATACGAGTCAGAAAGTATGAGCTACAACTTCAAGACAAAGAAGGGTTACATCACCAACGTATATACGGCTCAGGAAGACGGATTTCTCACAAGTGCTGAGTCGAAGAAAGGTGCAGACAACGAGATGTACCTCAAGAACGGTACTTACACCACCTGTGACGAAAAGCATCCACACTTCTACATAGCCCTCAGTCGTGCTAAGGTACGCCCAGGAAAGAGCGTATTCTCAGGACCAGCATGGCTCGTCATAGAAGACGTACCACTTCCTTTGGCAATTCCTTACGCATATTTCCCATTCACGAGCAGCTATTCGTCAGGATTAATCATGCCAACCTACGGAGATGAGACCACACGTGGATTCTACCTTCGCGATGGTGGATATTACTTTGCAATAAGCGACATGATGGACTTGAAGCTAACAGGTGAAATATACACCAAAGGCTCATGGGGTATCGGAGGTCAGACGACATACAAGAAACGTTACAAATATAGCGGTAACTTCTACTTCAACTATCAGGTAACAAAGGAAGGCGAAGAGAACATGCCTGACTATAACGTAGCCAAGAACTTCAAGATTCAATGGACGCATCGTCAGGACCCTAAAGCAAGTCCTAACAGTTCTTTCTCAGCCTCTGTCAACTTCACGACACAGAGCTATGAGAAGAAGAACCTCTCAAGCCTCTACAATCCTGCATCATACTCACAGAGTACACGAACATCAAGTGTGAGCTACTCTCGCTCATTTCCGAAGTCTGGTCTTTCGCTCTCAAGCAGTATGAACGTGGCTCAGAATATGCGAGACTCCACAATAAGCCTCACACTTCCAAGCCTTAACGTGAACCTTGCCCGCCTCTACCCTTTCAAGCGCAAGCATGCAGCAGGAAAGGAAAGATGGTACGAAAAGATTGCTCTCTCCTACTCAGGTTCGCTCTCCAACAGCATCAACACCAAGGAGGACAAGCTCATGAATTCGAGTCTCACAAAGGACTGGAAGAACGGTATTCAGCACTCCGTGCCTATATCTGCAACATTCAGCGTGTTCAACTACATCAATATTGTTCCGCAGATTAACTATACAGAGCGTTGGTACTCATTCAAGACTGAGCGTTCGTGGGACAACGACAGACACAGAGAACGCATAGACACAATCAACGGATTCAACCGAGTATGGGACTACAACCTCAGCGTGTCTGCCAATACTACCGTATATGGTTTCTACAAACCGCTTCCTATGTTTGGCAAGAAAGTAGAAGTTATCCGTCACGTCATTACACCTTCAGTCGGCTACTCATACGCTCCTGATTTCAGTAGCGACAAGTATGGATATTACGGTACATACGTAAAGACAGACGAGGAAGGCAACGTAACGACTGTATCATACTCTAAGTATGCAGGAATGCTCTACGGAGCGCCTGGTGGCGGCAAGAACGGTTCGCTCAGCTTTGACATTTCAAACAACATCGAGGCAAAGTACAAGGACAAGAATGACAGTACCAAGAAGTTCAGCATTATTGACGAACTGGGAGCAAGTATCTCTTATAACCTTGCAGCAAAACAGCAGCCTTGGAGCAACCTCAGCACACGCCTTCGTCTCAAATGGGGAAAGACTACATTCAACATGAATGCCGTGTTCCAGACATACGCTTACGAGTTTGACAAGAATGGTAACGTAATTGTGGGTAACACGACAGAATGGTCTCACGGTCGCTTCGGACGCTTCCAGGGAATGAGCAAGAACCTCTCATACACATTCAACAACCAGACGTTGAAGAACGTAAAGAAAAAGATAAACAAGCTTCTCGGCAAGGAAGAAGAAGAGGAAGACGAAAAGGATGCTAAGGGGGCTACAGAAAAGAAGGATGACAACATAGATAGTGAGGAAAGTGACGAGACAAATATCGACAAGGCTCACGACATGAACAGCAAGTCTTCAGATAGTGCAGACGGTCTTGATGCCGATGGTTACATGAAGTTCTCCATGCCTTGGTCGTTCACAATTTCTTACGGTATCTCAATGACTGAAGACCGTAGCGCAAAGATTAACATTAAGACTATGCGCTACCCATACAAGTTCACTCAGAACATGAACTTCTCAGGTAATCTCAAACTGTCAAGCAACTGGAACATCAACTTCAGTTCAGGATGGGACTTCAATGCAAAGAAACTGTCTATGACAACTGTCAACATTCATCGTGACATGCATTGTTTCGACATTTCGTGCGGTCTCACATTCGGTATCTTCACTTCGTACAACATCACTATGCGTGCCAAGGCAAGCACACTTACCGATGCTCTCAAGTATGACAAGAGGAGTAGCTACTCAAGTAGCATAAAGTGGTACTAAAAGAATTAAAAATTAAAAATTAAAAATTAAGAATTCAAAATTCAGAATTAAGAGCTGAAAAAAAATTAAGAATTAAGAGTTAAGATTTTGTTGGGTCTTGTTATTGACGAGAACTAAAAAACTCAAAAACTTAAGAACTCAAAAACTTATATTTAAATAATCCCCATTATCCGGACGGATGCCCCGTTACTTTCCTTCGGTCAGTGAGACCGCTTTGCTAAGTTGGGGGTTAGGGGGCAATTTATGAGCAGAATATTATCCATAGATTACGGGCAGAAGAGAACAGGTATTGCTGTTACAGACCCTCTCCAGATGATTGCCAACGGTCTCACGACAGTTGACACAAAGAATCTGGAGACGTTCATCTTGGACTATATGCAGAAGGAGGACGTGGAGACAATAGTCGTAGGACTCCCTAAGCAAACGAATGGTGAGGACTCAGAGAACATGAAGCGCATCACACCTTTCGTCAATCGTCTCAAGAAACTCTTCCCAGACAAGAAGATAGAAATGTATGACGAGCGATTCACATCAGTACTTGCCCACAAAGCCATGCTTGACTCAGGCATAGGCAAGAAGGCAAGACAGAACAAAGGGCTCGTTGACAAGATTAGCGCAACCATAATCCTTGAGGATTACTTGGAGAGCATAAAATATTGAAAACATCTCCACTATATTATATAATAGGAAAAAGTAGAATCATAAAAATCAAAATATAATGGTATTACCAATGTACATTTTCGGTCAGCCTGTTCTCAGAAAGGTAGCCGAGGAAATAGACGTAAACAACTATGAGGGTCTTCAGGAACTCATTCAGAATATGTACGAGACAAACAAGAAGGCTGAAGGTGTAGGTCTTGCAGGTCCACAGGTCGGAAAGAGCATACGCTTGTTCATCGTTGACCTTGATGTAATAAGCGATGACATGCCTGAATACAAGGGATTCCTTCACGCATTCATCAATCCTGAGATTCTTGAGAGTAGCGAGGAAACAAGCAGCTACGAGGAGGGATGTCTCAGCATTCCTGGTATTCACGAGTCAGTAAAGCGTCCTGTAAAGATTCACGTCAAATATACAGACGAGAACCTCAAGGAGCACGACGAGTGGATTGACGGATTTCTCGCACGAGTATTCCAGCACGAGTATGACCACCTTGACGGAAAGCTCTTCGTTGACCACCTCTCAACATTCCGCAAGCAGCTCATCAAGTCAAAGCTCGTGAACATGACTAAAGGTAAGTTCTCTGCCTCTTACAAGTGCAAGGCTAATCGCTAAAGCAGCAGAACAACAAACCAGAAGACACAGGACAACAAAGGATGAACAGACATAACCAGATACTTAGTAACCCAAGACTGCATGCCATAAGGAATGCAGTTATTGTTGTTGTGTGTCTCTTCTCACTCGTCTCCCCTATCAAGGCACAGCTTAATACGACACATCTTATGAATGTGGCACGCAATGCCTTGTACTTTGACGACTACGTACTGTCCATACAGTACTTCAACATGATTATTACAGCAAAGCCACACCTCTATGAACCATGGTTCCTGCGAGGTGAGGCTAAGTTCTTCCTTGAAGACTACTCTGGATGCGAAAATGACTGTAGTGTCGCCATAGACCGTAATCCGTTCTATCCAAACAGCTACGAGCTTCGAGGACTTGCACGCATCAACCTACATAGGTATGATGAGGCAGCAGAGGATTATTACAAGGCCATAGAATTCAGACCCGACAACAGGTCGCTCTGGCACAACTATGTCTATTGTCTCATAGAGTCAAAGGAGATTGATAAAGCCGACTCCATCTGTGATATCCTTATCAAGAAATGGTCAGGACATGCAGACACATACCAGATGAAGGCACAGGTTGCACTTGAGAAGAATGATACAGCCAAGGCTGAAACCTACATCGATGAAGCTCTCAAGATAAACAAGTATGACTTCAACTCCCTCTTCATCAAGGGAGGTATTCTCCTGTCACATGAGGAATATAAGGAGGCAGAAGCAATATACGACAGAGCTATAACCGTCAATCCTAAGAATGCAGGAGCATTCGTCAACCGCGGACTATCACGCTATCATCAGGACAATCTCCGTGGTGCGATGAACGATTACGACTATGCCATACAACTTGACCCTCGCAACTTCTCTGGTCACTACAATCGTGGACTTCTACTTGCCTACGTAGGCGAGGACAACAAAGCCATTGAGGACTTTGATTTCATCATCAGGATTGACCCTAATGATATGATGGCTATATTCAACCGTGGCGAACTCCTCCTACAGACAGGTCAGTACAGGGATGCAATAAAAGATTATACCACCGTCATAAACAAATACCCGGACTTTCTCTACGGCTACCAGCAGAGAGCAAAGGCAAAACGCAAGATGGGCGATACAAGAGGTGCAGACAAGGACGAGTTGTACGTCATCCAAGAACAGCTTGCCCATAAATACGGATATGTAGCCCACAAGAAAAAGAAGAAGCCAACAGAGACACGAAAGCAGTCAGAAGACGACAAGATTGACGATTACGACAAGCTCGTGGAAGATGATACCGAGACAAAGACATACGACAACCCTTACCGAGGTAAGGTACAAAACCGAAATGTCGATGCCACACTCTTGAGGACAATTGGGGAAGCATCAAGGACGTTTAATGAGCTACATGACACTCAAGCCACCAAGCTCTTCGACGAGGCTTATGGAGATGCTCAGACAGGAAATGTGCAGAATGCTATTGACAAACTCACTAAAGCAATAGAACTGAACGACACATTTGCCGAGGCATATTACAACAGAGGACTTCTACGACTTCTCATAAACGAAAATACGCTTGCCATTCAAGACTTGAGCAAGGCTGGTGAACTTGGTATTGTTGGTGCATACAACATAATCAAGAAGAATCAGAAAAAGAAGAACTGACGTAAAATCGTGTCATTTAGACAAAATTTTATAGCAATCTTTCGTTTTTCAAAAAAAGAAACACTAAATTTGCCAAATGTTTGGATTTTAACGTCAATTCCAGACTATCCAAAACATTATAAAGAAGAATATAATAAAAACAACATAATATGGTAAAGATTACATTCCCTGATGGTTCAGTACGCGAATACGAAAACGGCGTAACTGGCCTCCAGATTGCTGAAAGCATCAGCCAGCGTCTTGCACAGGATGTTATCGCATGTGGCGTTAACGGCGAGACAACAGAGCTTAACCGTCCAATCAACGAGGATGCTACCATTGCGCTCTACAAGTTTGACGACGCAGAAGGTAAGCATGCCTTCTGGCACACTTCTGCACACCTTATGGCAGAGGCTATCGAAGAGCTCTACCCAGGCACACAATTCGGTATCGGTCCTGCTATCGAAAATGGTTTCTACTATGACGTAATGCCACCAGAGGGTGTTAAACTTAGCGATGCTGACTTCCCAAAGATCGAGAAGAAGATGCAGGAACTCCAGCAGAAGAAGGAAGACCTCATCCGCAAGGAGATTTCAAAGGACGAGGTTATGGCTCTCTTCGCTTCAAAGGGACAGACATACAAGAATGAACTTATCGCCGAACTTGAGGATGGTAAGATTACAACATACACACAGGGCAACTACATCGACCTCTGTAAGGGTCCACACCTCATGAACACAGCCCCAATCAAGGCTGTCAAGCTCCTCTCACTTGCTGCTGCATACTGGCGTGGTGACGAGAAGCGTCCAATGATGACTCGTATCTACGGTATCTCTTTCCCAAAGAAGAAGATGCTCGACGAGTATCTCGTAGCACTTGAGGAAGCTAAGAAGCGTGACCACCGTAAGATTGGTAAGGAGATGGAACTCTTCATGTTCTCTGACCGTGTAGGTAAGGGACTTCCAATGTGGCTTCCAAAGGGAACAGCCGTTCGAATCCGTCTTCAGGACTTCCTCCGCAAGATTCAGAAGCGTTTCGGTTATCAGGAGGTAATGACACCACATATCGGTGAAAAGAACCTCTACGTGACTTCTGGTCACTGGGATCACTATGGTAAGGATTCATTCCAGCCAATCCAGACACCAGAGGAAGGCGAGGAATATCTCCTCAAGCCAATGAACTGTCCTCACCACTGCGAAATCTTCGCATGGCAGCCACGTTCATACAAGGATCTCCCATTCCGTTGCGCAGAGTTCGGAACAGTATATCGTTATGAGCAGTCAGGTGAGCTTCACGGACTTACTCGTGTACGTTCATTTACACAGGATGATGCACACATCTTCTGTCGCCCAGATCAGGTGAAGGAGGAGTTCCTCCGCGTTATGGATATCATCAACATCATCTTCAAGGCACTTGACTTCAAGGACTTCGAGGCACAGATATCACTCCGTGACCCTAACGACAAGGAGAAGTACATCGGTTCAGACGAAGTATGGGAGCAGGCAGAGAACGCAATCATCGAGGCTTGTGCTGAAAAGGGACTTCCTACACGCACAGAGCTTGGTGAAGCTGCATTCTATGGTCCTAAGCTTGACTTCATGATCAAGGACGCACTTGGTCGTCGTTGGCAGCTTGGTACTATTCAGGTTGACTACACCCTCCCAGAGCGTTTCAAACTCGAATATACAGGTGCAGACAACGAGAAGCACCGTCCTG
>ODAI010322165.1_pt1 | contig 17604 bp, 12 predicted proteins | sample 1539321 | NCBI WGS metagenome assembly ODAI01 (sample SAMN02144231, study PRJEB22623) | gut metagenome | biome: sheep rumen | host: Ovis aries | place: New Zealand | reverse complement strand
CGTGAGCAGTTTCAATGTGGGACAAGTGCGCAACTTCAACGCCATGTTCCACAGCTGCAACAATCTCAAGACGCTCAACGTGAGCGGCTGGAGGCCGGCAATGGCCACCAACATAGGATATATGTTCTATGACTGCAACAATCTGGAGAGCCTCGACGTAAGCAAGTGGACCACAGGGAAGGTGGCCAATATGCAGAAGGTTTTCTACAATTGCACGAAACTCAACGGACTCGACCTGAGCGATTGGGATGCGAGCAGCGCTACAAGCACGTTTCAGATGTTCTACAACTGCCGCAGCCTGACCAGCCTCGACCTGGGGAAATGGAACACAACCAGCTTGACCGACATGAGTTCGATGTTCAAAATGTGCACGGCACTGAAGACACTCGACATGAGCGGTTTCCACACTGAAAACGTGACAACGATGATGGAGACGTTCTCCAACTGCTACTATCTCCAGAATCTCGACATGAGCGGTTTCAACACGTCGAAAGTGACCGACATGACATCGATGTTTTATAACTGTGCCCAACTGTCCACCATCGACGTGAGCCAATGGGACACCTCAAGCGTTATCAACATGTCAAGCATGTTCAACAGTTGCAACTCACTGAGACAAATCGACTTGACAAACTTCAACACCTCCTCTGTCATCTACCTGTCGAATATGTTCGAGAATTGCAAGAGTCTGAAAACACTCGACCTCAGCCATCTCAACACGTCCAGCGCTACCGGCATGACAGGGATGTTGAAAGGCTGCAGTCAACTGCAGGACGTCAAGTTGGGTAATTGGGAGGCCGCCTCGGCCACCTCTGTAGGGGAGTTCTTCTCCGGCTGCAGCAGCCTGACAGCTCTCGACCTCAGCCAGTTCGTCGTCAATGCAGAGACAAGCACCTATAAGATGCTACTCGACTGCAGCAACCTCCGTTCGCTGACTTTGTCGGCATCGCTCAGCAATCTCAACGACAACGCCTGCACCGGTGTGGGAACGCTCACCACCCCCTGCTCCCTTCAGGTGTCGCCACAGTTCGACTTCAGCACCCTTCCCATGGGCGAGAGCGTCTTCCTCTGGCACGGAGGCTATTTCTCCCTGCACGACAGCTATATGCTGGGAGACGTCAACTGCGACGGCAACGTGACAGTCACCGACGTGTCGCTCACTGTCAGATACATCATTTACAAGGAGACGGAGAATTTCTATCCTGAATACGCCGACATGAACGGCGATGGTGAGATCACCGCTTCCGATGTCACAATCATGGTGCAAAAAATCAAGGGTGGGACTGCCCAAGAATAGGGCCCGACATCATATTTCCGTCCCCGAGGGCACTCGCCCTCACTGCCTTCCAGATATGATAAGGGGGTGCGTCAAAAATTTGTCGCCCCCCCTTATCATTGTTATTTCACGAATTTGAGTCTTTTGACTCCCTTATAATCTATGGTTTTTTGTTTCTCAAGGAAAGCAATCAGCATGTCGGAGCAGATTTTCCCGATGTCGTGCCCCTGGTCAGCACGTGGCGCGTCGCAGATGGCAGCCACATAACTGTTGGTGACGACGTTGTATTTCTTCTTCATGTTGATTTTCTTCCCGTCAAGAGTGAAGATACGGACATCGTCAATCTTGGTGGTGTCCTTTTTGTTGAATATCACCTCACAGGTTACGCCACCCACGAAGGGGAAAAGTCCCTCGCTGTTGTCGTAGCATGAGATGAGCATATCCTTGAACTCCTTTCCTGTGAGCGACATCTCCACACACTGGTTGCCGAAGGGGTCAAGACGCAGCACATCGTCGACGGTGAACGGTCCGGCAGGCTTTTCCTCATACCTCACACCTCCGTAGTTCTCAATGGCGAAATCAGCCCCGGCCTCACTGATCATGGCGTCGCACATCATGCATCCCAATTCCTCATAACTGGAAAAATCCGTTGTAGCCACCGCAAGTTGCCGTTTAAACTCCGGGTTGCTGTTGAAATAGTCAACGATGGTCTGCATCACCTCGTTTTTCTTGGGATAGCCTTGCACATCGATATTCTCAGCCCGTTTGCCTACGACTTTCCCGTCCTTCACGTCGAGCGTGATATAGGTGACGCGTTTGAGTTTGTTGACATTCTGGGTGACCAGCACGCCATTGTGCATCTCGCCACCTTTGAGTTGCGTATGTGTATGTCCTCCGATAATAAGATCGAAGCAAGGGAACTTCTCGGCTATCTTCACATCATCCTCATAGCCGATATGAGAAAGCAGGATGAAGACATCCACCTTGTCGCGGAGCCACAGATAGTCACTGATGGTTTGCTCCACCTCCGTGAACTGCAGACCCTTCATCAGGTCGGGGTGTGCGTCGGGATGGCCGTGCATTCCCAACTGCACCACACTGAGAACGCCCACTTTCACCCCACCGACGTCAAACACCATATAGGGCTGTGGATGGATGATCAGTGCCGGGTCTGCCTTGATGTTGGCACAGAGATAGGGGAAGTTGGACGTGGCCATCACCTTGGACAGACCGTCCTGGTGGCTGTCGAACTCATGGTTGCCGAAAGCGGAGGCATCGAATCCGATGAAGTTCATCAGGGCCGTCATAGGATAAGAGGGAACAGAATAGAGGTCGTTGATGGGATTGCCCGTGCGGTTGTCACCGGCGGAGAATACGAGCAAGGAGTTGTCGATTTCCCTGAGACTGTCGACGATGGCCGACAGCATCGGCATGTTGTCGATGGCGGCATGCATGTCGTTGCCTGAAACGATATGAACCTGACGGGTCTGTGCGGTTGCTCCCCATGTGCATGCAAAGGCAAAGCAACAGATAAGTATCATCTTTCTCATAGTCATTCTTCGCTTTTGAAGGTCAGTATCGTCCCCTCTGAGAGAGGAGCATCAGGGTCAATCTCATGACCATACTCGTCGAGAACCGTCACTTCCATTGCCTTTGAAGGGTCGGTCTTGGCAAAATACCTGCGCAGTGCGTCCTTGGCTGTGGCGCCCGCGAAAATCCTAATCGTCTTGTTGTTTACCGTAACTTCCATAAGTGATTGATATTTAAGGTGTTTGTATATTAATTTCCTTCGTGGCATTCCTTAGTCTACTTACCATCTGCACAATCTCTTGCTCTATGGAGTCCTTTGTAGCCATAATGTCATCAAAGCCTTCTTCCATCCTGTCCCTCTCATTCTTGTAAGCTTCAATCATTGAATGTCCATCATCTGCTTGCACTGAATGAACAGTTCTTGCATACATGCCCGGAACTCATTGCTCATTGCGGCATAGATAAAGAATTCATAGTCAAGGACGCTGTTTAAGGAGGTAAAGACCATTTCGTTGACGGCCGAATGAGTGATTGAGTCGCATATAGCCGTTTTATAATTCTTGCGATAAAGATAGAACTGAGCCACATTCTCGTTAAAAAGCACGTTGCCCACAGTGTTGATGGATTTGATGCTCGACGAGAAAATGTGCTCTGTCGTCTCGGTGAATTCAGATTTCGGCAACAGATAAGCGAGTTGAAACTTCATCGTATTAAAAAGAGCGGTGTCTTCCGCTATCTGACATTGAATGTCCATCATCGCACGAATTGAAGACATTCCGCTGCCGGTGCTCAGACTTTTGGGAGTGTGCAACTTGATGTTCATAAGTTTTTGAACAGTTTCGTTTTCATTTTACTCTTATGTGATAAACGCCAGCATACAAGTGAGAAGCCAGAGAAGAGTCTCTATCAACTTGTTTTGCCCCCGATAGTGCGTTTTGCATACAAAAGTAATACTATTTTTTCAAATTATTGATAGTTTTATACCGTTTAACATGAAAATTGGCTTTCACTTGTGGCTTCCCGCCGGAGCGGGCACCCGTAGCGCCACAGCGCCCGACAGACAACGCCCACGGTAACTCCACGAACCAAGAAGGTGTACCCGAACAAACAGGCACACCTTCTTATCAAATCGTGACAACCGGCGACGACCGGCCGTCATTTTTGCCTTATCTCACTACCACCTTCTCACCGTTGACAATATAGATGCCTTTGGGCAAGAGGCCGCCCTTCATACGCATGCCCGAGATGGTGTAGACATCGTCTGTGGCAGATACGCCCATCTCGACATGCCCGATTTTGTCGGTGTCGGCGAAGATAATGTCAGCCCCTGAATAGTTTCCGTCTGTCTGAGGCACTGCTAAATAGGCTTTGTTCGGCTTGGTGAAAGTGAAGGTGCCACCACCTTCCACACCCCAGTAGAAGCCCACGGAACCGGCGCTTCCCTGGGTGTTGAGCGAGAGTTTGTAGAAGAGGTAATCGTCACCCATAGTGGGTGCGGTGATTTCCACATTCTCGGTGGCGGGATAGAGCCAGTTGACACCAGGTTGGAAGGTAGCCGCGTCTGCAGTGGGCACGAAGGTATAGTCGCCGGCACCAGTACCGACCACGAGGTAAGCGCCACTGCCGTCGACGATATCATCAGCCTTGGCGATGTTGGTACTCTCTACTTTGCCCTTGGCAGTGACGGTCACCGTCCAGAGTTCGAGACCCGCGGGCACCACAAACTGGCCGTCGCCCATATTACTGAGAGTGACATAATAATTGCCCTTGCCGTCAGCAGACTCCTCTCCGATGGTGAGTACGAATCCCTCAGCCTTTTCTGCCACGGTCTCCTCGCCCAGGCCGCCCATCTCATTGGCTGCTCTCAGCGAATAGGTGGCGTCTGTATCGTCGACGGTGAACGAGTTGTCTGTGGTGAATTTCACTATCTCGCCGTCTTTCATCACGGCCCAAAGCAGCACGTAGTCGCTGTCATCCCACGTCAGCTGGTCGCCGATGAGTCTCACTCCGGTGGGAGCGCTGGCCTGCTCGGTGTAGTAGGTGGGATCCCAGTCACCGTACATATTGGTCATGTCGGAAGCCTCGGCGGCTTCTGCGGCAGTGAGCACAGGGTTGTTGGCATGACCGTCGCCGAAGGTCTTCTTGCGGCCACTCAAGTCGACAGCGTTGCCAGAGGCATTGACGGAATTGTATTCCGCGAAGCGCTTCGGCCATCCGTCGCTCATCTCGCTCCATCCGATATCGCTGGGCACTATCTCCATTGTGGTGTTGATCCAGAAGGCCACAGGCGTGCCGCTTCCCCACGGACGGCCGAGCGTGTATTTCTTGTTGAGGCTCGACGACTCACCCTTGATGGTACAGTTGTTGAACACATAGCCATACTTGATGCTCTTCGAGGGCACGGCGATATAGCCGCCTGTGTTCATGCACACCTGTATGTCGACGGCATTGAAGTAACTGTCTCCCTTGCCGCAGAGGAAGTCGGTGCGACCGCGCACCTTACCATTCTCAAAATAATAAAGGCCGTTGTCGTTGTTCGACGTCCACGTGTCCTGATATCCCCAGAGGCAGGTGTTCTTGTAGATGGTCTTCGAAGCCTTGTCCTGCACGGCCAGGTTGCGGCCCAAGCCATCGCCGATGCCGCTCTTGATGGTGATATCCTGGAAATAGGTCTGCTTGGCACTGCTCTGCAACTGAAGCACGTCGCTCTTGCCGATGCCGTCGTAGACGCTGGTAGTGCCATACTTGCCTTCATAGGTCGCACCGTTGCCGGCGGAGTTGGTGATGACGGCACCGTCCATGCTCTGACCGATGAACGAGATGTTGGGGGCGGTCACGTTGGTGATCGGACTGGGATAGGTATTGCCGCCGTCGCTGGCGATGGTGGCCGAAGTGCTGAACGGCAGTGTATAGGTGCCGTCGAGCACGAAGATGCGGAAGCGGTCGGAGGTGTTGCTGCGGCTGTTGGCAGCATTGATGGCCTCGGCGATAGTGCCGTCCCAGGGCACCACGAAGTCGTAGAGTTTCTTCTCGATGGCATCGCGCCGCATCGTGGAGAAGGAGATGACGACATCCTCGTCGAAGGCATTGCCGGAAAGGTCGGCGATGCTGCCTGCGGGCAGTGTGAAGGTGAAATCGGAGGAATAGTCGAGGCTCTTGTATTCGAACGACACGGTGCGGCCGCTGACCGTCGGAGTGAGGGTGAGGTCTCCCAATGTGGCGGCACAGCCCTCAAGGGCCTGCACTTTCTCGTCGAAGGTGAGCACCACCTTGCCGTTGGCCGAGGCGTCCGAGGTGCCGTCAGCAGGAACGGTGTTGACCAGCACAGGCGGCACATCGTCGTTCACGATGCCGGGTGTGCCGGTGAAGAAGACCATCGCGATGGTGTTGCCGTCATTCTTCGATGACGAGCCTTTCACACTGGAGGTCTTGTCGGGTGCCCAGCGCACATAGAGGGTCTCGGCATTGTCGGCGCCCTCGCCGAGCGCCCCGCTAAATGATGACACCGCCTTGGGGCTGCCCAGTGTCACACTGCCGAAGTTTGTCCAAGTCTGGCCGTCGGTGGAGTAGTCAAGCAGATATTTGGTGTAGGAGTTGTAGTTGTAGAGCATCTGGAACTGCAACTTGATGTCGGTGAAGCCACTCGCGTTGATCTTCGTCTGCCAGTAGTAGTTGCCCACGTCACCCTCTGACGCTCCTTGCTGCCAGTTGACGGCGGCACCGGCGAGACTCTCATATCCGCCTGCGCTCTCGGTGCTCTTGTCAAGCCATGAGACAATGGCGCCGCTCTCGTTGACAAGGTTGAACGACACATCCGCATTGTCCTCGGAGAAGAAGTCGGCGGGACGGCTGCTGTTCCCCTTCACGTAGAAGTCCCAACCCGCAATGATGTCGTTCTGGGAATAGAATGCCTTGAGGTCGACATCCTGCGTCATCTTGATCTGTATAGACTGACTGGTCTGACCGTCGCTCCAGTAGTTGAAGTCGACGAGGCCCGCGTATTGCTTGGCGGTGAGGGTCACATAGGTGTCTTGCTCATACATGCTCACGCCGTCGACAATGGTGGGTGCGGGCGACATCTCAACCATATAGGGATTGGGATTGTCCTTGACAGTGAAGCCGGGGATACCGTCGACAGTGAGGTTCAAGGCGTAGGTGTTCACGGCCTGGAAATTGGCGGTAAGCTGGGCGGCGCCCTGCACGGTGTAGGTGAATTGGGCGTCCTCAGAGACCACGTTGTTGTCGGCGTCGGTCCAATTGATGAAATGATAGCCGAAATTCTCGGCTGCAGTGACAGTAACCTCTGCCCCCTGCTCATAAGCGTCCTCTCTTGGGTAGACAGTTGTGGTGCCACCCTCCTCTGGACTTGACGCGAGAGTGAGAGTATAAGTCTCCACTTCCTGAACAGTGCCGTTCACAGTACCATTGATGACCACATTACCGATGCATATCTGCTTGTTGTTGGCGCAATCGGAGATGTAGAAGCGGAAGGTGAACTCTTCCACACCGTCGGTAGTGATGTCATGGCTGTGAATAAGTTTGGCAGTACTTGAGTTAGCGCCGTTGTCGCGCAACAAGTCGGGCTTAGGATCTATCTTGGTTTTGCTGCTCTCCACACCATCGAGTGTGTAGCTCCAAGAGTAGGTGGCATTGTCGGTGCCTACCTTGACTGCCGCATACGACACGCTGGTGGGCTTGAAAGTGATTCCCTTGGCGGCTTTCACACGGTACTCAATCATCACGCCTGCGACGGTGCCGGAGTTGCTTGTGGTCGGTGTGTACTTCACCATGGGGGTGTCAAAATAGGTGGCAGTACCGACTGTCAGGCCATCACCCATGCTGACGGAGGTACTGCTGATGGCCTCGGCGATATCGCTGGCGATGTCAGGTGTCGCCTCGTTGCCCACAGCCCAGGTGACAGTGCCTTGGACGTTGTTGAAGGTAGTGCCGCCCTCCTGACTATTCACCACTGGCAGCACGGCCTGGATATAGCGATAGTATTGGCCGTCGGCGGCGAAGACAATGTCGATGTTCTCAGATGAGCTGGCGACGGTGTAGGAGATGGTTTGCCCGCTCGTGTAGTCGTTTTGGCCGTCGATGGTGAGTTGGCTCACGGCATTAAAGGCTTCTACGGAGACTGTCGCTCCCTTGCACGAGGGGATGGTGAAAATGGTGCCGGTGTTGATTTGGCACCAGTCATTCCAACCGCTATTATTTATCTTGCCGTTAATGGCGTCGAAGTCGAGTTTCACGTCTATCACCGAATTGTTGACGGTGGCCTGTGTCACATAGATGCCGGTGGCGCCTGTGCCTTGATAGGTCATGGTGGGGGCACCGTTCTTGCGCTGGAAGTCCCATTTCAGGGTGACCTCCGACGTGCGGTCGGCCAGGGCGACACTGTTCTGCGTGAACACGGGAGTTAGCTCAAGGTCACTCGCCGGAGTGATGGAGGCACCCGGCGCATATTTATTTGTGCCGTCGGTCCAATTTGTGAGTGTATAGCCATCCTTATAGAGGGTGCGGTTGACGGGGATGGTGAAACTTTCACCTGCATTCACCTCACCGCCAGCAGGCACCACGCCGACGGCTGTCTCATTGCCGAGCGAGAAAGCGACGGCATAGGTCGAAGGTGCCTCATTCACGGCTTCCACCGCGACATAGGGACAATAGCCCATGCCGGTGATGGTGAGGGTGGCGGGCCCGCCTGTGTAAAAGAGCTCGTCGACATTCGACCTGTTGTTTTTCCAGCAAGCAGGTGATGAGGGGGTCTTGGACACCACTGTCTCACCACCAACTTTCACGTTGATGGTATTTGTACTATAAGTACATTGTCCTACGGTGATTTTCACCGAACCGTTTACGGGCACCACTATAGAAAGACCGGTGCAGCCATGATCGCTGTGATATGTGCCGGTGACAGTGGCGACGGAAGACTCGTCGCCGGCTTCCACACGCGACACAGTACCATTGCTGGCGACAGCCACACCGAAACTTACAGCTGTGCCCTGCACCTGCTCCTCACTGGTGAGCAGAGTGCCTGACTGGTTGTTGACCACGACGCTGAAGTCTTTGAAATCAGCGGCTCTCGCTCCTTGCGCCATCCCTATCATAGCAAGGATGAACATAAAAAAGGTACGTTTTAGTGTTGTCATGATGTTTGTATTTGATTTGTTTTGATATGATTCTAAGAAAGTAGTACCGGCAAAGGGTATTGGCTGATTGGCATTAGTTTGCAAATATAATAACTTTTGCTCACATACACAATTATTTTCAGAGAAATCACACTGACTGTTACTGAATTATATATATTTTCTTTTTGATGAAGATGACATATTTACAAATCAATGACCCCATATAGAAAAAAAATAGTAACTTTGCACTCAAATGGAAAAGAAAACCGTCACCCAACCCGTCATCATCGCAGGGCCCTGCGTGATAGAATCTGCCGAACTGCTCCATGCCGTGGCGGAGGAAATCATACGTGTCAACACGCTGCTGGGCACCGACATCATCTTTAAGTCATCGTTCGACAAGGCCAACCGCACCTCGACGACCTCCTTCCGGGGACCCGGTCTGGAGAAGGGGCTGCAGATGCTCGCCGACATCAAGGAGAAGTATGGCCTGCGCATCCTCACCGACATCCACGAGAGCTGGCAGGCGGCAGAGGCTGGACAAGTGGCCGACGTGCTGCAGATACCCGCCTTCCTGTGCCGGCAGACCGACCTGCTGAGGGCCGCCGCACGCACTGGCCGCACGGTGAACATCAAGAAGGCGCAGTTCCTCAGCGGGCGCGACATGCGCTACCCCGTGGAGAAAGCCCTCGACGCCGGCGCCAGCGAGGTGTGGCTCACCGAGCGGGGCAACACCTTCGGCTACAACAACCTGGTGGTGGACTTCCGCAACATCCCCGACATGCTCGACATTGTGCCGACGGTGATCATGGACTGCACACACAGCGTGCAGCGGCCGGGGGCTGGCGACGGACGGACTGTCGGCGACCGGCGCTTCGTGCCGCAAATGGCTCTTGCCGCCAAAGCCTTCGGTGCCACGGGCTTCTTCTTCGAAGTGCACCCCGACCCCGACCACGCTTTGAGCGACGGTCCCAACATGCTGTTTCTCGACTGCCTCTGCGAGGTGGTGAGCACACTCATACAGCTATCTCGCACAACATAATTGAACATGACGACTATCACTGAGCGCCTGGCACAAGCCAGGACCTATGCCGCACAATGCCTGCAAGACGAGGCGCAGGCACTCACCGAACTGATTGGCCAACTCGATGAGAATTTCGACCGCGCCGTGGAGATGATTTTCCATTGCCGGGGCAAAGTCATCGTCACCGGAGTGGGAAAAAGCGGCAACGTGGGCGCAAAAATCGCAGCCACACTGTCGAGCACCGGCACACCGTCGTTTTTCATCAACCCCCTCGACGTCTACCACGGCGACCTCGGCGTGATGACTGCCGACGATGTGGTGCTCGCCCTGAGCAACTCCGGACAGACAGACGAACTGCTGCGGTTCATACCCATCGTGCTGCACATGCACGTGCCCATCATCGCCATGACGGGCAACCCGACATCGCTGCTGGCCAAATATGCCGACGCCCACATCCTCGTCAAGGTGGCCAAGGAGGCTTGCCCGCTCAACCTCGCTCCCACAAGCAGCACCACGGCGGCACTGGCCATGGGCGACGCCCTCGCCGTGGCACTGATGAGAGTGCGCGACTTCAAGCCGCGCGACTTCGCGCAGTTCCACCCCGGCGGCGAACTGGGCAAGCGGCTGCTCACCACCGCCAGCGATGTGATGAAGACCGACGACCTGCCCATCATCCCGCAGGACATGCACCTGGGCGAGGCCATCATCCATGTGAGCAAGGGCAAACTGGGACTGGGCGTCTCGCTGACCGACGGCCGGGTGGCCGGACTCATCACCGACGGCGACATCCGCCGCGCCATGGAGCGGTGGCAGTCGGAGTTCTTCGACAAGACGGTGAGCGACATCATGACGACTCATCCCAAATGTGTATCGCCCGACACGAAGGTGACGGAGATACAGCGTATCATGAACAGACATAAGGTGCACACGGTGCTGGTGGTAGACCAGCAAGGCCACCTGCTCGGCATCGTCGACCATTACAGATGTATGATTTGACCATGAACCACCTCAAGACCATAGTGGCCGCCGCCCTCGCCTTCTGCGCGACTTGCCATATACAGGCAGAAAGCAGCGACTCGCTCATCATCAGTCAGATGAGGGCTGAAAGGGTGACCTTCTCTCACGACAACAGCGTCGTCTTACTCATGAGCGGACAGGAGAAGTTCGACGACATGTTCAAGGCCATCCGGCAGGCGCGCAGCAGCGTGCACCTGGAATACTTCAATTTCCGCAACGACTCCATTGCACACCTCCTCTTCGACCTGCTCGCCGAGAAGGCGAAAGAGGGTGTGGAGGTGCGCGCCCTCTTCGACGGCTTCGGCAACGACTCCAACAACCGCCCGCTGAAGAAAAGCCACCTGAGCGAGATACGGAAGACGGGGGTGCAAATCTATGAATACAACCCCGTCCGCTTCCCATGGGTCAACGACATTTTCACGCGCGACCACCGAAAAATCGTGGTCATCGACGGGAAAATCGCCTACACCGGCGGCATGAACGTGGCCGACTACTACATCAACGGCACGGAGGTGGTGGGCGAATGGCGCGACATGCACTGCCGCATCGAAGGCGAGGAGGTGAACACGCTGCAGCGTATCTTCATGAAAATCTGGAAGAAGGTGACTGGCGAAGACCTCATGGGAGAGGCGAAATACTTCAGGCTCACCGCCGACGGCGGCGACTATTTCCAGGGGCTGAAGCCCGACACCACATCGACCGTCGGCCACAAGACCGTGGGCATCATCAACCGGGAACCGCACATCAGCAACAAAATCATACGGCGTTTCTATGTGGATGCCATCAACGACGCCCGCGACAGCATCAAACTGATTAACCCCTACCTGACCCTGTCCATCAACGACCAGGTGAAAAGAGCGCTACACAATGCCGTGAAACGAGGAGTGAAGGTAGAAATAATGGTGTCGGCCAAGAGCGACATCCCCCTAACGCCCGATTGTGTCTTCTATAACGTGCACAAACTCATGAAACGCGGCGCGGATGTGTGGATCTACGAACCGGGCTTCCATCACACCAAAATCATCATGGTCGACGGGAAATTCTGCACGGTGGGAAGCGCCAACCTCAACTCACGCAGCATGCGATTCGACCTTGAGGAGAACGCGGTCATCGTTGACCCGGAGGTGACGCAGCAACTCTGCGACATGTTCGACCGCGACAAGGCGAAAAGTTTCCGGCTCACTCCCGAAAGTTGGGACAAATTCCGCAACCGCTGGCAGAAAACGGTGGGATGGTTCGCACATCTGCTCGCCCCCTTCCTCTGACAAGGTCAGATCTGGTCGATGTCCACATAGCCGTTCATCACGGCATAGATGGTGAGCCCCGACAGGCTGCGGATACCCAATTTCTCGGTAATGTTCTTGCGATGGGTGATGACGGTGGCAAGACTGATGCACAGACGGTCGGCCACCTCCTTGTTGATATATCCCTGCACCAACAGCGACAGCACCTCCACCTCACGGGCCGAGAGGATGCCGCTGACACGCGGGCGGACAGGCATCTTGCCACGGGAATGCCCCAACTGCTGCAAATACAGCAGCGATTTCACCAATTGTTTCTCAGGCACAGTGACGTGGAGGCAGTGAAACTCCTGCAACTGTTTGGCATGCTCGTCGGAGGTGGTGAGCACGATGGTCCTACGCACCCGCTGCAGGAAAAACGGGCGGTCGGTGAGAAGGATGTTGAAATCGACGAAATAATGGATGAACCTGTCGGGGTCGCTGTCTTCTAATTGGCGGACGGAGACGAAATCCTCGATATCCATCGAGGGCATCACACTCAGCAGCAACTGCTTCAAGCCTATCACCGTGAGCGAGTTGGCGCAGACAATCGCCATCGTCGGCCTGCCCATTTCCATCATTTCCAGAAATGCGAAGTCACGTCGGTAAAGTCGTCGCCGGCAGCCCGCTTATAGAGCCGCTGGTTGGTGGTGCGGTCCTTAAGGCATCCCAAATGGGCGATATAAGGTCCCACCTTGATATAATCGAAGTCACTTTTCCTCACTGTCGAAGGCACCCGCTGCCGCCCGCTGTACCAGGCCACCTTCAGGCCGGGGTGCTCGCGGTGGATATAGCGTGCGAGGGTGTTGACATAGGTAGGTTCGGCATCGCCTCCCATAAAGGCGATGCAGGTGATGTCGGGCGAATACTGCCTGACAAAGAGGTCGATGACCATCGGGGTGAGGGGCATGCCGATATTCTCCCACAAGTATTTGCTGTGACACCCCGGACAATGGCATGGACAATTGGAGATATTGACGGCGAGCGTCACCTCATCGGGGATCTCCTGAAAGACCACATCAGTATTGACATATTTCAGCATGGCGCTTGCTTTTTGAGGATAGACGGAGACTTACAGTTTCTGGGCACCGGCGTAGTAGCGGCGCTGTGCTTCCTCCTGCCGTGGCTGTGAGAAATTGCTCACGCGCTTGAGATAGCCGATGATGCGGGTCATATAGTCCACATTCTTGGAATGGCAGTGAGGGCATTCCTTGAGGTAGCGCTTGTCGATGTAGCCGCAATCATTGCAGATGGTGTTGGGAATATTGAAGGTGAAGTAGTTGCACCCTTCCTTGGCAGCCACCCGCAACAACTGGCGGTACTGCTGTTTGGAGAGATGCTCCTCGAGGTTCATGTGCAGTGCCGAACCGCCGGTGAGGTGCTCGATATAGGGTGCGCCATGGAGCCTGAACTTGTCGATGATGTTGAGCGAGTCGTCCTCCACGATATAGAAATAGCTGTTGTAGCAGTCGCGGGGCACGAAATAGCCGTCCTCGCGGTCCCACTTGGCATGTTTCACACCCACGTTCTCTGCCGGAATCATCTCGCAGTTGAAGAGCACGTCCTTGGAGCGGTATTGCTTGTTGTATTTCTCCACCAGTCCGAGCACGCCCTGCACGAAAGCTAAGTAGTCAGGATTGTCGTTGATCTGCAGGCCCATGAACTCAGCGGCCTCCACCAGACCGTTGACGCCAATGGTGAGATACTGGCGCCCGATGTTGATATATCCGGCGTCGAAGAGCGGCAGCATGCCATGGTCCTTCAGGTCTTTCAGGTTCTCGTTGTAGGCCAACTGCACCTTATGGCAGAGGTCGATGATATGTGAGAGGTATTCCTTGTAGTCGATATTGTGGTTAACGGCATACTGGATGCAGCGGTTGAGATTGATGGTGAGCACACTCTTCGAACCGGTGGAGACACCGCCGGCCCCAAGCGTGTAACTGAAGCCGTTGTCCTGAATCTCATTGCGCAGGCGGCAGCACGAACTCAGCGAGTCGGCATTGTCGCTCATATAGGTGAAGAAGGAGTGGCCTTCGGCATACATCTCGGCGGTGAAGTCGCCCCACTCCTTGTCGATGACGTCGCCATCGGCAGTGAGCAGTGCCATCGTCTCCACGGGGAAGGTGAGCACCGCCTTGGTACGCTCGGCGTTGAACCATTTCATGAATCGCTTCTGGAGCCATGAGAGACCGTCCCAGTCGGGCTGTGAACCATCAGGGAAGTAGAACTCTCCAAAGATGCTCTCGAAGTAGTAGCGGTCGTAGTAGGCCACATTCCAGAACACGGCCTGATAGTTGCGGGCTCCTGTAGGCTGGTTCAACGTGTAGACTATCTGCTCGAAATAGTCGGTAATCACCTTGTCGATAGAACGCTTCTTCAGCGAGAGGTCGGCCTGCTGTTCAGGATGCTGCCAATAGTCCTTTCCATACTCCTTACCGATAAAGTAGTTCATATACATCAGGAACTCGGGGGTGGCACAGGCACCGCTCAGCATCGAACTCACCATGAACACCATGTTGACGAAACCTCCGGCAAACGACTTCAGGTTGGTAGGAGCCGTCGAGTTGCCGCCGATGGCCACCGTACCGCCAATGAGCCAGGGATACATGGTGATAGAGGCGCAATAGTTGGCGAGGCTCGTCTCGTCGTTCTTATATATAAAATGGTGGGTAAGCTTGTCAATATACTCGTCAGCCAGTTGCTTGCCATACATCTTCTTGATGCGGTCCGTCAGCAGGCGGCGGTTCAGGCGGATGAAGTTCGACTTGGGCAGCTCACCAATCAGAGTGGCTATATTCTTGTGCTCCACATTGGCATTGGCATCATATTTGGAACCCGTGGCAGCATTGACCGACTCCATATACTCCGAGAGAAACATCATTTTCTCCAGCGTCTCACGGTCCTCGGTATGCTCCTGGCGATAGAGAATGAACGACTTGGCTACCTGATAGAAGCCCTCGCGCATCAGCGCCTCTTCCACCTGGTTTTGGATATCCTCGACCTTGATGTCGTCGTGCATGTCCAGATGACTCAGGATCTTGGACACCGTGCCCAAGTCTGCTGGTTCATTCACACTCTCGAATGCCTTGACAATGGCGTTCATGATTTTGTCTAACGAGAAGCGATCCTTCGAGCCGTCACGCTTCGTAATGGTAAAATTCTTAATTTCCATTCTATATCTTATTCTTTATGTTATTGACAGTTGCTTCTTTTTGAGGCTCAAATTGGCCAACAGTCGGATTGTAAACACGGCTAAGTCTTAATGGCTTTTCTTATTTTTGCATTGGGCAAACAAGTAAACTTGTCGACTCCTAACGATCCAAAAGTTTTCCGTTTTGGACAACTTTTTGAATTTCGAATCGGGAAAAGTTTTCCGTTTCAGGAAACCCGATTCGAGTGCAAAGATACGAAATATATCCTTACCATGTATCTTTTTCAAGGGCGATTTTTTGCAAAAAAAAGTTAAGGGCGGGTGACTGATGACTATTCAAACACTCGTACGTCTTTCATATACAAAGGAATAAAACTAAGAATTAAAGCGTATGAACAAGAGTAAGTATCGTGGCGTAGTGGTACCGATGGTAACCCCCGTCACTCAGGATGGGCAACTCGACACGGAGGCCGTCAAGCGAATCATTGACTTTTTTGCCCAGAACCATGTTTCTCCCCTGCTGATGGGCACCACTGGCGAGGGCAACAGTGTCAGCCAGGCCGATGGTCAGCTGTTTGTAGAGACAGCGGTGAAGGCTGCCGGCGGACGGATACTCATCTATGCGGGCCTCACGGGCAACTGCTTTGCCGAGCAGGTGCGTCAGGCAGAGGTGTACACAGCCTTAGGTGCCGATGTCATTGTAGCCACCCTTCCTACCTACTATGCCCTGACAGAGGAACAGATGTACGAATACTACAAGACGCTGGCCGACTGCATCACAGGTCCGTTGATGCTCTATAACATTCTGGCCACCACCCACATGTCCATACCTGTACCTATTATTAAAAAGCTGGCCGACCATCCCAACATCGTGGGACTGAAGGACTCGGAGCGCGACCTGGAGCGTATGGCGCAGTGCATCGAGATTGCCAAGGGGCGCGACGACTTTGCCTACTTCTGCGGCTGGGCAGCCCAGAGCGCCCACTCACTGAAGTTAGGCGGCAACGGCATCGTACCCTCTACCGGCAACTACGTGCCCGAGATGTTCCAGCAGCTGTTCGAGGCTGCCATGCAGGGCAACTGGGATGAAGCCAACCGACTGCAGGACGAGACCAACGAGATTGCGAAGATTTATCAGAAAGACCGCACCTTAGGACAGAGCCTCACAGCTCTCAAGGTGATGATGCAGACCAAAGGCCTTTGCGAGCCCTGGATGCTGATGCCCCTCACCCGCCTCAGCCAAGAGGAAGAACAGGCCATCCGCGAAAAGCTGTAAATACTAAATAAATAGTAAATCTGTAAATCGTAAATAACCTAAGATGCATTGGATTGACTATATCATCGTGCTGCTATCCATACTGGCAGCCATCGGCACGGGGGTATTCTTCGCCCATAAGCAGAAGGACACGTCGCAATATTTCGCAGGCGGAGGCAAGATTCCTGCCTGGGCAGTAGGCATCTCCATCTTTGCCACGCTGATTTCCAGTGTTACCTTCCTCGCCTACCCTGGTGCAGCATACGCAGGCAACTGGATCCTGTTGGTGCAGGGACTGATGGTGCCCATCGTGCTGGTGGCACTCATCGGCATCATCGTACCATTGTTCCGCAAGGTGATACGTCTGTCTACCTACGAGTATTTCGAGCGCCGCTTCGGACTCTTCGCCCGACTCTACTCCTCGTTCGCCTTCACCCTGGGCCATTTCTCCAAGGCGGGCACCGTATTCTTCCTTGTCAGCATGGCCCTGGCCACCTTCCTCAATATCGACATCTATGCCATCGTGCTCATCTTAGGCATCACGATTATCATCCTGACACTCTTCGGTGGCATGGAGGCCATCGTATGGATGGATGTGGCTCAGGGATTCCTGCTCATCGGCGGAGGCATCATCTGCATTGCCATCCTGCTGTTTGGCATCGAGGGCGGACCGGCAGAAACCTTCCGTATTGCATCGGAGTACAACAAGATTTCGTTTGGCCCCTATGACTGGGACCTCACCCAGCTCACATTTATCGTGATGGTGCTGAACGGTATCTTCTATGCTTTGCAGAAGTACGGCACCGACCAGACCATCGTGCAGCGCTATCTGGCTGCCAAGAACGACCACGAGGCGAAGAAGGCCGCCTACATCGGCGTGCTGATGAGCGTTCCCATCTGGGCACTATTCATGTTCATCGGCACGGCGCTGTTTGCCTAT
>ODAI011806433.1_pt1 | contig 17605 bp, 13 predicted proteins | sample 1539321 | NCBI WGS metagenome assembly ODAI01 (sample SAMN02144231, study PRJEB22623) | gut metagenome | biome: sheep rumen | host: Ovis aries | place: New Zealand | reverse complement strand
TGCATAGCCGTGAAGCCCTTCTTGCCACAGATGAGCCTTCCAGCTATGCTGTATTCAGGTGACTGGAAAATCACCCTTTACAGCATAACTCTGAACAGTATTAAATCACCCGTTGCAGCACGTATCATAGTATAAAACAATAGCATCAAAAAAGAACTAGGATGTGTGTCCCGGTTCTTTTTTGATGCTATTATATTTCTGCTTTTTTGTTTCTTCCGGTAATCTTTCTCCAAAAATTGCGTCGTTTTTCCCTGCGTTCCAGGCGTTCGCCCAAATCCCGCGCCCCGACTCCGTAAACCAAATAGAGGATCAAGCCGCTGATGATCATAATGAACACGGTGGACGCGCATCGACGGCCGGAGGCGTTTACATTGTATCCATCCCGGCCCTCATCATGGCACATGTTCTGAATGACCATGGCGTAGGATTTTCCGTAACTGCTTTGGAATGTAGCGCTCATATCATACTCGGTAAAAAGCGCGTTGAAGTTCAGCGCGAACACGGCCAACACGCTGGGAAGGACGATTGGCAGCTTGACCCGCAGGAACGTTACCAATGGGCTGGCGCCCAGATTTCTGGCCGCGTCCTCCAATTCCTCATCGATGGCGTAGAAGGCGGCTTTGATCATGCGCAGGGCAAAGGGCAGCTTCACCACTGTGTAAGCCATCACGATCAGGAAACGCACGTTTTCCCGCATGTACAGGTTTTGTCCCAGCACATACCACACGTCAGTGGAATTAAAGTAAGTCCGGTAGCTGTAGCAGATCAGGATGGTCGGCAAAAGCCAAGGGAACAGCAGGCTGTATTCCAGGATGACGCCGCGTTTTTTTCCTTTGTTTTTGAAAATATAATTCGCCGCCCCTACCACGATCCCGCAGGCCAGCGCCGCCGCCAAAGCAGACAGCACAAAGCTGAGCCGGATGCCGCCCACTGTATCCGCGTTGGCAAACAGGCCGCTGATCGCCCCCGGTCGGGTGCGGTATTTGCCGCGGTTGGTCATGAATTCAAAATCCTGGCTGCCAAAGAAATTGATCAGCGTCCATTGGTCCATGCTCAGGGTTTTGCTGCGAAGAGAAGGATAATTCTGGAACGCAAACAGAACGATCATTACCACGGGGGTCATATAAATAATGAACAGCACATAGGCGTAAATGTGCGCCAGTACATTGGCTACCGGGTTATTGATCTTCTGTTTGACAAGCTTCGCCTTGGTTTTGCTCACGGACAGATAATGGCCTTTCCGTTCATAGGCAGAAAGCACGGTAAGCAGCAGAATGGTGAACATGGCCAGGATAATGGAAAGCAGGGCAGCCCGAGCCTGGGGGAAACTCTCATCCGCAATGGAGGAACCGGCCAAACGCACGATTTCCGGGTTGATGGAATCGTAGCCCAGCAGGGTAGGGGCGCTCATGGCGCAAAGGCCGGTGATAAAGGTCATTACGGTCAGAGAGAAGAGGGTGGGGATCAAGGTGGGGAAAACAACTTTCAGCAGCACCTTGAACGGGGACGCGCCCATGTTCCGGGCGGCTTCCACCGTGTTGTAGTCGATGGCCCGAATCGCGTTGCGGAAAAACAGCGCATGGTTGCTGGTGCAGGCGAAGGTCATGGTAAACAGCACAGAGTTAAACCCTGTAAACCAGTTTTTATCCAGCCCGGGAAAGATACCAGACAGCCAGGTAGTCATGATGCCGTCGCTGTCATACAGGAACAAATACCCCGTCACCAGCGCCACGCCGCTGTAAATCAGGGTGGTCATGTAGCCCAGCCGCAGGATCTTCGCGCCTTTGATATCGAAATACTCAGTCAAAAGCACGATGGAAATGCCCACAATATTCACCGTGATGACCAGACAAACGGCCAGCTTTAATGAATTCAGCACAAACTTGGGCATATTGCCCGCGAAGAAGAACCGGATCACAGCCCAAGGGTCCACAGCGCCGGTAGCCGGGTCTTTTACGGTAAAGATCGAGGTGAGCGTGTTCAGGCAGGGCAGCAGCATAAACCCGAAAAACAGGTAAACGAAAAAGGCAATGCCAAATACCTTCCAGATCAGGCTGGCGTCCAGCTTTCGCGCGGCTTTTGAATTCACTGTTCAGCCGCCTCCTTCACTGTTTGGGATAGCTCATCAGGTTGCGGGTGTGAATGCCCACGGTTACCTGCTGGCCCGGGTCGTAAATGTTGATGCCGTCGTTCCGTTCAATCACCTTGATGATCTGTCCGGCTGTGCGAATATAATACTTGATATACAGGCCGTAATACTCCCGGCTTTCAATCTCGCCTGGCAGGGAAATTTCCCCTTCCTGAACTTCCCGGTTCACGCGAATACGCTCCAAGCGGATGAAATGATTCTGGCTTTGATCCAGGTTCAGTTTGTTTGCCAGTTCCGGCTCAATCCTGTTGATATCCCCGATAAAGTTGCACACAAACTCTGTTTTACTGTGATTGTATACTTCGTTGGGCGTACCGATCTGCTCGATGTAGCCTTTATTGAACACAGCGATCCGGTCGGACAGGGTCAGAGCTTCTTCCTGATCATGGGTCACATAAATGGTGGTAATGCCGAAATCCCGCTGCATTTTTTTCAGCTCGTTTCTTAGCTGCACCCGCAGTTTAGCGTCCAGGTTGGACAGCGGTTCATCCATGCAAATGATAGCCGGACCGGTGACCAGGGCCCGGGCAATTGCCACGCGCTGCTGCTGACCGCCGGATAGCTGACTGACAGCCTTTTGAAGCTGTTCGTCGGTCAGATCCACTTTTCGTGCGATATCCCGAACCTTCCGATCGATTTCATCCTTTTTCAGCTTTTGAATTTTTAATCCGAAGGCAATATTGTCGTACACGGTCATGGTAGGGAATAGGGCATAGCTTTGAAACACGATACCAATGTTTCTTTTTTCGATGGGCACGTGGGTGATATCTTTCCCGTTCACGTTGACCGTACCCTGAACCGGTTCGATAAAGCCGGTGATGGTGCGCAGGGTGGTAGTTTTTCCGCAGCCGGAAGGGCCTAAGAACGTAAAAAACTCTCCCTGCTTCACATCCACGTTGATATTATGCAGCGCTTCAAAATCGCCGAATTTCACCACGATATTTTTTAAGTCGATCATGCTGGTCGGTTGGTCAGCCATAGCGGTCACTCCTCTTAAGTAAGAATAAAAGGATGGCGCGCCTGAAGCCAGGCGCGCCGGACAGTGCGGTTGGAATTATTGAGCAGCCTGCGTCAGGGTAGCCCAATCCAGCGTATCCCAAGCGGGTTCCGCGGGGGCGGCGCTGTTGTCGGCCCAGTAGAAGCCCAGGTTGGTCATGATATTGGTCCATTCCTTGGTATGGGCGCCCACATATTCCGCGTAGGTCATGTCGGTGCCTTCCACTTTGTTCAGGGCGAAGTTCTTGATGGTGTAGATGGCAGGCGCTTCTTCATAGATTTCAGCGGCTGCGGCGGTGTTGCAGGGATAGCTGTCGAATTCATCAGCCCAGGCAGCCTGCACAGCGGCAGAGCCAAACCATTCAGCGAAGGCTTTCACGATTTCGGTCTGTTCGGGAGTCCGGTCAGCACGATCGATCACGCCCAGATATTCCGCGATGTAGTAAGTACCATCGGCGATATCAACCAGCGCCCAGTTTTCGGGTTCCAAAACGCCCTTCAGGGGATGCTGGGAATTGTCGGCAGCGGTGTCAATTTTGCCGAACAGGGAAGAGGAATAGAAGGTGCCGATCTGCACGTCGCCGCGGTTCAGGGGATCGAAGCCGTAGCTGTCGCCGGTGAACACGCCGTTCTGGCAGTAGGCCCACAGGGTCTTCCAGCCGTCCACAGAGATGCCGCCGGCGGGGGAGGTGGGATCAGTGAAAGCGTACAGCATGGCACTGTTGATGTTGGCATTGGTGGTGCCGCCCACTTTGCCCTGGCGATACCAGGTATAACCGCTGTTGACGATGTCAGCCCAGTGCTCGAAATGCAGCTCGTTGCCATTGGTGCCGAATTCGTCGTTGCGGTAGAGCATCAGCACGTTCTGGATCACCAGGCCGTAAGCCTTGCCATCGTATTTGAAATCGCCCCCTTCGGCTGCCCAGGAAGGAGTCCAATCGGCGATTTTCAGGTTTTCATAGGTGCCGCCGATGACCTGGCTCCAACGGGTTTCATTCAGGCCGAAGAGGATGTCGCCGTCTTTGTTTTCATTGGCGGCCTGCACGGCGGCGGTGTCGCCGGAAATGACGGAGTTGTCATCAATGGAGATGGAGAAGCCCGCTTCTTTGGCGGCGTTGATCAGCCAGTTTACGCGTTCGGTGGAGTTGGAGTTAGAATAAATGCGGATGGTGTAATCTTCGGCGGAAGCGAAGGAGCACAGGGAAAGAACCATGACCATGGACAGCATGAAAGCTACAAACTTTTTCATGGTACCAAACATCCTTTCTGTTGATGAAGTTTTCCGGCTGGTTTTCTGCCAGCTTGTGCATCTATTATACTCCTGCCAGTTTTATGGGTCAAGAGTACGAGAGGAAAAAAGTATAATACCTGTCATGAGGGCATAACAGACTTATTCGGCCTTCTCTGCCTTAGCCTTACGAGTCCGTGTTTTTTTCGCGGGAGCTTCTTCTTTTGCAGGTTCTTCCGCTTTTGCTTTCTTTACTCGTGTCTTTTTCGCAGGAGCTTCTTCAGCCTTGGGCGCTTGAGGAGCTTCCTCCGCCTTTACTTTACGGGCCCGGGGCTTTTTGGCGGGAGCTTCTTCCTTCTTGGGTTCCTCAGCCTTCGCCTTCTTGGCCCGGGGCTTTTTAACGGGAGCTTCTTCTTCCTTGGGCGCTTCCGCTTTGGGGGCTGGCGGATTGAGCATATCCCGGTACAGAGACATGTACATTTCCGCGCTGTGGCTCCAGGAATAATCCCCGTTCATAGCGCGGGTCTGGAGCAGCTTCCAGATTTCGGGCTGCTGTTTGTAATAGAAGATGGCGCGGCGAATCACGAACAGCATATCGTGAGCGTTGTAATTGAAGAAGGAGAAGCCGTTGCCAGCGCCGTTCTGCTCGTTGTAGGAAAGCACGGTGTCCCGCAGGCCGCCGGTTTCACGCACGATGGGAAGGGTGCCGTAGCGCAGGGAAATCATCTGGCTCAGGCCGCAGGGCTCAAACTGGGAGGGCATGAGGAACATATCGGCGCCAGCATAGATCCGGTGGGCCAGGTTCAAATCCATCTTGAACCTGGCCGCCACGCGGCCAGGATACTGCTGCTCGGCCCAGCTGAACAGGTTCACGTATTTCGCATCGCCCATGCCCAGCACGATCAGCTGCACGTCCTCTTCCATGATTTCGGCAATGACGCGGTCGATCAGGTCCAGACCCTTCTGATTGCTCAAACGGCTGATAATGGCCATGACAGGTGTATCAGGCTTCACATCCAGCCCCAGTTCTTCCTGCAGCGCGCGCTTGCATTCCGCCTTGCCGCTCAAATCATCCACCGTAAAGCGCGCGGGAATCAGCGGATCATTAGCAGGATCATATTCGCCTACGTCGATGCCGTTGAGCACGCCGGACAGGTGCTGCTTCTTGGCGCGAAGCAGGCCGTCCATCCGTTCGCCATAATAAGCGGTCTGGATTTCTTCGGCATAGGAGGGGCTGACCGTAGTGATTTCATCGGAATACACAAGCCCGGCCTTCATAAAGTTGGCGCAGCCGTAGCATTCCAGCTTATCATTGGTAAAGTATTCATCCTCCAGGCCCAGGATATCCTGCACGTCGCCAATGGCGAAAATGCCCTGATACTGCAGGTTGTGGATGGTGAACACGGTGCGGATGTCACGATAGAATTCCACATCGCTGTACTGGATGCGGAGCAGGGCGGGAATCATGCCGCTCTGCCAGTCATGGGCATGCAGGATATCGGGCTTGAAATCAAGCAGCGTCAGAGAATTCAGTACGGCGCGGCAGAAGAAGCCAAAACGTTCGTGCTCGTCGCCTCCCATACCGTAAATGTAGCTGCGGCCAAAGTAATATTTATTATCGATGAAATAGTAGGTCACGCCATCCTTGACCAGGGATTCGATGCCGCAGTACTGCTTGCGCCAGCCCAATTCCACTTCAAAGTCCAGCTCATGGCGCATTTCATTTACATATTGATCGGGAATGGCGCTGTACAGGGGCAGCATCACGCGAACGTCATTGCCCTTTGCAGCCAGCACGGGAGCCAGCGCGCCAACCACGTCCGCCAAGCCGCCGGTTTTTACAAAGGGGACGCACTCAGAGGCTGTGAAAAGAATTTTCAAAGAAATCTCCTCCAATCAAGCTGGAAGCGGACGGACGCATGCAGCCATCCGCCCGCTTCCAAAATAGGATAGATACCGGGAGTTTATTGAATTATACGGTGAAATTCTTTGCCACCACAATGGGATAGCTTTCCGTTGCCAGCAGACGGCCTTTGGGCTGCACCGTGGCTTGCTTATCCATAATGCAGTATTGCAGCTCGGCATCTTCCAGCACCTTGCCATCCTGCATGATGATGCAGTTGCGAACCACAGCGCCCTTGGCAATGTGCACGCCGCGGAACAGGATGCAGTTTTCCACCGTGCCTTCAATGATGCAGCCGTCGGCGATAAGAGAATTCTTCACCTTGGCACCGGCGCTGTGATGGGCAGGCATTTCATCGCGCAGCTTGGTCAGCACAGGACGATCCACAGGGAACAGGCCTGAACGGGTATTGCGGTCCAGCAATTCCATGGAAGCCTTGAAATAGCTTTGCACAGAATCCAGATACCAGGCGCGGCCGGGATTCTCAAAGCCATTTACCTTCAGCGTGCGTTTATTGATCGCTTCCATCAGCACGTCCCGGGTCAGATGATGATAGCCCTGGGAAACGGTTTCGTCCACCAGCGTGATCAGCAGTTCGCGGCGGATGCAGAAAGCTTCCAGATAGGTGTAGGGGAGATGCGGCGTGGAGGGGTCGCTTTCCAGGGCGGACACTCTGCCGTCATCCTCTACCTGGATGTAGCGGCCCGCGCCGTTGCGGCGGGTACCGGCGTCCTTGGTATACATCAGGGTGATGTCCGCGCCGGAGGCTTCGTGAGCGGCCACCATCTCGTCGAACCGGGCGGAATAGAGCATATGTGTGTCAGTGGACACCACATAGCGTTCCTTGCTGCGGCGGAGATAATGAAGGTTTGCGTGAAGGGCATCCAGGAAGCCGGAATACACGCCCACATTATCGTTGGTGAAGGGAGGCAGGAACACCAATCCTGCGCGCTTGCCGTGCAAATCCCATTCACGACCGGAGCCCAGATGGTCCATCAGGCTGTTATAGTTCTTCTGCGTGATCACGCCGACGTTGCGGATGCCGCTGTCCACCATGGCAGACAGCGGAAAGTCAATCAGCCGGTAACGGCCGCACAGAGGCACGGCGGCCACAGCGCGGTCGGCCGTCAGCTCTTTGAGCTGATTATCCCGATCGGCGGTATAAATAATTCCCATGATATTTTTCACGGTCGTATCCTCCTGCAATCACTTACTTACCGAATTGCTCGCCAGCGGCGATCCGCGCACCATTGGGCACCACGGTGTCCTGGCCGACCACGGCGATCAGCCCGGAGCCTTCGCCCACCACGGCATCGGCGGAAACCACAGCGTTTTCAGCAACGATGGCGCGGCGTACCACGGCGCCCTTTTCGATCCTCGCGCCGGGCATGATCACGCTGTCGATCACCTGCGCGCCTTCCTCAACCACCACACCGGAGGAGAGAATGGAGTGGATCACATGGCCGCATACGTCGCAGCCTTCGGTGACCAGGCAGTTTTCCACCTGCGCGGTTTCAGACACATACTGGGGAATCATGCCCAGGTTCCGGGCGTAGATGCGGAATTTCTTGTCGTGCAGGTCGATTTCGGGATGATCTTCCAGCAAATCCATGTTGGCTTCCCAAAGGGATTCGATGGTGCCCACATCCTTCCAATAATCGTTGAAGGAATAGGCCACCAGCTTCTGGCCCTCAGCCAGCATGGCGGGAATGATGTTCTTGCCAAAGTCATTCTGGCTGTTGGGATTCTGTTCGTCCTCAGTCAGATACTTGCGCAGCTTTTCCCATGTGAACACATACACGCCCATGGACGCATTGTTGGACTTGGGATGAGCGGGCTTTTCTTCAAATTCCACGATATTGTCGTTTTCGTCTGTGTTCATGATGCCAAAGCGGGACGCTTCATCCCAGGGCACCTGGCGCACGGCGATGGTCGCGTCGGCGTGGTGGCTTTCATGATGCGCCACCATGGCGGCATAGTCCATTTTGTAAATGTGGTCGCCGGAAAGGATGAGCACGTAATCGGGATCGTATTGATCGATGAAGGACAGATTCTGGTAGATCGCGTTGGCAGTGCCCTTATACCATTCTCCGGTCTTTCCGGTCTGGTAGGGAGGCAGTACAAACACGCCGCCGTTGACCAAGTCCAAATCCCAGGGCGCGCCGCTGGCAATGTAAGCGTTCAGCTCGAGAGGACGATACTGGGTCAGAACACCCACCACGTCGATTCCGGAGTTGGAGCAGTTGGACAGCGGGAAGTCAATGATCCGGTACTTGCCGCCGAAAGGCACGGCTGGCTTGGCCACGTGCTGCGTCAGGATTCCCAAACGGCTGCCTTGGCCTCCGGCCAGCAGCATGGCCACACAGCGTTTTTTGCGAAGCATACGAAACAAGTCCTCCTTATGTGAAATTTTCCTCTGTACAATTTTACCAATGTACAGAATTATTTTCTCCATATTATTTTAATAGATTTGTTGATTTCATTCAATGGATAAGCGTGAACCAATTTGTCTATCCCAGTCATTTTTCATACAATTTTATCCATCCAGACGCATCACCCGGAAGAAAACTGTAGCCAGCGGGGGACATACGGCCCGACAGGAAAACGGGTGGTTTTCCTGAGGCAAATTTTCAAAGCGGATCAAACCTGGATTTTGCATCCCGCTGCCGCAGTAATCCATGCTGTCAGAATTCAGAATTTCCTTTAAAGTGCAGGGGAATGGAAGGCCGATCCGGTAATCCTGGTAGGGCTGCGGGGTAAAATTCGTCAGACACACAACAGCGTTTCCCTGCCTATCCTTCCGCATCAGGGCCAGCACGCTTCGCTGGGCATCGTTTACATTGAGCCATTCAAAGCCATCCCAGCTATCGTCAATTTCGTGGAGCGCCTTTTCCTCCTTGTATAATTCGTTCAGCTTTGCCACATAGGCTTGCAGCTGCGGATGCTTTTCGTATTGCAGCAGGAACCAATCCAATTGGTCCGTATCTTTCCATTCGATAAACTGTCCGAATTCACCGCCCATGAACAGCAGCTTTTTCCCGGGATGAGCCATATAATAGCCATACAGTGCCCGCAGACCTGCGAATTTTCTCCAGTTGTCTCCCGGCTGCTTGTCCAGCATGGCGTGCTTACCGTGGACAACCTCGTCGTGGGAGAATGGCAGCACGTAATGCTCGCTGAAGGCATACATCATCGAGAATGTAATTTTGTCGTGATGATACTGCCGATAAATCGGATCGAGGGCAATATAGGAAAGAATATCATTCATCCAGCCCATGTTCCATTTTAAAGAAAAGCCCAGCCCGCCATCTTGCACTGAATGGGTAACGCCGGGAAACGCGGTGGATTCTTCGGCGATTGTTGCCGCGCCGGGGCATTCCCGGCAGACCGTTTCGTTAAAGCGCTGCAAAAAACGAATCGCGTCCAGGTTTTCTCTGCCGCCGTTTTCATTTGGCGTCCATTGCCCCGCTTCTTTGCCGAAATCCAGATACAGCATGCAGCTGACGGCGTCGCAGCGCAGGCCGTCGGCATGATATTCCTTGAGCCAGAAAACGGCGTTGGAAATCAGAAAGCTGCTCACTTCTCCCCGGGCATAGTCAAAAAGCAGCGTGCCCCATTGGGGCATCTCAGCTCTCCTTGGATCGGCGTGCTCATAGCAAGGGGTGCCGTCGAACCGCCGTAAGCCGGCTTCATCTTTGGGAAAATGAGCCGGTACCCAGTCCAGTATCACGCCGATGCCTGCCCGATGCAGCTGATCTACCAGGTATTTAAATTGATCCGGTGTGCCATAACGGGAGGTTGGCGCGTAATAACCGATCACCTGATACCCCCAGGAGCCGTCGAAGGGATGCTCCATGACGGGCATGAATTCCACATGGGTGTAATTCATTTTTTTCAGGTAAGGCACAAGCCGGTCCGCAAGCTGCACATAATCCAGGATCTCGCCCTTTTCTCCGCGCTGCCAGGTGCCCAGATGCATTTCATAGATATTCATGGGGCCTTGGGCCGTGTCCTTGGTTTTCCGGGTCTCCATCCAGCTTTGATCGCCCCAGGAGTAATTCGCCAGGTTCCATAGCTTGCTGCCGTTGTGGGGGCGCTTTTCCATGGAAAACCCATAGGGATCGGCCCGCATATGCCATTCTCCGTCGGCGCAGAGAATGGCGTATTTATAGGTGCGCAGGCGCTCGGCGGCTTCCGGATACCCATATTTTTCAAGGTCGCGGTCAGGCCGGAATAGAGCATCCGGCAAGCGAAGCTCCCAAATTCCATCGTATTGCTTCGCCATGGGATACGCTTCCCTGTCCCATCCGCAGAATTCCCCTGTTAAAGAAACCTGCCGCGCATTGGGCGCCCAAACTGAAAAATGCCATTTCAGCTCTCCGTTTTCCATTACCGGATGCGCCCCCAAAAAGTCATATGCGTCGGAGCATTGTCCCTGATGGAATCTTTCTCTGCGCTGTCCATCAGGCGGATTATACCACATGAAATCATTCCCTCCTTTGTTTTTGAAACCGTTATGACAGCGTAGTTTTTTGCTGTCATTGAAAGAGTGTTCCGCCGTGCTGGATACCATATCATGGCGGTGTAAAATGAATATCCTGCGCCAATGCGCTTTCCGAAAAAACACAGGCCGCTGCTTCCAAATAACCGTCCACAGAAGATGCCTTTCTCAATTGGCGCCGAACGGGCGGCGGACAGTCCAGCGCCTGCATGAGATAATACATGATCCCGTGCATTCTGCCCACCACAGCGTTTTCAGGCCAGGTTTTCCTGTATTCATAATACAGCTGATCATGAAAGCAGCGCAGCGATTCGATGGTGAGGGGCATTCCTCCGTTGGCCTCCTGGGCCAGGGCGGGATTGACCGCCAGGCCTCTGCCCACCATCAGCCCGGCCCGGAGCGTATGCTCTTCAAAATCTATACATTCGGATGCGCGGAATAAATCGCCGTTATAGATGACCGGATATGGCGCGCTGGCGGCGGCCTCCAGAAAGCATTCCCTGTGAGGGGTTCCGGAATAAAACTCTTTGCAGGTACGGGGATGAATGATCCACTCATACACTGGATAACAAAGGAATATTTTCAGCAGCCGAGGCCATTCCGCCAGGCTGTCATACCCCACCCTTGTTTTCAGTGAAACCGGCAATACGGCTTTCAAGTAAACCTCGTCCAGAAAATGAGCCAGCATGTCCGGATCCCGCAGCATTCCAGCGCCTTTCCCTTTGGCGGTTACCGTCCCGGAGGGGCAGCCCAAATTCAGATTGACTTCAGTATATCCGGCATCCCGCAGCAGCTTTACCATGTCCAGAAAATAGGCCGCTTCCTTGGCCAGTACCTGGGGAACGGCATTCACGCCCAGGTTTTCCTTTGGGCTTATATCCGCCTGCTGGCGGCTGGTGAAAGCAAGAGAACTGGAAGGACTGATAAAGGGCATATAATATTTTTCAACACCTGTAAACAGCCTGTGATGCACCCGCCGGTACAAGGCGTCGGTAAGCCCTTCCAAAGGCGCGTAATAGATCTGCATGGTCATTCGTCCAATTCTGAAAAAATATCGCTTTCCATATCCAAAATAGCGTCCAGGGGAATCACGGTTCCATCCGCAAGGAGCAGTTCCCGCTCGTAGGTTTTCATTTTTTTCAGCGTTCCCTGAACCGTTACATATTTTCCTCCGGTCTTTTTTTCGTCCGGCTGAAAATATGTAACGGTCAAAGGGGGCTTCAAACGCTCCCGTTCCGTGAGCAAAAGCAGCTTTTCATTCAGCATTTTGGCAGTCCAGTCGCCAAGAGCTGCCTGTTCTTCCGTCAGCCTGGCAGTTTCCTTCACCGCGTCGTCATAGCCGGATAAAGCAGCAAAGGGAGAGAACTGCGCGGCGCGCTCCAGATTGGTCATGATGGGCCGGGCAGACTTTGGACGCAGCATATGGAGAATGGCCTCATAGGGATTTGGATCAGAATGTACTGTCATAACTCATTTCCTCAAAGCATGGATAGGGCGCCGACGATCATGATGCTGTATTTGTTCTGTGAAGACTTGTTGAACGCTTTAAATCACCAAGTGAGGAGTGAGAAATGAGGAGTTAGAAGTTGAAAATTGTTTATGCACATCACGCAAAACTATTAACTCCTCACTTCTAACTCCTCACTCCTCACTGATTTAAAGTGTTTTTTCCCAGACGGCTGAGCAGGCATGAAATGCTTTTAATATTTCATCACTAGCTTGATGGCTTTGATGCCGATCTTATAGATGGGTCCTTCCATTTCCTTTTTTACCGTTTTCAGCAATTCCCGAATTGGAAGCTGCTGGGGGCAGTGGGTTTCGCATTTTCCGCATTGGACGCACATTCCCGCGCCGGTGGAATTCTTCCGAAGGCCCGTACACATGAAGTATTCCTTGAGCCCTGCGAATCTTCCTTCCGTATAACCGCGGTTATAAGCCGCGAACGAGCCGGGAATATCCACATGATGGGGACAGGGCATGCAATAACGGCAGCCTGTGCAGCCTACCTTGACTTTGGCGTTGATCGCGCTGACCACACGGGACAAGAGACTTAAATCCTCCTGAGTCAGCTCGCCCACCCGGCTTTCGTCCGCAGAACGCAAGTTTTCGTTGAGCATATCCAGGGAATTCATGCCGGACAATACGCAGGTAACTTCTTTTTGGTTCCACAGCCAGCGGAATGCCCATTCGGCGGGACTGCGCTTTACAGGATATTTTTCAAATTCAGCGATGGCCTCCTGGGGGAGATTCTTGACCAGCTTCCCGCCCCTCAGCGGCTCCATGATGATCACCGGCAGACCTTTTTCCGCCGCGTGGTGCAGTCCGGTAACGCCCGCTTGGGAGCGTTCGTCCAGGTAATTATATTGGATTTGGCAAAAATCCCAATCATAGGCGTCCGCCAACTGGCAGAACATATCGGAATTGCCGTGATAGGAAAATCCAACCTGACGGATCACACCCGCCTTTTTCTTTTCCTCCAGCCAGTCCTTTACGCCAAGCGATTTTAATCGCTCCCAGGTTTTGATATCCGTCAGCATGTGCATCAGATAATAATCCACATGATCTGTTTGCAGGCGCTTTAATTGTTCCTGAAAATATTTTTCCAGGCTGTCAGGCGTTTTGATGAGATAGTGGGGCAGCTTGGTGGCGATATTGATTTTGTCCCGGGCGTTATTCCGCTTTAGGATTTCGCCCAGGGCCGCTTCGCTGCCCGGATAAACATAGGCAGTGTCAAAGTAGTTTACGCCGCCGTCGATGGCAGCCATGATCTCTTTTTCCGCTTTGTTTAGATCGATGCGGCCCGCTTGGGTGGTAAACCGCATGCACCCATAGCCCAGCACGGAAATGGGGTTGCCGTATTTGTCGCTGCGATACTGCATAGGGGACCCTCCTTTATGCCTTGTGTCCGCCAATTTGAGCGTTGCGTTCCCGGGCAGTTGCTCCTTCTTCAAAATCCATGCCTTTGAGAATCGCGTTCCTGCCGTATTTCTGCTTGATTTTCAGGATGGCCTGCTGCCGCTTTTTTTCTTTTTCCAGGGCGGCGGCTTCCTGCTTTTGTTTTTCTTCCTCCTGGGCGTAATCGGTAAACATATCCAGTTGGATCGGTTCATGCTTCGGCGCGTCGCTTTCCGGCAAAACATGGGCCGCCACTACATATATCCGCCGAACCGTCAGCGCGGGATGCACGATTTTATCGTATAATTCCATCATTGCTTCCGTGATCAGCCGGGTGGAACAGGTATACTCCTTTAAATTCGTGCTGCCATGGGCCATCTTGGGCACCCGCCGTCCGTAGCGGTCCGTTTCCATGGGCCCGGTGTACGCCGCCTTGCGGGCTGGATCCTCCAGGGTATCCTTGTCATATCCCACAGTCAGCACCAATTGATTTGTAACCAAGTGCTTTTCTGCCAGTTCTAAAGTCAGTGCTTCGGTCATTTCCCGAACGATCAGCTTTGCTTTATCCCGCTCGTAAGCGTTTTGCAGCACCTGCCCGTTGGAGATGGAATGCTCCTGGGGCCGGTAGGCCTTGATGTCAGCAATGGTACAGGGCTCGATGCCCCAAGCGTGATCAATAAGGAGCTCCGCATTCACGCCAAAAAGCTTATACAGTTTATCTTCTCCAAATGGAAAATAAGGCGGCCCGAGAGAGCAAAGGGCCACATCGCCCATGGTATGCATACCGTTCTTTTCCAGCTTCCTTGCGTATCCCCGGCCCACACGCCAAAAGTCAGTCAAGGGCTGATGCGCCCAAAGCGTTTTCCGGTAGCTTATTTCATCCAGCTCAGCGATGCGCACCCCATCTTTGTCAGCTGGAATATGCTTGGCAACGATGTCCATGGCGATTTTCGCCAGATACAGATTCGTGCCGATGCCGCAAGTGGCGGTGATGCCTGTTTCAGACAGCACCGCCCGGATCATACGCATGGCAAGCTCCCGGGGGGTGCATTGATACGTGGAAAGATACCCCGTTACGTCCACAAATACTTCGTCAATGGAATACACATGAATATCTTCAGGGGACACAAAACGGGTATAAATGGAATAAATCCGGGTGCTGACCTCCATATAATGGCTCATCCGAGGCTTGGCGATATGAAAAGAAACCTGCCAATCCGGGTGAAGGGACAGTTCCCGTGCCGAGCAGGATGCGCCGGTGAGCTTCTTTTCCGGGGCGGCATATTCCCTTGCGGCATTGACCCGGCGGATGATCTGGTTCACCTCGAACAGCCTCGGCCTGCCGGGAACGCCGAAGCTTTTCAAGGCAGGGGAGACCGCCAGGCAAATCGTTTTATCCGTCCTGCTTTCGTCCGCCACCACCAGCAGCGTGTCCAAAGGATCCAGCTTTTGCGCCATACATTCCACGGAAGCATAGAAGGATTTTAGGTCAATGGCCAGATACCACCGTGTTTTTTCCATAGCTTGCCTCCGTGCTGTTTTTTCAGGTTTCCTTCTGGTATTCCGTCAGCGCCAGGTATTCCCGCAAATAAATACCGCGTTTTTCTTCGCTGACCGCGGCGTATTCCTGATGCCGGGAGAACAGCTTCGCCGCTTCGTCAAGCCGCATCCAAACCGGGGTAAGGCCCCTTACCCGTTCCGCTTCCGTCAGCCGCATGCTTCCCTTTTCCAGGATGGAGCAAATGAAATAATGGCTGATATACCGGACATCCTCATAGTATTCATTCAGGATCAGGAAGCATCGCAGCGGACGAACGACGAAGCCTGTTTCTTCTTCTGTCTCCCGGATGCAGCACGCTTCCGGCGTTTCGCCCCTTTCCGTTCCGCCGCCAGGAATCATCCAGAGATCGGAAATGACTTCATGGGTCAGAAGAATCTTTTCCTGATCGATGATGATCGCACGGCTGCCCGATCTGGTTTTCGTGTATTGCGCAAAGCGATTGGCGCCTGAGATTTCCAATTCTTTCATGGTGATTTCTCTCTTATATCACCCGCAGGTATTTTCTCATCAGCTTTCCTTCTTTGCCCAGAGCGACCAGCCGGGTATAACGCTCCACTGCCTTTTCCATAATACCGTCCCAAGGCACGGGAATCGTTTCTTTGGCCTGCTGGCCGATCAGCTCAAGCTGGGCGGGATTGTCCAAAGCGGACGAAATGATCTTGGCCAGATTGGCGGGGTCGTTTTCACACAGATATCCGTTTTTCTGATCCCGGATGATCTCCGCCGCAGTGCTGCCGCGCACCATCACGGCGGGCGTGCCCATCACAGCGGCTTCCCGCACCACCATGGGCGCGGCGTCGTAGAGGGAAGGAAAAACAAACAGCGACGCGCGGCTGTACAGACCGTCCAGCAGATTCATATCCGTAATATGGCCCGCCAAATGCGTGCGGTCCCGCAGATTCAGTTCGGAAATCTTATGCTCTATTTCGCGCATGTCGGGGCCTTGTCCTGCCAAAATCAAATGAAATTTCTTTCCCTGCTGCTTTAAAATCGCCGCCGCTTCCAGCACGGAAAGGATATTCTTTTTCCAGTTCATTTGACCTACGAACAGCAGCATCGGTTCTTTTTTCAGCCCCCAGCGCCGGTTTACCTCTTCGATCGCACCAGGCTGCGCGGAACGCAGGGAAACGCCGTTGGGCATCACCTGAATATCGCCCTCATAGCCGTACTCGTGCAGCACGTCTGCAGTGTTCTGTCCAACGGCCCATACCTCATCGCACCGGTTATAAAAATCCACCACAAACTTAACGCCCGCTTTGGCCAGCGTCTCGGATTTGGTCACTTTCAGGAAATCATCGTAATACTTGGAATGGAAGGTGGCCACCAGGGGGATCTTTCGCAGCACCGCCAGCCGAAGCGCCTCGCTTCCTGCGGTAAAGGGGCTGTGGGCGTGGGCGATATCAAGCGGAATCATTTTGATCCGGCGGCGATAATGGGGATCCCAAGGCGCTTCCCCGGCTTTGTACTGCTTCATGCCGGGCACCGACCGTCCCATAAAATCCACGATTTCAAAGGGATAGCCGCCTCGATAGCCAGTATCGTACATGGGCGTCACCACCGTGACTTGGTGCCCCAGCTTGCACAGGGTTTCCGAATAGGCGAGCGCTACCCGGCCCACACCATCCACGATGGGCAAGAATGTATCAGTAAACTGTCCAATGCTTAACATAGGTTTCCTCCAGGTCAATGAATTATATGCGTCGGGAAAAGAACAGGCTCCATAAGCCTGACAGGAACAGTGATTTTAAATAAAAAAACCATCATTCCTGTATTACAAAATTATCGGAGTAGCAACCTACATCATTATAGCTTAAAGTTCGTGTACTTTTCATTTGGTTCCATCCAATACCGCTCTACCCCTTATCTGATAATGGAAAGAAGGTTTCGTCCATTCTCTGAATAAATGAACTGTATTTTTGGAATGGATGATTGAAGTTGGAAGGGTTTCGTTCATCATTTCTCTTTATCAAGCCAGCCGTAAGGTAATCTCAAAAGTACATTCACAAACATCACTCTTCTCTTTTTTCTTTCCATTATCGTCTTTTTTTATTCTGTTTCCTATTTATATATAACCGCTTATGCAGTAAGCCTAAAATATTTATGCTCCAGTACACATTCGCTCAGCAATATCATATAGGCTATCAGCTTAATAATCGGCCAAGTGCTTGCCAACAAAAGATTAACAAGCTTCTACATTATAACATGTAGATAAACAATGGTCAAAGGGAACTTTTTTATTCCCATACCCATTCGTGTAGGACTACAATACATATTGGACACTGGCACCAAAAAAGAAAGTGCAGGAAGATGCGAAATCGGTTATAGTTGAGTTGCGCAACAACGAAGCCGAAAGGAGCATCTCCTGCATGAAG
>ODAI010006733.1_pt1 | contig 17606 bp, 34 predicted proteins | sample 1539321 | NCBI WGS metagenome assembly ODAI01 (sample SAMN02144231, study PRJEB22623) | gut metagenome | biome: sheep rumen | host: Ovis aries | place: New Zealand | reverse complement strand
TTCTCGGCTGAACTTTAATCATACAGTTACTCCTACATTAGTTGTAGCCAAGGCACGGGGCAACTGCTTGGCATTCTTTTTCATGCTCAACCTCCCACCTTGACCAACACGGGTTTCCTGTCCCATCGGTCAGAAATGCGGTAAGGGATGCCGAGGACTTCGGCCACCTTATTCACTACCTCCGCGTCGTAACGCCAACAATACCCGAACCCGTGGGGGTCAGTGTTATTGAGACGGGCCACGCACATATCCGCAAGCTGACGGATTTCGGCACTCTTGGTTTCTCGGTTCTTGTGATTGGACATAGTGTTACACCTTGTAAAAATCGTTGAATATCATGGTAACAACGGCCAGGGGTTCGCCAGTATTCGTCCTGTATATGTAGAGATACTGGGCCATGTGCTTACAAGCCAATCTAACGTAACTCTCGTACCTATGTTGAGTCATCTGGCAGGCACCGTCCTGGGTAACAAGTGCACCGCCATCATTTTCCCACAGACCCATAGGGTGATAAGTAGCTACTTCCTGCATATAGCTACGCAGGCGTTCCAGGCAACTGTCCAAAGTTTCGCATTTGGTTTCGGTAGTGGGAGCCCCCGCATCGGGGGACATGCCCAGGCGGTCGGAGGTGATAAGAAGGATTCCGGTCTTCTTTTCCATAATAGTAATCCTCGGTTGAGTGTGGTTGTCTATGACAAATATAACTAAATATCAGATACTTGTCAATAGGGTTTTGTAAAAACATTTAACTAAAAAAACCGTCCACGGGGTGTGGACGGGCAGGCGTATAGAGATTATATGGATTATTTCTTGACCAGGTGCGTGGAGCAGAGGACATCGCCGAGATTTTCCTCCCAGTATTCCCCGTCGGGGCCACACACGGGATACACGGAGGTTGCATCAAGACCCCTATCTATGAGGTCTTGTTCAAACGCTTCAAGTTCCTTGATATCCTCTTCTTCCATACCGCTAGTGTCACCATTGACCAGGGCGGGCAGCCACCATTCATTTACGTGGATAACACGGATTCCTTCCCCGTTGTACGGGTCCACCGCCACATTCACTTTAGGGGCATAGTTCGTATTCACCACGGTGTACTCTGAACGCTTATCTTCGGGGATATCCTCTTCAAACAATTCTTCACCCTTGATAGAAAGATTATGCCACGTGCTAAAATTACTGTAGGCTGCATCAAGAGCGGACTCCGCGTCGGAGGCGTTCACGTAGAACGTGTACTCCTTGTCGTTGTCACCACGGAAAGTAACCTGGAAGTTGGGGTCGTCATCCAGGATGATGTTAGATTGCTCCCCGTGAACAACCTCGTCATCCTCGGAGCTCTCGCTCTTCTTCGGGGCAGACTCGTTCTTCTTAACGGACTCGTCCTTCGGGGCGAGGCCCGTGCCGTCGTATCCGGCATCGGACACCTTGGTACTGCCTTCAAGCAGTTGGTCAATGATGTACTTGTACCTCTTGCATTCGGAGCTATTCGGGTCGCAGGACTCCGCACCCTCGGCAAAGAAACTGATGGCGGCAGACATGGACGGGAAAACTTCCACCTCTCCGTAGCACGTAACAGTAACGGGCTTCTTTCTCATGGCAAATACCTCCTTATGCCTTGGTCTTGCTAAACTGTTGGCCGTTTCCGGAGGATTTCTTGCTATCATCTTCGGAAATGCCCAGGATTTCAAAAATCTTGCTGTCCCTATAATTATCCCATTATAGATATTCATAGGAAATATAACTTATTCAATGGAATACTTGTCCGGACAATAATTATTTTTAGGGGAGAAACAAGGAGCTATTATGGCCGAATCAAAAAACGTAACCGTATTTTCGCAGAATTTCTCTACGGCACAGAAGGCACAGGCCCGCGCCAACATCGGTGCCGCTTCTGCTAACGAGGGGAACTCTGCCATCCTTGAATGGGATGGCACGAGCAGGCTGTACGACCAAATCAAAGAACTTGTAGACGCTGGGCAAATTGTATTCATTAAGAAGAGCCAGTATTATTACACGCCGTTGGAAGGATTACTAAGCGGGCGCTTCTGCTACGTGTCAATGCCAACTAGCTATGTGGTATTTTATCTGGAGTTTTATCCGAGCGGACACCCGACCGGATTCTCCGAAACGACGCAGGTCAACGCCACGGCGAAGTATTACACGCACTCAATGACAGACGAGGCCATTTATACCGGGACGACCTCAAACCTTTCCAGTGGCCTGCAAGTTTTTACCGATTCATACGGACTGCAATATATCTATGGCGGTGAAAGTGGGGATAAGTATTACTACTATAGCATGAACCCGCAAGGCCCGATTCTTTATTACGAGTTCAGCCGCACCGGGTCGTCACCAAATTACACGTACTCGCGAAGGGCGGTAAATGCTCAAGTCTACCCGGTCATCACCAACGTGAAGTCCTCGTCCACGTACAACAACCCGAAGGTGGTCCGTGTTTGCCTCTGCTACCTTGACAAGTTCGCGGACGATACCAACCACACGGCGCAACAAGCCGAGTTTGAGATTCAATGCACTACAGGTGCGACCACACCGAACGGCATCGCAAATAGCTCGTTCTCAATGCACGTGCTCTTGACCGCACGCGACAACGGCGGCCCCATCAAGGTGGACTGCCGCATCACCGGAAACAACGGCTGGGACTTCGTGAACGCGGAGCCTACCATCACGGCATACGATACCAACAACGGTAACGGTGTGATTTTTTGGTTCGGTCTCCAGGCAAACGGCGTGTGGCAAGACTTTGAGGAGACCTACGTAACGCTGGTGAATCTCAAGCCGGACGTGGAAACGATGGGAACGGTGGACTCCGTGAAGAGCTATGCCGACCCTACCTGGCACCCCAACACGCTCTCCCTTCCCACCTGCACTGCTGTGGATGCATTAAAGTCGCTGGTCGTTAATGGCACAGGCGACGGCCTTGAATGGTCCCACAGGATTTCGGGTGGCCTGTACAACGGAGACAGCAGCGACGAAATGCGGCGTATCCGCATAAACACCTACAACAACACGAACAGCCCAGGTACAGTTATCGCATTCCCGGTATCCGGCCAAGGTGCCTTCTGCGGAACCTTGATGCCGGACCCGAACGACGGCAACATTGACCAAGTTGCTCGCATAATTGACAACCCGAATAATCCGGGAATCGGTATGCTTACGTACCAGGACGATGCAGCCGTAATTTCGCCCCTGGAGAAGTACACTATTACTACGTCCACCAATCCTTACGAAGTCAATGTTCAGCCAGGTAAGTGGTACGAAATAGTCTGTTCGCAGTCAACGGCTCAAAGCTGGAACATATACCTTGAGGCAGATTCACTTGTCACCACGAACACCGTGCACACGATAGTCCGCATCACGCGGACCAACTCCTCTGTGAGCTGTTCACCCACACTGGTCTGGCACGACGAGCGAGGCATTGCCCATTACGAACCCTGTGACCTAACAGGCTCAACGTCGTACTACGATTTTGACTGCCTTGTCCGCAAAAACGGCTACACCGTTAGCGGGGCACCTTGGTCGTTCGCCCGAGTACGCCGTCTCTAAGTGAGGAGCATATAATGACACAGGGATTATTTAAGGTGTAGGTAGTTCACTTATTCGTAGTGCCAGGTTCCGTTTGACAACCGTTGCAGACGGCCACCCGCCCACACTTCAAGGACACCAGTCTTTCTGTCCTCGCCTACCACCTTCCAGTCTGTATAAGTGGTACAGTTGCTTCCGCTACATACCACCAGGGCGTTATGCCACAGGCTCGGTCCGCACACGGAAAAATAAATCACGACAATGAGGAGCAGGGCAGCCCCTATGAACTTGAACAGGTACGAGAACGTGGAATCCTCGCGGGCATTATTGACCGCGTTAATCATGCTCTGAACCTGCCATTCATCATAATGCTTGGGGTCGGATGCCTTCTTGATGCAGGCCCCGGACCAGATATCCTCTTCCATATCAAACCTCCTTTCTCAATTCAGAACCTTGTTGCTCCGTAACCCCGAGCATGTCCGCAAGGTCCTTGTCGTCCAACGGGGAATCCTTCCAGGCAATCATCTCCACGGATACATAGGTGTGGTAGAGTTGAGCCCTGCCTTCCCGCCACAGTTTCAACTTGTCGTCACTAGGGATATACCCGTGATAGTCCGACAAGTAATCCGTGGTGAGCAGAGCCGAGCCGTGGTCAATGGTAACTTTCCATTGAGCCCTGTGCGAAAGTTCATAGCACTTCGTAATGTTCGCAACGTTGCGGATTACATCCAACGGGGAGTCGTACAGACCCCACAGACTCATATCTTTGAAAGGACCGCGACATTCGTTCGTGGACATCCAACGGGAATCGTCCGACGGGAATGCTTCCCACAGGCCAGTGAAGGCTTTCATTATAACTACTCGTTTATTGGGCATTTGGGCAATCTCCTTTACTTGTAGAAAAGTTCTTCAATCTCGTCATACACTTCCTGCTTGGTATGCTTGGCAATCCAACCGGGGGTGTTGTCTATCAAATCACGGACTAGGCTTGAACGCCCATAAACGTGGTCATCTATTTCAAGAGTGCCATCCTTGCAATTCAATACCATGTTAGCGGTCCTCCATCTCTTTTCGTTCGGTTTTGAGTTTTTGTTCCATCCTGTACTTATCCAGGGCGTGATGATAATCCCGCCTATCCATAATATATCCGTAGCTCCGTTTTCCGGTCTTGGCCCAGTAGAGGAAGCCCCACAAGAAATGTCTAGACATTGTACTTCTCCTATTTATGATTCCCAAAAAGAACACGGTATATATGTTTCTCTGTTTCCGTAAAGGGTCTGCCATACTTTGACGGGAACGGGTCATTGCCGTCCACGGTGAGCGGTTTTCCCGCAGCCTGCATCGCGAACACCATTTTTTCCATTTTACTAAAATCCATTATACATCTCCCTGGAATCTATATACTGATGCCAAACTTTCGCCCACAAGATGGACAAGTCACCTCTTTAAATTCACCCACGAATCCCGAAAGAATCTTCCAATGCTCCTGCTTGCGGTTGTAGGCCTCCGTCTTGCTGTCGCTATATCTCCAGTGTCTGTAGATGATGAGGAACGGCCACTCGGTAGTGCACCTCTTTACGAACCGAGCGGTTTCCAACGACGGGAATCTCGTCTTGCCATCATAGTGTTCATGTATCTTCCCTAGGCGTTCGTTCCACAGATAGTAGTAGCCCTCCTCGGGACGGAGCGGGTCGTAGTTCTTCCAGGCGTCCGGGTCATACGGCTGCACGAGTTCATCGCACTTGCTTGACGGGTTCTCAATCATAGTATACCTAGTATTTATTAAGGACTTCAATCTCTTTTAGGTCATCATCGTCATATCCGAAAATTTCTGGATTGTAGGCATCCAGGTAGAACTGCTCCCACACCTTGCGGGTCACATCAAGAACGCCATCGTCAAGCATCGTGCCGTACCCGAACCAATCCCAATCCTTCGTGCGGGCGTAGTAGAGCGGTTCTTCGTTCGGAACTAACTCATTGGTTTCTTCGTCAAAGAGTTCACAACAGGCGACATAATCGGTTTCGGGGTTGAATATCCAATTAACCTCTCTCACGGATTCCTGCCAGCTCTCAAAAATTTCCCTGTAATTCGGGTCGGTAGAGAGTTTCTTGAACGGAATAACTTCCTTGCACTTTACCAGGTAGTGACGCGTCAGCGTAATCTTGCCATCGTCAAATACGTGATAAACCTTTCCAACTACGGGGATGTTCTTGGCTTCCATACTTTCAGTTTCTTTTTCAATATCAGTCATAAATTATCTCCTTTTAATCGTCACAGCGAACTTGTAGAGCGGTTCATCAATCGGGGCAATTTCAACCTTCGCCCAGGAGTAGGTCTCCAGAGCAGACTTGGTGTAAGCCATAGCGAAATCCAGGGAGGACATCTTCTTGACAATCGGACGGATAACCTTCTCGCCATCCACCGGAACGGTCGTGTCTTCTGCGACACGATAACAAAAGGGCTTAATCTTTTTCAATGGTACATCCTTGAACTTATGAAATCCTGCGGAACGCATAGAGCACCCTCCATTAGTTTGCATAGGCTAGAGCCAGGGGCGATTCGTCCAGGACCTCAAAATCGGCAACCTCGGCCTGGTCAAGTTTTTCCTTTGCAGACTTCGGTCCCGGCTCCTCCCTGGGCGGGGCAGATTCAAACCAATCCTCAAAGCGGGACCCGTATTCGTGGAAATCACGGAACTCGTCCATCCCCTTTACGAAGACCCTTTCAAAATATCCACGGAGTTGTTCTACATCAAGTTCGTTCATAATCTTAATCTCCAAAGACTTCGCCCCACTCGGCGGTTTCCATTTTAGACAGGACGGACTTGCCTAACTCCTGCCCCCTAGTATAATTGATATTAGTACACTTGGAATAGAACTCCAACTTTTCAACAACTCGGTTCTTGAGCCATCGGAACTCCTCCACGTTCAGTCCAAGTTTAATAATCCGTCTTTCTTCCGATATCGGGCGGTCGGCGTTTATAGCTTCGGTAAACACCAGGTCGTTTCCAACCATGTAGTAGCCATGGATTTCACGGATATCATATTTGCCGTGTATCCCGTAAGTCTTAATCATTACTGGATACGAGCCACACTGCGGGTCATCCCCTTCTTCAAGTTCCAACATAGAACACAGGTGATGTCGGGGCATTGGAGTTTCATCTTCACGATTCTCGCTAAACTGAAACACGCCCTCTTCGCTATGGGCACTGCCAAAGTTATGGAACTTGCCATTGGTATCAAGGAACTTAGCGTTCCCTGGAACATAGTTCGTCCGCACTACCTTATACATTTCGCTGCGATTCATTGAATATCTCCTTCAGTTTCGGGGCTAACTTCGTCCACCTGCCATCAGAATGCTTGATGATGGCACCCTCATATCTCTCGTACAGGTCGCAAGGCGTCGCCTCCAGACCCTTCTTGTAAGCCTGGATACTGTGGGAACATCTCTTGCTGTTCGGACACGAATCCGTACAGTCCTCGGAGTGTATGCACCTCTTGGCCTTGCAGACACAGAAATCCCACTTGTCGGGGAAGGCCTTGGCCATCAAGGATGCAATCTGACACTTGCGTTTCAAGTTGGATTCGGACACCTGCTTAAAGTCGTTCACGAGTGCCAGGAAATCTTCCGTGGGCACGACCATCGTAACGCCCGCATCGGCTTTCCGCTCGTTGATATATACCAACCAATCGTCAATGGACATCGGGTACCTCCTTGGGCGGGAGCCGCCTGGACACGTATCCGGACGGGTGGTCAATGAGCTCACGGACTTTCCCGGCCAGTTCCGTAATATTCCCGGCCAATTCCGTAGCCTTGTCAAGGAGTTCCATCGCATCAAGGATGCGGTCATCCCTCATATCCCGTTCGTCGGAGTACGGGGCTACGGCCTTGATGATGGCATCCGTCAAGGCCTTCTTGTGTTCCGTGTCCAGTTTGATGATTTCCGATTTGTGGGCAAAGACCAGTTGTACAACCAGGTCTTTCACGTCGCTGACCTTGCACCAATGCTCCCGATTGAAATGGAACTGCTCAATCGGCTGCTTGGCAATCTCGTCAAAGGTCTTCTCGTCAAAAGTCATAGGGTATCCCCGGTTAAGTGTGGTTGTCTACGATACCTCTAATATAAGAAAATACCTATCTGTTGTCAATAGGTATTTTAAAAATATTTCAACTTTTTAGGGTAGGTTCCGGTCGCGGAGGTAGTTTGATGCAGTTTGCACGAGTTCGCACACCTGCATATAGCACCAACTCTCCGCTATGCTCCCCGATACGGTCATCCAGAGGTCTTCATCGCTGATGTTCCACCCCTTCCACCTGTTCATCTCCACGAGGGAATCACCCCAGGATTCCACCGTGTCGCGGTCCGAACCGAGTTCGTCCAGGTCCTCCTTGGTCACTCCGTAGTCGGCATAGTCCTCAAGGAGGGTCTTCTTCAAAAGCTCCTCGTCCACTCCCCTTTCCCAATAGGTACGGGGAGCAGCATTCAATTTTTCTGCCCAATAGTCCGGGTTGATATGGTTGCCACAGAAGAATCGGTAAGGATTACAGATGTTGCCCTTGAAGACCCAGCATCCGTAATCGCCCACAACCGTAACATCCATGTCCGTGAACCGGACGTAGATAGGGTAGCCCTCGCTGTTCCGGAAATCCACCTCTATGAAAGTCTTGCCAGGGACACATTCCAATGTAGATTTAATGTGAACTACCGCCACTATAAATGGTGGCAGCTTCTTGTCTTCGCTTCGTCGGGAGAACTTGCCAATGGCAGCCGTTGGACGGCTACCTCCGGTAGCGGTTCCACCCTCTGCGGTGGCCTGTTCCAGGCACACGGCTGGATTATGGGTTCCAGCTAGACCGCATAAGGATTGCAATACCGAATGTCTTTCCATCTCATTAAGGTAGTTCATCCAATCATTGTTCCAGTTGGGACTAACCTTGGTTATCAAAAGCATGTTTAAACACTCAGTAACTACAATATAACTATATAACTACAGAAATGCAATACTTGAGTTCAATAAATTTAGCGGGTCTTACCCACACCCTTCAGGGTGTGGGCTTGCGACCGCCTATTTGTCAAAATCTGTCATAAGTTCTCTCCTTACTTGCGAACCCTATGTTCGTCTCTGAATATCCTGTTCTCATGGGCAAGCTCCCCGCTCAATACCCCAGCCACCGCTCCCAACTTGGAACCGGGATTGAAGCACGCATATACCCCAACATAGCGGAAAAGTTCGTTCAGTGGCTCTATGGGTGCCTGGAAGATGAATGTATCTTTCCTGTCTCCTGGGACTCCGAAGTTGTAGGCGGGGTCCTTGTACAACATCAGAAACCCGAAACTACCGGACATGTGCCATCCCTCTTCGCTGCTGTAATCCTTGCAGTCCACGGGGGCATAAGCAACCTGGTGGTTGTCCAGGTTCACCCATCGGGTGTAGAACGTGACCAGGGAGTAAATGATATCGTCATCCGCGATACCGAGCGAATCGGCATGGATTTTAAACTCCTTCGCAAAGTAGGGGCACTTCTCAAGGACATCTCGTACCACCCATGGACGCAAGGGGGACATCCCCAGGTACTCCAGGGCGTTCTGGAAATTCAGCGGGAAATCCCCGTCAGCCGTGATGTACCCGGCCTTCTGTTTAGTCTCGTATGCTTCGGGATTGAACATACCCGCCAAGCGGACGAGGCACCAGGCCGTCCGCTCGGACATACCGAGCTCTCTAAGAACTTCAAAGTCGTGTTTCTGTTGTCTGTTCATGATAAATTTCCTATACGATTTCAGCCATATTCCAATTAGCTATGTCCACCTAAAGTATTGCTAGTTTTAATGCACCTAAGCACTACTGGTACATGCACCAGTCGCCCGCTGGTCCATGTGGTTTATCATAGAAAGATGCCGTAGGCATGGGAGATTGCAGGTGCTCGTATCGCCAGATGCTATTTCTTTCTTCTAGTATGATTGTGTCCACCTTCCCCAGGAAGGACAGGGTGATGCACTTGTCCGGGTTATAGACAGATACCCATGTGTCTTCTCTGAATTGCTTTGATGTATTGTCGTATATTGCAACAAAACAATGTCCACGATAGTCCACGAAGTCGCCGACGAAGTAGAATGGCCTATCGCCGAATGTATGTATTTCGTGTAGCTTGGAATGTATCATTTTTAATTCCTCGTTTTTACGGATTTTTCTTAACATCGTTTTTCTCCATCAGCGGTCCAAACGAATCCAACATAAAAATGGAAGCCATAGCATCATCGCAATCCTTACTGCGTAAATCCCGAATGGCTTTCAAGGCATCCTCAACGGACATCCCGCCCTTCAAGTCGGCCATGATGGCATATAAATCCTTTTGGATGTCATCACAGCAACTATGAATCATACGGCTATAATCCAGTTCTCTCTGCGACGGGATGGTTCCAGGCATCATCCGCACGGGATTGAGCCCGATGGACTTGACGGCATCCACGATGCTGAAAGTGTTATACAGTTCATCTTTTGTCATAGTTGTCTATCCCAATACGATATAGCCCACCACCGCCCAAAAAATCAATCCGAGCACAATGTACATCAACACATCCAAAGGACCCCCGTTCCACCGGGCAGGTGATGAGTGACAATCAGAGGACTCTTTATTGGACTTCCTATGATGGGGATAGTCGGAGCCATACTCTCCGGTAAGATACTTATCGTTCTCGTCATCCTTGTAGCAATCCAGACACATCTTGGCATTATGCTCTCCACAAATGCATCCCTGGATATAATCATCAAGACCCTCCCGCAATATCTTTCCACAGATAATGCAGTAAGATTCAATGGGTCTCTCTACGGGGTTATCCATTCCCTTGAGAGTAACCGCAATCCCAGGTTTCACATAATGTGTACCCATACAAATCCTCCGTCACCCATCTTCAAACCTGTCCCTAGTTTCATCAAGATTCCGCAAGACTTCAAGGCAATACTCCTCGGTGCATTTGGGCGGGAGCGTAGCGATGACGCAATTATGGCGGTCAAGCACATCATAGCCGATATCCACGTCATCCCATCGTGCCTCTACATCATATTGCCAACAAAGGTCAATAATCTTTTGATTGGGCTTATAAACTTTTCCGTCTCTACCGATAGCCATACTACACCCTCCTGTCTCTAGGGAGTTTCAGCAACTCCTCTGCCTTTTCGTTCGGGAACCACTTGCGGGAACCATCTGCCATACGGACGAGCTTGCCCTTCTTGTTTTGCTTGAGCAGCGTGCCATACATCCGTATTACAGAATCGTACATCGCCACGAGCCTACGGGAGCCTGCACGTTCGCGCTCGGCCTTGAGCATATCAATAATCTCTTCACGGGAGAGCACAATCTTTCCGGAAGATTCTTCCTCCGTGGGAAGAGTAACTTGGGGAGACTTCTTGATTGTAGACTCCGTATACGATGCCCTGTCAAGTGCGTCATAGAACTCTTTTTCGTGTGTGTTCTTCGGGAACGAAGACTGGATTCCCGCCACCTGGATAAGATTCTCTATAACTTTCGTAGTAGACCAGATTCCTGTGCTACTTTGAAACATCTTGCCATCACGGTCGGCCATACGGCCATACTGGCCATTACCATATACAGATACCAGAGATATCGGCTCAATGGCAGTATATCCCGGTGCAATACGCAAGTCATCCAGAGCCCTCAACTTGGAGGGGCGCTCACTCTCCGGCATAAGGGGGACATACATCCTGTTGCAAGCCACTCCCAGAATATACACGGGAGAATCGTCGTCCTTATCAAACTGCGATGTGACAGTATCATCGGGGAACACCTTGTTCTCCAACAATGTCTTCGGGGATACGGGCTTGAATATGTATCCCCCGAATGTACAGATGAGTTTAATCATATTATCCTGGGTCATCCGTAAAATCTCCTCTAGTGCAAGTTCTCCCAAAAGTTATCTGATGCTACCCTATCCTTCTTCCTCTGCCGCCAGAACTTGCCATAGAGCCATTCGTTGGGCATCGCCACGAACAGGACTACAAGAACTATGACGAGGATTCCGAACCCTACCCAAAAAACAGGGACGCCCCACTTGTGTACCAGGCACTCCACCGCAGTGTCCAGGTTCTCCCCGTTGAGGAACTTGGCGTCGTTGAACTGATGGTTGTCAATGTTCGCGTAGACAGTCCCCGTGTAGGACAGTTCACGCCCGTGGTAAACGTACCTCTGCTTGTTGGAGAAGAATCCACGGGATGGCAACTTAACAATCCCTATATAGTTCTCCCCAGGCAGTTCGGGAAAAGCGTGGTAGTAAAAGTTCCTCCCCAGGAATCGGACCTGGCTCACGGCGAACCTGTCCCGTCCAATGGCATCCCACGACCAGTAAGTTTCCGTGTGGCAATGGCGGTTCTTGCCCTCGCCCGAACAGACCGTCCTATGGTGCTTGCGGTATTCCTCAAGGACGCGGGTAAGCGTCATATAGTTCCCGATGCCCTCGTCGGTCACGGAGCCGATGGCACTCACCGTACCGTAGGCAAGCGTGTGACCAGCATTCGTTTTGAACGCATAGTTGAACTGGGTGCTGTCGGCAATCTTGACGGCCTGGTAATACTTCACGTTGGCATCGTTCTCGCAACTACGGATAGACCCTGCGATGCACACTCCCGCAATAAAGGCCAGGAGCATGAATATCGCCGACACGAACATCTCGCGTTTCGTCACCTCCGCACCGGAACTACTGTACGAATAAGGGTATGACATCTGTTATTAATCCTTCAGCAATCCGGTGGGGGCATCCACGGGGGCATTCTTGAACTCCAGGTACTTGTAATCCTTTTCATCGTATCCGAGAATGGACAGGAAGATGCGGGTCGGGAAACTCTTGACAAACCTCTTGTACTCCTTGACCATCGTATTGAAATACTTACGATGACTGGCTATACGATTTTCGGTCATAGCAAGCTCCGTCATATAGCGGTCGTAGTTCTCCACGGAACGGAGTTGGGGATAGCGTTCGGCCACGGCCTTGACATACATGGATGCATTCACGTCCCCGTTGTCGCTGATGTTGCGGGCCTTGGACATCTCCACGATAACCTGGGCCTCGTGCTTGTCATAGGACTTGACGGCTTCCGCAAGGTTGACGAGCAGGCCGGACCTGCGGTTGTATTCGGCATTGAGGTCGCTCTCCGCACTCTCCACAGACTGCTCCTGGGCGATGGCCGTGTTCTGCGAACTCTGCACCCCGAAAATTACGGACAATGCGAAAATCGCACAGAAGATGATGACTGACATTCCGATGAACACTACACTTTTCATTTTTGTTCCTCTTGGTTGTTGGTGGTATTAGGCGGTTCAAATTTCCAGCACGGGAACGGACACCTGGAGCATCCGTAACTCGTCTTGTAGTAATGGCAGAAAGCCTCGTAGGCGGGTATGTTGTTGAACGGAGTGCTGCTGACGAGCCTCTGGAACACGGCCATCTGTTCCTCAAACGAGAACCCTATCCGGTCGCGGAGCATCGCCGTCACGCAATTACGCAAGTCCTGGAGAGTCCCGTCGTTGTACAGAACAGTGTCGCGGTTCTCCACGATAAACATGTCGCTCTGCAAGACATCCCGCTGACGTACCTGGTCAAGAGTCAGATGACTGCGGGCACAAACCCTTTCATATCGGGCATCCCGGTCGCTCATCTTGACCACAATCTTGCCACTATAGAACGGAGCTTTCTCAAAGGTGAATACGTAAGACGCTATTTCGGCGGCTTCAACGAACACGACCTCCTGCAACTGTAGGATGTTGTCCCTCAAGTAAAAACCAAACTTTTCAAATATGTACCCTTCCACGGCCTTGCGCTTGTATTCCGGGAGGGGTTCAAAGAAATGTCCCCGGAGCCATTCAACGTCGCATTCCATATCGTCGGTGAGCACGTCCTTGCCGAAAGTCTTGAGCAGGAGCATCTTGTACCCGTCATCAGTCTTCATGAGGGATTTGGCAAAGTCGTCCATGGAGATGACCCGATGACCACACTCCTTGAGGATACTCCCCACGGACGACTTGCCACTACCTATCCTTCCCGTAAGCAAAAAGATTCTTGCCATTTGTCACTTGTCCTTGTACTTGTCGTAAAATTCTTTCAAATCAATAGTCCCGCCCAACTGCTTGAACAGACTGTCCATCTTGGCGAACGCCTCGTCATCGTAGGTGAACTTACGACCCTTCTTCTCCAGGTTCGCAAGGTCGTCGTCAATGAACTTCTTGCAGGAGTAGAGGTCAAAGCAATGGGCGAAGGCACACGTGCCGTCCTCGTCTATGCCATACCATATAACAGAGTGGTCGGGCTGAAAGTAGCCACCGCACTCAATGAACACGCCCCGATACAGGTAGCGGATGCCTACCTCGGAGCGGCCCATCTTGTTGTGGGGGAGCCTATGTGCCCTGTACATACGAACTCCTACTGAACCATGTCCTTGAGTTTCTTGTCAAGGAAATTGGCGAGTTCAAGCAGCTTTTCCTGGTCGCCGTTGACGGCGTTGATACGGATAGCCTTGGAGAGCCTACGCATCAGAGTCACGTACTTGGCAGAGGGGAACGGAAGTTCTTCAAGCGGAATCTTTTCCATCTCGGCTTCCCTCTTGAGACGCTTTTCCTCGGCCTCGGCATTGGCCAACAACTGCTTGAGCTGTTCCACGTGATTGTGGGCATCGTTGGCGTCCTTGTAGTTCGGGGTAGTGACGTTGCCCGTGGAGCAACTGCCGCACTTGTCCGGGAATCCACCCTGGGCAGAAGAGTAACGGAGGTCCTTGCCACACGCACAGCGGTACGGCCACGGGAGCCCGAACAACCTGGCGAAGCATTCGTCCAGGCGAGGGCCGTGCGTCTTGCGAACGTGGTCTTCAAAATCTTTCTTGGGTATGCCGGATTCCCCGCAAAGCGGACACGTGTAGGTGGTGCGGGTGTACTTAGCCCCTGCGGGCTTGATACGGGTAACGAATCTCGGTAACGGTTCGGTGATGTACTTGATTGCCATCGTGGTTGTCTCCTGTTTGGATGTCTATAGGCAAATATAACACTTTACCTAACGATTGTCAATAGGTTTTTGTAAAAAATTTTAGTGGGTGTCATCCCGCAATCTCAAGGGACGGGGTTTCAAGGGTATAGAACTTGACGTTGTATCCAATATCCAGGGAAACCTCCGGGAACGTGGCGGCGATGTGTTCCTTGAGGGCTTCCAGGAATGCCTGCACACTGCTCTTGAACACGTCAATATTGACATCGCTACGGTACCGACCCTCCGTCCAATGGCCCGTGATGGCTTCCCCATGGATATACGCATAGAAATCCTCGGATGTGTAGACGGGGCAATGCCACGAATCCTTGGCGGGGATATAGTTCGCTTCACGGAACATCTTGAACTCGGGCCTATTCTGTGAGTAGTCCTTGTGTATGACGGAGAGTTCCTTCATACATGCATTGAACCGAGTCTTGTGTTCGGGGACCTTGAACCCGATGGTGTTAAAATAGAGACCCCTGATGGAAAGGCGGTATTCAGCGATAATCATCTTATGCACTGTAGTATCCTCGGTTGAGTGTGGTTGTCTTTTCCTTACACTCTAAATATAATAAAATACCTATCGGCTGTCAATAGGTATTTATAAATTTTTTTAAGATTTTTTAGGAGCGTATCTTCTGGTAGTGGTTCAGAATCTGCGCGACCCTCTGATGCGATATGCCCATGGATTCCGCAATGGCCTTCTGCGTTTCCCCTTTCCTCAACCGGAGCAGTATCCGCTCGGCCCTCTCCCTTATACGGGAAAGACGGCCCGTGCTCTTCTGCAAGAATTTCTTGTTCAGACGGGTCCGGCATACATACCTGCACAATTCGTAAGACCACCCCTCCGGCATTATGTTATTGGCCAACAACTCAAGGTCCTCCTCGGAGTAGACCTTGTTGTACTTGTGGGGAGTCATATCTATCCGGAGCAGTTCGCCAGTCAAAGGAATGCCTAGCAAATAGCACTTGGTACGGCAGGCCTTTGGGGTATGCCCCTTTGGCAACTTGCCCTCGCGGAGTAAGGCTATGTCCGGGTCGCTCCATCTCATACAGTACCTACTTGCCCGTGGCATCCTTGAACGAGTCACGTACCTCGGGCAGTTTCTGTTCTACCAGGTCTAGCAATTTCTCGTGGAGCTTGGCAATCTCGCGGAGGGAGTCATACTCCCATCTAGGAATAGTCACCATGCCATCGTGTGTGTGTACGGGGTAGTGCCTATTTTTTGTCATCGTCACCCCCAGAGAGCCACGCGACAAACACGCTGTCCACCACCCAACTGATTCCGAGCGATAACACGAGCGGGATTTCCAGGTAGTTGTACAGACCCATGAACGGGAGGATGAACCCTATGCCGTTCAGCATGAACAGGACGGCTGTATCTTTAAGAAACTCCATTGACAGGCTCCTTCGGGAGATTGATGGACAGTTTCCACGTGGAAGCGTTCTCCAGGGAGAACACGGTCTTGTGCTCGTCAGTCGGGTAGAACACGCCCGTGCTCACGAAGATTAGCATCAGCGAGAGCAACTGTTCGGGATAGTTGGAAAGCGGGCCGTGCAGGCAAAAATAGTCTGCCGTCACGTTCCCGTCAAATGCCACCATCGCATCCTTGAGGAACCGCACGGAGTTGTCCACGGCGATGAGCAGAGCGGATTCCGTCGGGAACGCATCGCGGAGCATCGGGGCGAACTCCTTGGCTTTCTTGGTTATGTCGGCCTCGTACCGCAAGTCGGCAGAGGCGGGGGTTATCTTGGGTTCATTCTTATGTGACATAGGTGTACCTCTCCTCGGAATATAATAAAATACCTAGCCCCTGTCAACAGACATTTTTCAGCCCTTCCACGAATCGGGCATGAACCTCCAGGCGTCTATGGCAGCCTTGCAATCCGGGCAGCACATCGTAGTCTTCAAGCCCGTATACTCCAGGGCGTACCTATCCGGCCAGTCGGTAAACTTGATAGGCCTGTTCTTGCACGGGACGGGATGGCCGTGGGGGTCCATATAAGCGGACAACTTGAACCCGTGGCGTGCCCCGTCAAAGTTCTCCTTGTCGTAGCCTATCACCCCGTAATCCCACCCGTTCCGGATGCAGACCTGTTCCTTGGCCTCGCGGTCAATCTTGTCTATGACGAGAACCTTGTCAAAGTATTTCGGGGGATTGTCCAAGTTGTGGAAGGCGGCTATGCGGATAACGGATTCCCGTGGTTCAATCGGGAGGAGCCCGTTGGTCTTGACGAGCGTCCGGTACTTGTGGTAGGATAGCCACTTGCACAAATCGTCAATCCCGTTATACAGGGCGGGTTCGCCACCCGTCAGTTCAACGACCCACTCGGACGGAGGGACGTTGGTGCTCAACCACGGAATCAGCCGCCCGTTGGTCAATGCATATTCGGGAGTACCAGTGTTCCGGTACTCCTTCATGGGACAATGCCAACAAGACAGGTTGCAATGGCTCGTCAGCGATATCTGTAGAAAGTTCACGGGCCTAATCTGCACCATAATACGGTTCTGTGTCCATCTGCCTCAAGATGTTCGTACCGCCCCTAATACGGATATAAGTATTCTTATACACGTCATGGAACATATAGGAGCAACAACCCACACCCGCAAAATGAGCATACCGTTGTGTACCCCTCCTATATTCACCAGGTTCTCCAGGACGATGCCCTGTAACTTCGGACCACCCGATAACAGGGGCCATACCTGCACTCAACATTTCATCAAGAGCATCAAGGAAATCATCACTGGGCGGGTTGTTCGTGGAACCCTCGTTCAGATACCCCACGTCAATAATGTTGCTACCCGCACCGCCACAGCGAATACGGGTAACTGTCGTATCGGAACGAACGATGTAGCTGTAGCCCGCACCGCTATTGGTGAATATATAGGAATCCGGAGTATCCTGGGAGTAACTATAGGGACCTGCATAGGTGTACGGAACTTCGGAACGGGTATACACGCTAGTGTTACACACGGCCAGTACGGGCATCGTGTGGTTCTCAAGCGATTTCTGTATCTGTTGGAAAAGTCCGGG
>ODAI013836808.1_pt1 | contig 17607 bp, 15 predicted proteins | sample 1539321 | NCBI WGS metagenome assembly ODAI01 (sample SAMN02144231, study PRJEB22623) | gut metagenome | biome: sheep rumen | host: Ovis aries | place: New Zealand | reverse complement strand
GAAGCCGGGCTGGCGCCCGGTTAGGAGGTTTGACGCAGTAGACGGTCACGGCAGGAAGCCGTGGTATTGCCGCCAAAAGCGCGCAGGACGCGCGCATACAAAGCGGCATAAAGTGGATAGCTCTTTTTCTCTCAAATTGGGTTTTTAGAGGTTCCAATAAAAACAATACCGCACAAATGCGTTATCCGCGCTTTGTGCGGTATTTTTTGAGCTGCTTGACGATTCAGTTTTCGTCAGGCTCTTCTGCTCCCCACTTATAGCCGAAGCCCCATACCGTCCGGATATATTTCGGAGCAGATGGATCTTCTTCAATTTTCATTCGTATGCGGCGTATGTTCACATCTACTATCTTATCGTCACCGTAATAGCTCTCGCCCCATATCTTATCCAGCAGAGTTCTGCGGTCAACAGCGCTGCCCTTATGTCTTATAAAGTATTCAAGTATATGATACTCTACCTGTGTTATATCGAGCGGCTCGCCGCTTTTTGTGATGCGGCGGCTTTTGAGATCTACCCTGAACGGTCCCGAGACAAGTTCGCTTTCTGTTTCAGAAGAAGAACGTGATACGCTCACGCGCCTGTATATCGCGTCAACACGGGCTATCAGCTCTGAGGGTGAGAACGGTTTTGTTACATAATCGTCAGCTCCCATCATGAGGCAGTTCACCTTGTCCATTTCCTGACTCTTTGCGGAGAGCATTATTATACCTATGGTGCTGCTTTCGTTTCGCAGGAACCGGCACACCTGTGTCCCGTCCATTCCAGGCATCATTATATCGAGCAGCGCCACATCAAATCGCTCGCCGTTCTTCCATGCTTCGACAGCCTTTTCTCCGCTGTCAACATCGTACACCTCATAACCAGAGCGGCGCAGGTGTATTACCACAAAATCACGTATAGCATCCTCGTCTTCACATACAAGTATTCTTTTTTCTTCCATATCTTGCTTCGCACCGTGAGGTGCGCCTCCTTGTATCATGTCGGTACCGGCTTTATCTCAGGATAAACAGTTTCTGAAGTTCTTCCGCAGTCACAGATATATCAGAATCGCCCGGCTGCGCATAGTACGTATATCCTGAGGAATCGCTTTTACCGAATCTAATATATTCATCGTTTTCATATTTTGAGGTGCTTCCCTCAGCTGCACCATAAAGTGTCAGTACAATCTCACGTGTTTCCGCAACAGCCATATTATATCTGAAGAATGTGACAGTTCCTTCCGAAACAGATACCGAAGCGGTTATTTTATCTTTCCAGCTTTGCGGCAGGATAAGGACATAATCTCCTTTTGTGCCCACAAAGCTGCGGAAGTTTTCTCTTTTTCCTGTTCCTGAATGTATAAGAGAATGCCAGACAGTCATATTTACCTGCTCGGACAGCGGCATTTCTTCATAAGTCGGAAACGGCACTGTTGTTGGTATATCTATTGTTCCGTCCCCGTTAAGGTCGCAGCAGGAGATATATGGGGTATAGGTATTTGAATTTCTCAGGGACGAATCAGGGGTGAGTGCCTGAGAGAGGAAGAAGTACTTGTTGCCATATACCACAGCGTCTGTTCCGAATGAGCCGTCCGATGCTGCGTAATCAATGAATACCGCCTTTGTACCGCTGCTGTCGCATGAGCCGCAGGTAACGTTCTTTATACCTGCAAATCCGCTGTTCAGCGGTGTGCTTCCTTTCAGCAGGAACTTGTCATCTATCCACCCATATATCCACGAAACCGAATTTCCGGATATCCTGTCGGTAGATATCATAAATACTTCATCGTTTCCGTCACCGTCTGCATCGAATATGTCCATATACATATTTCGTATGTTTGCAAATTCCTGTGGTTTTCCGCCTTTATACGCCATTATGCTTGTGGTCCGGTCGGACGAGCTCTGCACCAGATATGTCACAAGTATCGTAACGGCACCGTTTCCGAGATCCCGGAACATGACGCTCTCGACCTCACTTCCGGAAGCTGCGAAATCATACACCGACACCCATTTTCCGTTCTGTCGGTCAAGGAAGTTCATTCTCAGTGACGAACCGTCCGAGACATTAGGAGTTTCGTAGAAAACTATTGCCTCGTCTGAATATTCATTGTCCAGATTCTTTACAACAAACGCGCTCCTGTACTGTCCGCTTCTCGGATATTTCAGTATGATATCATCGTTTGTGAATTTTCGCAGAGCATCATATATCTCAGACTGCTCGCCATCGAGTCTCGGCGGGCTGAGGAGCTCTTCGACAGATGCGTTCGAGCATCCGCACAGCAGCAGTATCGCCGCTGCCGCGGCAAATATCCTCTTTTTCAGCTCCTCACCCCCTGAGAAATACGCTTGCGCACGAGATTTTTTCAGATGTCGCTTCGCTTGAGATCGGGGCGCGTCTGTCGGTCATCCCCCTCTCTGGCTTTTGCTTTGCAAAAGCTTCACCTCGCCCCAGCGGGGGAGTCACCCCGAACCCCGGTTTTTCCGGAACGCGGCGCAGCACGATTCCGCGGTAGTTGCCGCCCAAAAGCGCAGGAGGCGCGCATCAAAGCGGCAACGCAAAGAAAGCAAAAGCGACTTGCTTCGCAATAGAACCAGAAAGTCTCTGCGCTTTTTCGATTATATTATAGCATATATGAATGATTTTAGCAAGAGAAAAAATCAAGCCTGCCGGTTTACCGACAGGCGATATTTATTTAGCGACTCTTGCTTTGATTATCTTCTGACGCGAGAATTCTTCGCGTTCTTTCTCCTCGAGAGCTTCTGTTATGAATTTCACCTGCTCACGGTAGGTCGGGATAAGAATATTTTTCAGTGCATTCGCACGTTTCTGCGATTTTCTGATAGCCACAGACAGACGGTAAACGCTGTTTTCGATCTCTGCCAGCAGCAGTCCGGTCTGCTTTGCTTTCAGAAAACACACATATGCGCGGTCAAAGCTCGATACCGTATCAGCAAGACTGTAGCACAGCTTCGGCTCTGCATCGCCGCCGGTAACTTCAGGTATCTCGATCCCCATAACGCTTCTGTATGAGATCTCTATGCTTGAATCTATCGGAAGTGTTCCGACCTTTTCTATAAGTACGCCCTCGATGACATTGGCGTTCTGCAGCGCAGAGTATGCTTCTGCAAATGTATTTTCGAGACTTGCGCTGAGTTCTTTAGCCTTGTCGGTAAGCGTTACCATTTCGCGTATAAGGATATTGCGCTTTCTGTCCATAAGCTCATAACCGAGCTGCGCCTGCCTCAAAGAGTGTTTTGCATTTATAAGATTGCCTTTTGTGGCAAAAACCTGCTGTGCCATAATAACGCCCCCTTTCATATATCAGATAAGTTTATTAAAAAGCACCGTACCGGTTAATTTAATTGCGAAACGATTGATATTACTTTCTATAGTGCTCTTCAATGAGTTTGGAGTTCATTCTGTCGAGCTCGGAAGCGGGCAGCAAAGACAGCAGATCCCACGCAAGTTCAAGAGTCTGTTCCATGCTGCGGTTCTCATCGAAGCCCTGCTTCAGGAATCTCTGCTCGAACTGAGTTCCGAAATTCAGGTATTTCTTGTCGATATCCGAAAGTTCGTCCTCACCTATGACGGAAGCCAGCGAACGTGCGTCCTGCACCTTTGCGTAAGCTGCAAAAAGCTGGTTTGCAACATCATTATGATCGGCTCTCGTATAGCCCTCACCGATGCCGTCCTTCATCAGACGAGACAGCGACAGCAGGACTGAAAGTCCCGGATAAATGCCCTCTGAGTCAAGGCTGCGGTCAAATACTATCTGCCCCTCGGTGATATATGCCGTAAGGTCGGGGATAGGGTGAGTGATATCATCGTTCGGCATTGTAAGTATCGGTATCTGTGTTACTGAGCCTTCTGAGCCCTCAATGACTCCTGCACGCTCATACATTGCGGCAAGGTCTGAATACAGATATCCCGGATAGCCCTTTCTTCCGGGTATCTCGCCCTTAGATGACGAGAATTCACGCAGTGCCTCTGCATAAGAAGTTATATCCGTCATTATTACGAGAATGTGCATATTCTTCTCAAAGGCGAGATATTCAGCAGTCGTGAGTGCGCATTTAGGCGTTAAGATACGCTCGATGATCGGATCATTTGACAGATTGAGGAACATAACGACTCTGCCGCTTGCTCCTGCCTGATCGAATTCGCGTCTGAAATAATCGGCAACATCGTTCTGAACGCCCATTGCGGCAAATACTACCGCGAAATCCTTGCCGTTCTCCTCTGCTATACGCGCCTGCTTTACTATCTGCACCGCAAGCTTGTTGTGCGAAAGTCCCGACCCTGAGAATATCGGAAGCTTTTGTCCTCTGATAAGTGTCATGAGGCAGTCTATTGAAGAGATCCCCGTATGGATATAATTGCGCGGATACTGACGTGCAACAGGATTCAGCGCACGTCCGTTTATATCGCCGTACTTTTCGGCAAATACATCTCCAAGACCGTCAGCGGGCTTTCCCGCACCGTTGAAGACACGACCGAGCATTTCAGTACTCAGCGGTATTTCAAGCGGTTTTCCTTTGAAGACTGTTCTGGTATTGTCGAGCGACAACCCCGATGTTCCTTCAAACACCTGTAGTATTACCTTGTCGCCCTCCATCTGCACAACTCTTCCGACACGCTTTGTGCCGTCCTCAAGCCGCAGCTCAGCGATCTCCTCATACGACACGCCGCTGACACCTTCAAGGCAGACGAGAGGACCGTTCACTTCCGCAAGTCCCGAATACTGGATATTCATAGCGTTTCCCGTCCTCTCTGTCATTTAAGCCCGCCGATCGTTTCGTCGATCTCGCGGTCGTATTGCTCAAACATTTCCGGTTTGTCATTCGGAATGTCGTATTTCATTTTTATTAGCTTCTCAAAAAGTCCCGTTCCGAGTATCGATGACATTGTGACTCCGTCCGCAAGCGCTCTTTCTGCGCGGTCATACAGCCGCAGTATCGTGTGCATCATCGAGAGCTGCTTGCTCATAGGAACATAAGTATCGTCCTTGTGGAATGCGTTCTGCTGCAAAAATCCCACTCGTATCACCTTTGCGGCTTCGAGTATGAGCTTCTGATCGTCCGGCAGAACGTCCGAACCGATAAGCTTTACTATTTCCATGAGCTTGTTTTCTTCAAGCAGGATATTGCTTATTCTCTGACGGACATCGAGAAAATCCTCACCGACATTCTTTTCGTAATATTCCGCAAAATCGGGGATATATTCCGAATAGCTTGTCAGCCAGTTTATAGCGGGATAGTGACGCGCATAAGCAAGCGGCTTGTCGAGTGCAATAAAGCATCTTACAAATCGCTTTGTGTTCTGTGTTACGGGCTCAGAGAAGTCCGAGCCTGCCGGTGAGACCGCACCTATTATGGTAACGCTGCCGCGCTTTCCGGAGAGAACATTGCAGTTTCCGGCACGCTCGTAGAATTCCGCGAGACGTGACGGCAGGTATGCGGGATAACCCTCTTCTGCCGGCATTTCTTCCAGTCGTCCGGATATCTCACGCAGTGCTTCTGCCCAGCGCGATGTAGAATCCGCCATTATAGCGATATCATAGCCCATATCACGGTAATACTCGGCAATGGTTATTCCGGTATAAATAGACGCTTCACGCGCTGCAACAGGCATATTTGACGTATTTGCGATAAGCACGGTTCTGTCGGTCAGGGGCTTTCCGGTCTTGGGGTCGATCAGTTCGCCGAATTCTTCAAGCACCTGAGTCATTTCGTTTCCGCGTTCGCCGCAGCCGATATAGACGATAATATCGGCATCGCACCATTTTGCTATCTGATGCTGGGTCATTGTCTTACCTGTGCCGAAACCGCCCGGTATTGCGGCGGTACCGCCCTTGGCTATGGGAACTATCGAGTCAAGCACTCTCTGGCCGGTTATAAGCGGAGTATTGATCGGGATACGTCTTGCAACGGGTCTGGGGGTTCTTATCGGCCAGCGCTGGCAGAGGGTAAGGACACGCTCTTCTCCGTTTATATCAACTTTAAGTATAGTATCGTCGGGCTTATACTTTCCGTTCGGTGCGGCGTAGGTGACAGTACATTCCGCTATATCCGGAGGAACCATGACTCTGTTCACGATCAGGGCTGACTCCGGGCACTGAGCATAGATCTGACCTGCGGTGAGCGTATCGCCGACCTTTACGGTTATTTCGACATCGAATACACGGTCGGGATCGACTGTTGGGATATCGCTTCCTTCGGTGACATATACTCCGTCGGTTTTTTTCATATCCTTCAGAGGGCGTGCAATACCGTCGAATATGTTGGAAATGATCCCAGGACCGAGTGTAACGCTCAATGGTCCACCTGTGCCTATTATTTCTTCTCCAATGCGCAGACCGGCGGTATTTTCATATACCTGAACGGTTGTGAAGCCGTCGTTTACACCGATGACTTCACCTATTAGGCGTTTTTTTCCGACGAACACCATTTCACGCATGGCGAAATCCTTGGTATCGCGTATTTTTATAACAGGACCGTTTATTGCATATACGGTATTTTTCATTTGTGATATTCCTTTCGGAAATGGATTTTACGATGTTTGTTCTTTTCGCCCGCAAACAGTTCAGCTCAACTTTCAGCATCTCTTCCTGCGTGGCGCGTTACTTTCTCTCCCTGTCGGGAGAAAGTAACCAAAGAGCGCTTTGATGTTGGAAATTATTCTTTTCGCCCGCAAACAGTTCAGCTCAACTTTCAGCATCTCTTCCTGCGTGGCGCGTTACTTTCTCTCCCCGTCGAGAGAAAGTAACCAAAGAGCGCCGCCCCTCGCCGGGTCGTCGGCAGATCGCTCCTCAGCCGGCTCGGGGGTCTGCCGGGATTCGTAAGTGCCGTCTTCTTTTAATAGAATGTTCCCTCTGTAAGTGATGTCTTCGCAGATAACTAACGGGTTTCAGCGCGAAGCAAGTAAAGTTTTTAGGAATGGTTCCAAAAGCGCGCACGAGGCGCGTTAATAAGGAAAACTTCAATTCAATAAAGGGTTGCCCCCAGTCTAAAGCGCAGCGACATCTCTCACAGCTGCATTTCTGAACGGGAAGAGAAGGCTTCACGCTCGGACTCGAACACAGAATCGAGAGTGAGGTCGATAAAAATGCCTTTATCCGGGTATTTGAACAGCAGTCCGCCGAGAACGATATTTCTGTCGTTCTCGATTTTTACGCCGTATTTTGACAAAACTTTTTCAGCTGCGGCATTGTCTTTTTTGCGGCAGTATGCAAGTACACTGCTGTCGAGCTTATGCTCTTTGTCAGCCTTTTCTGCGCACTTGCTCAGATGAGCTTCGTACTTATCTGATGCCGTAAAATCCGCGATCTCGGATTTTACCTCATCAAAAAGTCCGTTCACAACGGCATTGCGATGAAGCAGGACCTTTCTGTCGGCAGAATATCTGCTTTCTGACACGCGCTTTCTCTCGTCGTTTTCAAGCCGCGACATTTTTGAGAGCATAACGGTGTTTTCTTCCTTTTTTGCACGCTCACATTCTTCTTCTATAATGGCTTTTGCCTGCTTTTCGGCATTCTCGGTGATGCGTTTTGCGTCGAGAGCCGCAGCCTGCTCTATCTGAAGCCGCAGCTTTTCAAGCTTTGCGTTATTGGTTTCTGACATATCGCAGCTCCTTGTATCAAATCTTCATTCCGACAGCATCGCTTACATAGCGGCTCAGCGTCTCGGAGATGTGTGAATCGCCGTGGCGGTCGGGTATTTCTACGATAAGCGGCTTTCGCAGGGTAAGCTTGCGTTCGGATATCTCGTCCCTGCACAGATCGGTGAGTATCTTTGTTATGAAGATAACCGCAAGACTGTCATCTGCGGCAGCTTTGTCAAGCGCTTCTATTACCTCGTCGTGCTTGTGAACGACAACTCCGTCTATGCCCGCAAGTCTCATTCCGATCTGTGTATCAACGTTGTCGCTGATAAGAAAACACTTCATACAGTCTTACCTTAGCCGTTGAGTATGAGTATCGAAACAAGGATACCATAGATAGCGACACCTTCGCCGAGCGCTACGAAGATAAGAGCTTTTGAGAAGTTCTTTTCGTCTTCGCTCGTAGCGCCGATCGCTGCTGATGCGGCATTTCCTACCGCAAGACCTGTACCGATCGTTGCAAGTCCTGTCGGAATAGCAGCGGCAATATACTTCATGCCGTAGCCTACTGTCATTACAGCTTCTTTAGCAGCTTCCGCAGTCTCGGCGGGAGCGCCTTCGGCAGACGCGATTATCGGCATGAATACTGTCATAAGTATCATTGTTCCGATAAACATTCCGCTGTTGAGCAGGATAGTGCGCTTACGGTTCACTTTTATGCCGGCTCTCGCTCTTTTTATTGCAACAACGAGCGGTATGATTATCATAGCCAGTGCAAAAAGCGGTAATAAATACAATAACATTTTCTTATCCTCCGTGTTATGTTATATTGATTTTTTCTGTGTCCCTTTAAGGCACGGGATCATTCATATCAGTGCTGAGCGAAACGATCATGCATCGGCATTATCTGCGTCAGCTGTCGGTGCCGATAGAAGCAGGCTTGAACGGTATTCCGCCGCCCTTGAAGAATCTGCTGAACAGCTCATAGAATTCAAGACGCAGTACCTGGATACCTACGATGAATCCCTCGAATCCGGTAACGAAGATATTTCCTATTACCAGAACTATAATGCTGCCAACGCCGTCAAACATCTGCGAAACGATGCTGAATACCAGCATAAGTCCCGCATGGCTCAGTACGAAACCGCCTATACGCAGGAATGACATCGTGTTCGTGATGTATGTCAGGCACGTCTCGAACAGGTCTATGAATCCTTCGATTATGATGTTTCCGACTGACTTTTTCTTTGGTTCGTCGGTCTTTTCGTCATCGCCGTTCAGCGCGGCAAGCTTTGCTTTCAGTCCGGTGTCGATGTTGCCGGCATTCTTCTTTTCGCCGCTTCTGTCTTTCGAGATGTGCTCAAGTATCGGTTCTTTCAGGAATATCAGCACCAGCGGAAGAACTATCAGACAGATCACGTACGGGACTTTCATAATATCAACGCCCAGAGCGAATTTGCAGCCGAGTCCTGCGACCAGCGAAGCGTACAGAACAAATCCGCATATACCGCTCGCTCCGAAGATACCGGAGTTAAGGTCTTTCATTTTAAGGCTGAGAATGATGTTTATTATCATCGTCATCAGTATCAGCACGATACCGACGATCAAAGCCATAATGAGTATAAGCGTCGAAGCCTCGAATACGTTCTCCGGCGGCTTAGAGTAGAACAGCGAGTAGATAGGCGGCATTTTGAAGAACGGTTCTATCAGATGTTCATTTCCGAATACCGATCCGTAGATAACTCCGAACACCGCGCTTGAAAGCCCTATTCTTGTTATGATAGGTGCAAGTCCGAGCTTTGTGAACTTCGTCAGCAGCAGTCCTATCAGTGCTATACACAGTCCCTGGCCGAGATCTCCGAACATCATTCCGTACAGGAACATATATGTTATTGCAACTATCGGTGTAGGATCCATGCCGTTTGCATTCGGCAGTCCGTACATCTTTACGAACATCTCGAACGGGCGGAACAGCCAGTTGTTTTTCAGCTTCACCGGCGTCGGCTCGTCGTTTGAAGGTTCGCGGAACGTGATAGTCACGTCTCCGACGGAATTTATCATTTCGGTGAACTTCTTCGTGTCCTTTGCGGGAATATATCCGGAGAAATAGAACCTGTTGTTTATGACGATAACGTTTGAGCGCAGCTCATAGCTGTTATTCAGAGAAATGAGTTTTGCATAGACTTTTGAAAGTTTTGTGCCTTCTCTGACTGCGATCTCCTCTATCTGTTCCTCTATCTTAATTTTCTCGTCGAGATCCTCTACCATTTTATCCAGCAGTGTGGATATGCACTCGTCTGAATTTCCTCTGAGATAATCCGGCAGCCTTATGCGCTCGAATCCGAGTTCGTTGAATGTGTAATCTACACTGTTGACTTCCTCGGTTGAGGTGATGTACAGGCACCACGTATAGTTGCTGCTTTTTTTGAACTGATAGAAAAAGAACGTCTTTTCATTGTAGAACGACAGTTTCGGTATGCTGCCGTTCGGTATCCGTCCGAACCTTATCTTCGCGTATCTGCATCTGAACAGATCCGCAAAATCCGCGTCAAATCCCGAAAGCTGAGTGAGTATCTTATACAGACCGCCCTTTGTTTTCAGAGACGAGTTGAGTTCCATTATCCTCTCGGAAAGCTCACTCTGCATTTTCTCGACCTCATCGAGATAGTTCTTGAAGTCAATGCTCACCGTATATTCGATGTCGTCATACGGGACGTTTTCGTCAAGTTTCACATTCAGCTTGTCCGCGATAGTGCGTGTGCGTTTTATCATTCGTTCATACACGCCCTTGTCACGCAGATTCTTTGCTGCCACTGCCGACTTTGATGTGTCCGGCGGCGGATTCATGTGGAATATTTCGCTTTCACAGCATTTCATGAGCGTCTTGTTTATTTTTTTAAGACCGCCTTCTATGTTGACAAGCGATACTTTTTCTATTGCCATATATGCTGTCCTTTCAGATTTGTTTTCTTACTGCTGAGATTTGCCGCTTACGCCTGAGAGCGGGGTGTGTCTGTCAGTCGTCCCCATCTCTGGTTTTTGCTTTTCAAAAGCTTCGCCTCGCCCCAGTGGGGGGAGGCACTCCAGCCCCCGTTTCTTTTCAAAGTGATACGGCAGAAAGCCGTAACGTTGCAGCCCAAAGCGCAACGGAAAGAATGCAAAGGCGTTAGCCGTGCTTTGTGCGGTATTGCCTTTATAATATAAGATATTTCTCGATCTCTTCGGGCGCAAGCCCATAACGTATTCCCTCGATTATTCTGCACAGATTCGTGCTTTCGTCACGGAATAACATCATCAGGGAGTACAGGGCTTCCGTCTCGTTTGTGCTTACAGCAAGCCGATGCCGGAAATATCTGTGGTCCGCAATATCCACATTCAGCTCCGGTATATCTGTTACCTGCTCCGAAGCAATGCGGGTCTTTACGAAAAGCTCCCTTAGTGCTGCGACCGGATCTATTGCCTTCAGCGCCGTGTCGATATCTTTCGGGCGGAGCTTCCGATGATACGGGATCATCAGCTCGTTTATCCTGTCCGCTTCAAGCCCGAACGTTTTTTTCATTCTGTAGCAGACCAGCAGATTGTCCGCGTCGGCTTTTCGCAGAAAGAAGCTTTTTATCTGCTCTTTGTCCTTGCCTTTGACAGACTTGTCTATACGGTCAAATGCCCATTTTATATAACAAACATTAATAGTGGTGATTATACGGTTCAAGTCCGGAGGCTGTGCGGTCATCAGCTCTTTCAGCGGCTTGTGATAGGGAGTTCCCGTAAGCATATCCGAAAGCTCGGCAAGATTTTTTGCTATCGCAAGCCTCATCGGATCATAGCACAGGTATTCTACTATATAATCCGGGAAAGACGTTACAAATCCACTCTGCAATCCGGCATTTACAGCAGTGACCGCCTTTATGAGCGTCTCTGCTTCGAGCTGTTTTATCAGAAAGCTCATTATGCTGTCTTTACCGGAAGAAGAAAATCCCGATATCCGTATATAATTGTCAAATACGCTTCTGTTTATCAGTGCTTCTGCCTGCCTGCGCCGTATGCTTGCGTCGTCAGTCTCTGCAAATACGCTTTTGTACAGCGGTTTTGTTCTCAGAAATGATACAACTGCCGGAACAGAGCTTCTGTGCAGCAGATTTGTGTAATCGTCTTTTGTGAGAAATTTGCCGAACACAGCCCGTGATTTGGCTGCAACAGCATTGTTTGGCATCTTACCGCACTCTCCTTTCCGGAAAATTCTGAACAGCGCCGTTCAGACGCTCAGTATATGCTCGATTATTTCTTTTTTCCACGCAGCCTTGTTCGCTGCCATAAGCTCGTCGAATGAGCGGCACTTCTCGTCAGCGGTCTTTTCAAAAGCCGCGATCTTTTCATCTGAATCCGCTTTTAACTCGTTCTGTTTAGCAGTAAGCGCTTCCGAACGTGCAGCTGCCTCTTTTCCGGTGCCGTTTCTGTATTCTTCCGCTGTTTTCTTTGCATCAGCAAGCATTTTTTCGGCATCAGCCGCCGCAGAATCGGCAAGCTCTCTCGCTTTTTTGTCCATTTCGATTATCATTGCGATCGAATTATCCATACAGCCGCCTCCAATCAGAATATACTTATTTATAATATTACATTTTCATAGAAAAGTCAATCCTAAAACTCCACAAAAAGCCCGGCGGTTTTTTGTGACAATGACAAAAGCAAGATAATTCAGGGGCGCAGCCCCGCAAAAGGGGTGCAGGGGCGCAGCCCCGCAAAGGGGGGAGCAGGGGCGCAGCACCGCAAATGGGGGAGCAGGGGCGCAGCCCCGCAAATGGGGGTGTGGGGCGCCGCCCCGCAAAGGGGGGCAGGGGCGTAGCCCCCACATAAGATCTCCCCCTCCCCTTGGGGAGGGGGCAGGGGGTGGGGTAAGCTTTATATATTGAACATTTGTAGTCAAGCAGCATGATTTTCTGTGCATTTTCTGTGAAAAATACATAAAAATTCATAAAAGGTATTAACATGAACGAAAAAACGTGCTATAATAAATTACAGTATGCATTCAATTCTGATAATATCCGGAAAGATGACCGGCAATATATGTTCGGCAAGGTAAAAATATGGGAAATAACGGAAAGAAGATAAAATACGTAAAGATAAAGGACGAGGACTATATGCCCAAGTCCCGGAAAAAAATGAATAAAGACGAGCAGGCTGTGGAGAATTATTACCACACCCATAAGATGCCTGTTATGCAGAAGATAGGCGGCGTGCTGTCATTTGTCGGTACCATTGTGCTGAGCCTTCTGATGATAGTTGTTATAACTCTGTGCATTGTAGCGGTGGCTCTTACGGTGTATGTGATGCAGTTTGCGGAGAGCAGTTTCGACGTTGACCTCACTAATGTTGAGCTGTCATATTCGAGTTTTATCTATGCAAAGGACAAGGCTGACGAGGACGTTCTCATCAAGCAGATAAGCGGTGAGGAGAGCCGCATCTGGGTGGATATCGAGGATATACCGCAGTATGTCCTTGACTGTTTTGTCGCTGTTGAAGACCAGCGTTTCTTTGAGCATAACGGTGTTGACTGGAAGCGAACGCTCGGAGTTACATTCAAGGCTGTTTTCAGCGGAGGAACAGACGGAGGTTCGACTATAACCCAGCAGCTTGTCCGTGATATTACAAAGGATAAGGAAACAACTATCGGACGAAAGCTCCGTGAGATATTCCGCGCCCTTTCACTTGAAAGCAAATACACAAAATATGATATTCTTGAAAGTTATCTCAACCGTATAAACTTCGGAGGAACCGCGAACGGCATAGGAGCAGCTGCGTACCATTATTTCGGCAAGGAAGTAAACGAGCTCACTGTTGCCGAAGGTGCATTGCTTGCCGGAATTGTGCGTTCTCCGTCAAACTACAACCCGTATTCTAACCTCAGACAGTCCAAAATACGACAGGAATATGCCCTGAAATGTCTGCATGACCAGGGCTATCTCAACGACAGCGAGTATGAGGCCGCAATTGCGGAAAAGATAAAGTTCCGCAGACCGGTAAAAGGTTCTTATTACGGCTACACCGATATGCGGTACAATGATTACTACGGTATAATAACCGAAGAGAGCAAGGACGACGGAGATCTGTATTATCAGGACGTTCCGTGGGAAGATCTTCTTGGAGAAGAATCCTCTCTTGCGTACAAGTGGAACGGTTCTTACACCGTCTCGCAGGACTGGTACGTTGATGCGGCAATAGATCAGATAGTGAACGATCTTGCCGCAAAGCTTGGCATTTCTTACAGTGATGCGTGGGACGAGTTCCGAAGCGGCGGATATACTGCGTATCTTAATGTGGATCTTGATATGCAGAAGAAAATGAACGAGCTTTTTGAGGACCCTTACACCTGCCTTAAATCGTACGATCCTAATCTTCCTGCGGACAGCAAGAATCTTATCCAGGGCGGTTTCGTTATTATGGATTACAGAGGAAATGTTCTTGCTATTGCCGGAGGAATCGGCGAAAAGCCCGGTGACAACTGCTTTAACAGAGCCACTCAGGCGGTCAGCGCCATAGGTTCGACAATTAAGCCTATCGGAAATTACTCACTTGCAATAGAGATGAACAAGATCACATATTCCACGCTTCTTCAGGACATTTCGGGACGTATCCATGCCGAATATGCGGGCTCCGGAGCTTACGGCGCGGAGGCAGGTTATGATGAAGCAACAAACACTGTCCGCTGGCCGCATAACTATCAGGAAGCGGGATTTGGTTCCGGCGCATACTGGCCTGCATGGTACGCGGTGCAGAAATCTATGAATACAATTTCCGCGCGTGTAATGTCCATGATAGGACTTGTAAATTCATTCAATCATCTGCGCAACGATCTTGGCTTTGAGCATCTTGACAGCGTAAATGATATTGCATACTCTCCGCTTGCAACGGGAGCGCTCACAAACGGTGCGACACTTACCGAGCTTACTGCCGCATATCAGGTAATGGGCAACGGCGGAATGTACTACAAGCCGTATTATTACTCGGTAGTTTACGATAACAAGGGCGTTGCGATACTTGAACAGGACACCCTCGGAAAGCGCGCTCTTTCGTCGGATTCTGCATGGATAACCAACCGTATGATGCTGAAAGTAGTTCAGGACGAATACGGAACAGGTAAGTACGCAAGACTCGGTGCCTGTGAGGTGGTAGGCAAGACCGGTACTGCGAACGACGAATCGAACCTTCTTTTTGCCGGGCTTACGCCGCAGTATGTGGCTTGCTACCGTATAGCATACGATGACAACCATTCGATCGGAAAGCTTGACGGCTGGAACACCATGGCTCTTGTATGGCACAACGTAATGGAGAATTTTGTAGATACCACGGTCGAACAGAGCTTCACTCCCGACAGTTCGACACTTGAACTCCATTACTGCACAGAGACAGGTCTGCTTGCAACATCTAAGTGTCCGAGCACTATGATAGGCTATTACCGTCCCAGCAATATCCCGCAAAGCTGCGATTCACGCCATGACGGTCTTTACTGGCAGGAACACGGAGATACCACTATCCCCCTCTATGAATAACCCGCCGCTTTTCATAATAACAAAGCACAGAGCATTTGATAGGCTCTGTGCTTTATTTCTGTGATGATACTTTTCAGGTTCCGCGGAGCGGGATTTGCTTTTGCTGCTTTTCACGCTGAAAAGCAGCGGGGTCTGGGGTGTCTCCCCCACTGGGGGAGGTGGCAGCGTAGGAGCCAAAGGGGGCTGACCGACAGACGAACCCCGATCCTGACGTTCTCAAGCGCAGCGGAAGATCTCAAGCGCAGAGGCAAGCGTCTGTCAAGCGAGGAAGATGTCGCGTGAGACTGCAAAAACCTCTCTGAGCCAGTAGCTTGGCATGGTCATCAGGACTGTTGAGGGGTCGGGAGAGATGCCGACAGCATCATAGCCTGCGAGCTTAGCCTGACGGATGCTTCTGTACAGGTGATAACCCTCGGTTATTATGACAACATTGTCTGAAAGTCCCTCGGATCTTATGATCTCAGAGGAATATTTTATATTCTCTGTTGTGTTTTTTGCCCTGTCCTCTATGTATATTATATCGCTGCTTATACCTTTTGTAACAAGATATCTGTGCATGGAGATCGCTTCGGGCTCACTTTCATCGCCGCCCTGTCCACCTGTGACTATGCATACAGCGTGAGGGTGAGAATCAAGATATTCCGCTGCTTTGTCAAGCCTGAGTTTCAGCATCTGCGACGGTTCGCCGTTTGTTGCCTTGCAACCGAGAACGATAACAGTCTGTGGTGTGGGAGCTCCTGTTGAGGATACAGCGACCATTCCTTCTTCGCTGTTCCTTATTTCGGACGCCATGAACGTCGCGATAATGCCGCAGTACAATGCAAATGCCGTCAGACAGATACCCACTGCTTTCGCTGCAATGCGGAGCGGTTTTTTCTTTCTTATGAACGGATAAAATATTACCAACAGTATTACCGCAATACAGAAAATACTTCCTGTAACACTTCCGGCATTTGCCTGACCGAGACTTATTGTGAACAAAAACGTGATAAGCAGGAGCACGCACACGACCGCTGCAATGATCCTCAGCACTGCAAAAACAATACCCGCGGGTGTGGCTTTGGGTCTGTCCATTACTTTCCGCAGAGCTTTCTGAATCTTGCCATTGCTTCTTTGGTATTTTCAAGCGTGTTGAATGCCGTAAGTCTGAACCAGCCGTCGCCGTTCTTACCGAAGCCTTCGCCGGGTGTTCCGACAACTTCTGCTTCATTGAGGAGCTTGTCAAAGAAATCCCAGCTTCCCATTCCGAACGGGCAGCGGAACCAAATATACGGAGAATTTTTACCGCCTGTATATTTTATGCCGAGTTCGTCAAAAGTGTCAGCCATGACTTTTGCGTTTTCCATATATTTTGCTATAACATCATGAGTCTGCTTCTGACCTTCTTCTGTGAATACCGCCTCTGCGGCACGCTGTACGGGGTATGCAACACCGTTGAACTTGCTGCCTTCGCGCCTGATCCATATATCGCGGAAGCTGTGCTTTGAGCCGTCGTCAGCAGTGAGCATGAGTTCCTTCGGTATAACAGTGTAACCGCAGCGGACACCGGTGAATCCGGCAGTCTTAGAAAGAGAGCAGATCTCAATTGCGCATTTGCGTGAACCTTCGATGCAGAAGATAGAGTGAGGAATATCAGGATCGCTGATAAATGCCTCATAAGCCGAATCATAGATGATGACTGCATCGTTTGCTAAAGCGTAATCTACCCATTCTTTCAGCTGTGCGGCTGTGTAAGCAGAGCCGGTTGGATTGTTCGGCGAGCAGAGATAGATTATATCGGCGTGAACATTTTTGTCGGGCATTGCGGCAAATCCGTTGCTCTCATCTGAGTTTGCGAATATTACTTTTCTGCCGCCCATAACGTTAGCATCAACATAAACAGGGTATGCCGGATCGGTGATAAGCACAATGTTGTCACTTCCGAGAATGTCTCCGATATTTCCGCAGTCCGACTTTGCGCCGTCGCTTATGAGGACTTCTTCGGAAGAAACGTCTGCACCGTTTTTCTTATAGTATGCAGAGATCGCATCGCGGAGGAAGTCATATCCGAGCCCGCTGTCCTCATAGCCTCTGAATGTCTCCTTAACTCCCATTTCTTCAGACGCTTTCTTCATTGCGTCAACAACAGCGGGGACCAGCGGCAGTGTGACATCTCCGATGCCCATTCTTATTATCTTGTTATCGGGGTGAGCGGCTGTGTAATCGCGCACACGCTTTCCTATCTCGATAAACAGGTAGCTTTTCTTCAGATTGAGAAAGTTTGAATTCATTTTTGCCATGGTTTTGTGTCCTTTCTTGCAAGAATTTCATAATTAATATTATAACATATATCTTACGATTTGCAAATACTTTTTTTAAAAAATTCATAAAGGCTATACCGCACAAAGAGCGTGCGGTGATTGCGCCGTCAGAGATTTCGTCAGATTGTACAGAAATGACGCAGGCTTGCTGGCGCAAGTCAAGGAATTTCTGTGCAAGATGACGG
>ODAI014301815.1_pt1 | contig 17608 bp, 16 predicted proteins | sample 1539321 | NCBI WGS metagenome assembly ODAI01 (sample SAMN02144231, study PRJEB22623) | gut metagenome | biome: sheep rumen | host: Ovis aries | place: New Zealand | reverse complement strand
TTGCGCTCTTGTGCTGAGAGTGAACGTAGCAAAGCGCAGTGAACGAAAGCACAAGGCTTTAAAAGCGCAGATTTGACGATTTTAAATAAGAGGAAAATTTGCGCTCTTGTGCTGAAAGTGAACGTAGCAAAGCGCAGTGAACGAAAGCACAAGGCTTTAAAAGCGCAAATTTGACGATTTTAAATAAGGAGTTACTATGGCTTATACAAATATTCAGAAAAAACAGCATATCTATGAAATGCAGACATATCTCCATGCAATTTCACTCATGAATGACAGAATACCGACTGTTATCCCTGACGGTATCTACGGAAAGGAGACATCTCTCGCAGTAATGGCTTTTCAGCGTGAATACGGTCTGAAAGATACAGGAAACACCGACCCTGCAACATGGAATAAAATTGTCAGTGTATACAGGTCTTATCTCAGCGGAAAACCTGAACCCTATGCAGTATTCCCCTCCCCTTCCTATGTTGCATCGGACGGTGATACAGGGCAGATTATCTATATAATTCAGGCTATGCTAAATGATATAGGAAAATGCTACGACAATGCCCCTTATGTTGATATATGCGGAGAATATAACGATATGACCGCTTCTGCGGTAAAGCGTTTTCAGCAGTGGTGCGGTATTCCGCAGAACGGCAGAGTTGACAGCGGAACATGGAATATGCTTGTGCATTGCTGTGAACATATCCTGAAAATGCACAATTCATAATAATAAAAAATATTCCCGTCCTTTTCAGACGGGAATATTTATTAATGGTTAAATGATTCAGCGAGAAGTCTTGATTTGAGTTCCCATAACTGATGAGAGAGGTCTACATAATAATCGTGAGGATTTTCAAAACGCTTTACTTCGTCCCATATTGTTTCAAGCTGCTGCTGACAATAAGCCTTTATTTCTTCAATATCGGGAGATTTATATATACATTCGCCTTTTTTGAATATCTGAACCTGTAATTTTTTAGCTGTGAAATTTATAAGTGTCATTCTCTTGTAAGTCTGCTGCGGGTCAAATATTGTATAAGGCTTTTTGTCATCAATAACTTCGCCTGCAAGAGTTATAACATCAGCGACAGCCTTTCCCGTGTCGTTGTCGAACAGTCTCCATACTTCTTTGTATGAAGGATTGGTTATTTTTATGACGTTTTCGGAAATTTTAATCTTGGGAATAATTTTTCCCTTTTCCTCGACAGCCGCAAGCTTGTAAACTCCGCCGAATACGGGTTCTGACTTTGAAGTTACAAGTCTTTCACCTACACCGAAACTGTCTATTTCCGCACCCTGCATTATCAAATCCCTTATAATAAATTCGTCAAGAGAATTTGAAGCGACTATTTTTATATAGTCCAGACCTGCATCATCGAGCATTTTTCTTGCTTTTTTGGAAAGATAGGCAATATCACCGCTGTCGATTCTGACACCTGCACCCCTGTGACCCTGTTTTTCGAGTTCCTTGAAAACGGTTATCGCATTGGGAATACCTGACCTCAGTACGCTGTAAGTATCTATGAGAAGTGTGCAGCTGTCGGGATATACCTTTGCATAAGCCCTGAAAGCTTCAAGTTCACTCGGAAAAAGCTGTACCCAGCTATGAGCCATTGTTCCCAGAGCCTTTACTCCGAAATCCCTGTCGGAAATAGTACAAGCCGTACCTGAACATCCTCCTATATAAGCCGCCCTTGCACCATATACTGCACCGTCATAGCCCTGCGCCCTGCGTGAACCAAATTCCATAACAGGACGACCCTGAGCTGCTTCTGCGATTCTGTGGGCTTTTGTGGCGATAAGTGACTGATGATTGATTGTGAGCAGTACCATAGTTTCGATAAACTGCGCCTGAATTGCAGGACCTTTTACTGTTATAAGCGGTTCATTCGGGAAAATGGGAGTACCCTCAGGTATAGCCCATACATCACATTCAAACTTGAAATTCCTGAGATATTCAAGAAATTCCTCGCAGAACATATTTTTACTTCTGAGATATTCTATATCCTCATCTGTAAATTCAAGATTTTCAAGGTATTCAATAAGCTGTGCAACGCCTGCCATTACGGCATAGCCTGCATTATCGGGAACTTTGCGGAAAAACATATCAAAATATGCAATTTCCTGACCTCTGCCGTTTTCAAAGAATCCGTTCGCCATAGTAAGCTCATAAAAATCAACAAGCATAGTGAGATTTCTTTTATTCATCATGTCCTCCTTTTTGACAAATCCGCATTAATAGTAATATCCGTAGTCGTCATAGCTTTCATCATAGTAACCATATTCAGACCATTCATCTTCATAATAATTCTCTGTCTGCTGTTCCTGACGGTGTTCATCGGGGTCAAAGGGCTTGACCTCACTGAATTTATAATTTTCGGGAACAGTGGAAAAATCATATGTTTTCTGCCATGAATCGTCATATTCCACGCCCTCTGAGTTGAAATGCTCCTGAAGCTGCGAAATTATATCCTCTGCATTCTGCATTTCAACATACTTGTTTATCATCGGGAAATACATCTCAACATCTGAATTTTCCGAAAGATATGGACAGTAAAAATCCATAACCGCACATTCTGAATAAACTTCGGGCGGATTTATGATATTATCCGCACTTGTTATTTTCGGAACGGATAAGACAGTTTCACTGACATCATTCACAAGACTTTCGATATCCTCATAAGTATCATATCGGAAACTGAAACGGACGGAATTTATCATATTGTCGCCCTCATTCCATGTGGGTATCATATCCATATCGGAAAGAGCCTGATATATTTCGGGGTGTGCTTTAAGGTACATGACCTGATAATCTTCTGACAGATTATATGATACCTGATTTTTTCCCGTACTTGTCGGGATATTGAATGATTCAATGCAGAAATGGCACTGTACCCCTTCCTCGTCCGTGAAAGTATAGCAGATATTTCCGTTATTCTCGTATGAATCGGAAAGGCTGAATTTTCTGTTATACAACTGACTGAGATAATTTTCTGCATTTTCCTGAGTTATTTCATCTTTCACAGTACAGCCGCAGAGCATTAAAGCAAGTACGGCTGAAATAAAAAACACTTTTTTCATACATCATCTGCTTTCATTTTTTATTATATTATATCTCTTTTTGCAGATGTTGTCAATATAATTTCTGATTACTATTTATATCTTGCATAACCGTCCGCACCTGTATTTATTGCAAGCTGTTCCTGCTCCTGAATTATATCGGGGTTGTCAATCCATTCGCTTTCGCCAGCCTCGCCAGCCCATTCATCACCTTTATTGAGTTTATATTCAGCCAGTCCCACAATTAAAGACACTCCGCTTCCTGCGGTTATGCTTTCCCATTCATAAAGAGTCTGTTCAAAGGGGCATATTTCGTTGTTAAAGCCGAAATATATCTGCGGTACGATATAATCGCAGTAACCCCTCTGACTTCCCCATAGCCTTACATCTGCGTATTGGCTTTCATAATCTGCATTGATATTTCCCTGCGGACTTATACCGAATACTACATCTTTTCCGCATGATTTTACCGTATCATAGAGGGCTTTTACAAATTCCGTACAGTTCTGCTTTCTCCATTCGGATAAATCCTCCGCACCGCTTTCCTGAAATTCAACCGCATCAAATTCCTCATAGGTTGTGGGATAAAAATAATCATCAATATGAATACCGTCAACATTATAATTTTCAATTATTTCCTCCGCACATCTGCATATCAAATCCCTTACTTCATTGTATGAAGGGTCAAGATAATATCTTCCGTTGACTGCCTTTACAAAATTGCAGTCGGGATTTTCAACCCATTGTTTTATGATAAAATCATCATCAAGATAATTCATCTCCTCAACACTCTGACATCTTAAAGGATTTATCCACGCATGAACGGATATTTTAAGGGCATGAGCCTCCTGTATCATGATTTCAAGAGGGTCATAATCCCCGTCAAGCATTGAGCCTTTCGGGAATATCTCGGATTTATAATATGCGTCCGCAAAAGGGTGTGCATGAACATACAAAGTATTCACACCGTCAGCGTATTCCGAGGCAAATTCTTTTCTGATAATCTCCCTGAACTCGTCCTCTGATTTGCCGTGCATATATTCTTCATATCTGATATACGGTATCCAGACAGCATTCTGATTCTTATAATTGATTCTTTCGGGGAAATCATTTATATCAGTCTGCGAGGGCGGTATCTCCTCAATAAATGCAGTTTCGGGCTGTATATCTTCATTCCCCTGAAACTGCGGGACTGTACACGATACAAGTGCAAAAACGGGCATTAAAAACAATAATCTTTTCATATTTTTCTCCTGTTTAATTTTTTATTACAGAATATTATATGACCGAAAATTTAAGATTATTTCAATATGTGTATGATATTATCAAATGAAATAAATGGTCAAGACGATTTCAAGAGGAAGATTTGCGCTCTTGTGCTGAAAGAGAACGGAGCGTAAGCGCAGTGAACGAAAGCACAAGGCTATAAAAGCGCAAATCTGACGATTTCAGGAGGAAGATTTGCGCTCTTGTGCTGAAAGAGAACGGAGCAAAGCGCAGTGAACGAAAGCACAAGGCTATAAAAGCGCAAATCTGACGATTTTAAATAAGGAGATGATAAAATGAAAAAATTTGCAGTCCTGACAGCTTTACTTATGACAGTATCACTTGTATCATGCACAAGTAAAGACGAAAAAATAACTGTAATTGAATCTTCCGAAACTGTTCAGCAGGAAACTGTCAATGTGGGCGAACTCGACCTCACAGTCTTTGATGTGGGCAAAGCCGACAGCATGGTACTGACTTCCGAAAACAGTACCGTTATTATTGACTGCGGTGAAAAAGGTGACGGAAAAGAAATTATTGAATACCTTGAAGAAAAAAATATATCCTCCGTCGATTACCTTATCATAACCCATTACGATAAAGACCATGTGGGCGGTGCGGCTAAGGTTATCAATAATATTGAAGTGAAAAATGTCCTCGCTCCCGATTATGATGAGGAAAGCGAGGAAATGGATAAGTATAACAAGGCTCTCAGTGAAGCAGGCATAACCCCGAAGCTTCTGACAGGCGATTTGTCTTTCACACTCGATAATGCCGAATATACCGTATATGCCCCGAAACAGTCCGATTACGGTGAGGACAATGACAACGATTTTTCACTCGTCACAAAAATTACTCACGGAAATAATGTGCTTCTTTTCACGGGAGATGCTATGGAACAGAGACTCGAAGAAATTATGGATATTGGCGACTGCGATTTTCTTAAAGTCCCCTATCACGGGCGCAGTCTTGATAATTTAGATGATTTCCTCAGTGCCGTAACTCCTGAAAAAGCTGTCGTATGCACTTCAAAAAGTGAATTTTCAGCCGATACTCAGAAAGAACTCATAAACAGGAATATAGAATATTATGCAACCTGTTTCAACGGGAAAATTGAAGTTAAAAGTGACGGAAACAATATAGATATAACGGCTGAAAAAGGCGCATAAAAATAATAAAAAAGACCGAAGTTTTCAAGACTTCGGTCTTTTTTTTGCGTTTCGTCCCCGTGAGGGGTGTGAGTTGCAACGGAACAAAAAGAAAAATTAAAGCAGTTAATTTTGAGTTTCAGTCCCCGTGAGGGGTGTGAGTTGCAACGTTGCCGAGGAAGAATGGCAGAAAAGAATGAAATCAACGTTTCAGTCCCCGTGAGGGGTGTGAGTTGCAACATATTAGCTGTTGATGGCAATGGTCCAGATGCTCTGTTTCAGTCCCCGTGAGGGGTGTGAGTTGCAACAAAAATAGTCAGACCGTTAAATACTTCAATAAAGAGTTTCAGTCCCCGTGAGGGGTGTGAGTTGCAACTTTTAAATAACCAAATTTTAAGGAGGTACTCAAGTTTCAGTCCCCGTGAGGGGTGTGAGTTGCAACATGGAAATGACAATTGAACGGGCTAACCAAATAATTGTTTCAGTCCCCGTGAGGGGTGTGAGTTGCAACTTTAAATATAATTTAAACACAACAGAGTGTAAAATGTTTCAGTCCCCGTGAGGGGTGTGAGTTGCAACGCAACGCAAAAGCAGAAGCATTCGTAAAGGAAGCAGGTTTCAGTCCCCGTGAGGGGTGTGAGTTGCAACTTTATTCAAAGTTGCCTAAATCTGCATTAAAAGAGGGTTCGTTTCAGTCCCCGTTAGGGGTGTGAGTTGCAACTTCCGCAAGGGAATGTTCATAGAAAACATAAAAGTGTTTCAGTCCCCGTGAGGGGTGTGAGTTGCAACTTTAACGAAATAAACACCTCTTATAATGGAGAAGTTTCAGTCCCCGTGAGGGGTGTGAGTTGCAACGTATGACTTCAGCGGCTGGTAACGTAGTTGGTCAGATGTTTCAGTCCCCGTGAGGGGTGTGAGTTGCAACGTATGAACTTATGTATTGGATATAAAAACGGAGAGTTTCAGTCCCCGTGAGGGGTGTGAGTTGCAACCGTTTTTTTGGTGCGAATCGCCCTTTTTTGCCTTGCAGAAAAGGGCATTTTAAAGGGGATTCGCACTATTAATTCTTTTAATTAAGCCTTGTTTACGCTTCCGAAAAGTTCCATTTTCTCCTTAACCTTAGCCTTTATAGCCTCGAATCCGGGAGCGAGGAGCTTTCTGGGGTCAAATCCCTTGCCCTGCTGGTCCTTGCCTGCTTCGATGTAGCCTCTTGTAGCCTCAGCGAATACGAGCTGGCACTCTGTATTAACGTTAATCTTGGCAACACCAAGGGAAATAGCCTTTGTAATCTGGTCATCGGGGATACCTGTACCGCCGTGGAGAACGAGAGGCATATCGCCTACTGTATTCTTGATAGCTTCGAGGGTTTCAAAGCTTAAACCTTCCCAGTTTGCGGGATATACGCCGTGGATATTGCCGATACCTGCTGCGAGGAAGTCAACACCGAGGTCAGCAATCTGCTTGCACTCGTTGGGGTCAGCACATTCGCCCTTGCCGATAACGCCGTCTTCTTCTCCGCCGATAGCACCTACTTCTGCCTCAATGGAAAGACCGAGGTGATGAGCAGCGTTTACGAGTTCGGTAGTTTTAGCGACATTTTCCTCAATCGGGAAATGTGAACCGTCAAACATGATTGAAGTGAAGCCTGCCTTGATACACTTGTAGCAGCCCTCATATGAGCCGTGGTCGAGGTGGAGAGCAACGGGAACTGTAATTCCGAGTGATTCGTCCATAGCCTTTACCATAGCGGCAACAGTTTCAAAGCCTGTCATATACTTTCCTGCGCCCTCTGAAACACCGAGGATAACGGGAGAATTAAGCTCCTGAGCTGTGAGCAGAATAGCCTTTGTCCATTCGAGGTTGTTGATGTTGAACTGACCTACTGCATATTTGCCTTCTCTTGCTTTTGTGAGCATTTCTGTAGCTGAAACTAACATAAAATATTTCCTCCTGAAATTCAATGTCGGAGCATTTTCTGCTCCATTGATATTATTGTAACATACATTTACAGAAATTGCAAGTGTTTACAGAAAATTTTAAAATTTTTTTAAAATCCCTTGACAATTTACAAATATGTGATATAATCATATCATAATTTTATTTAAAGGAGTAAGCTGTTTGAAAAATAACAACAGAACCGAGATAGTATCGTAAACGGAAGGTTTGCGAATATCTCAACACAAGCCTCCCGTTGTCCGTTCAGCATTTTCAGGAGGAAAAACAATGAATAAAATGAATTACATCATTCGCAGAGAAACAGAAAAGGATTACTATGAAGTCGAAAACCTCGCCCGTGAAGCTTTCTGGAATTTAAGTCAGGAAGGCTGTTCCGAACACTATTTCATGCACGTTCTCAGACAGCACAAGGCTTTTGTCCCCGAACTCGATTTCGTAACCGAAACTGACGGCAGAATTATCGCAAGTGTTATGTATTCCGAAAGCCATTTGACTGACGAAAACAAAAACGAAAAAACAGTATTAACTATGGGTCCTTTATGCGTACACCCCGATTTCCAGAGAAAAGGCTGTGGAAAAGCTCTCCTCGAACATACTTTCTGCATAGCTTATGAAATGGGTTACGATACTGTTATTAATTTCGGAAATCCCGATAATTATGTCGCCCGTGGCTATAAAAGCTGTAAAAAATACAATATATGCCTCGAAGGAGATATATTCCCTGCGGCTCTGCTCGTTAAAACACTTAAAGATAACGTCTTTGACGGCAGAAAATGGTTCTATCATCAGAATGATGCCGACAAACCCTGTGACAATGAAGAAGCTGTCGAAAAATATGACGCTCTTTTCCCGCACAAAGTCAAGGCATGGCAGCCCAGTCAGGAAGAATTTTATATCCACAGTCACTCTGCAATTACATGGTAAAAAATAATTTTTCCAGCCGCAAATCTGCGGCTGTTTTTTATAAAAATTTCAGAAACCCCCTTGACAAAATTAAAAAAATATGATATAATAATCAAGTTGACTGATGCGGATATGGCGGAATTGGCAGACGCGCATGGTTCAGGTCCATGTGAACGCAAGTTCATGCAGGTTCAAGTCCTGTTATCCGCACCATAAAAAAGCTCCCTGAACGGGAGCTTTTATTTTTTCCTTATATTAGATATATCCTCTGTACTGCCTCCGCCATTATCATCGGGCGCACGGAATTTTCCCTTTTCGACAAGCCTTAAAAATGCATCTACGACATCACTTGCAAGCTGAGTTCCCGAAACATCTTTTATAATGCTCACTGCCTTTTCAAAATTCATGCGCTGTCTGTAAGGTCTGTTTGAATACATGGCATCAAAAGTATCTGCAACGGCAATTATCTGTGCAACTCTCGGAATCTCATCGCCTTTAAGTCCTTTTGGATAGCCTTTTCCGTCAGGTCTTTCATGATGAGCAACAGCACCTGTTGCAAGTTCAGGCATAAGGCTTATATTTTTGAGTGCCTCATATCCACGGACTGTATGCGATTTTATAATCTGAAATTCTTCATCGCTGAGTTTTCCGGGCTTGTTGAGAACTTCATCGGGAATACCGATTTTTCCTATATCATGCATGAGGGCGATATTGTAATACTGTTCAACAGTTTCTTCATCATATCCGAGTTCTTCGGTAAGCATGGCGGTATATTCCGCAACACGGGAGGAGTGACCGTTTGTATATTCGTCTTTAAGGTCGATAACTTTCGCAAAGGATTCAACTATTTCCTTTATGAGAAGCTTGTCACGCCTCTGCTGTTCAAGGAGAATTTCCATATCATTTGTTCTGTGGTATCCCACGAACATACGGACACCTATTACAAGGACTATCAGAAGGAATATTCCCGATATTGTCACTATTTTCAGCATTAATTTTCTTACATAGTTATAAATATCCATCATGGAAACATCTGCGCCTGCATAGGCAACACATTCGCCTGATGAATCGAAAATCGGTTCATATACCGTAAGAAGCCAGCCGTATGAATCATCGCTTTCAATAGGTGCAATTTTATTTCCTGCAAGCAGGTCAGGGACAAGAGGAAGAAATGTTTTGTCAAACTCTACAAGTTCCCCCAGTTCCTCACCATAAACGGAATCGCTGTCCATATCAAAGATGACATAACAGCCGTCATTTCTTATCTGGTAAGCGTAAAGGAATTTAAGTTCGGGTGAATTGTCGAGAATACTTTTGAGAGTTTTTTCAGTTTCTTCATATTCTTCATCTGAGCCGTTTTCGAGCCATTTATTGACTTTATCCGCATCTATCATTTCAGCCGCCATTTTAGCAGTACCCTGAGCGGTATGGATTCGCATTTCTTTGGTTTTCACGGTATAGACGTTAATGCTGACGATAGTTATAATAACCGCAAGGAGTATGGTAAGGACAGTAATTGCAGCAAAAAATTTTATATGCCTTGCATCAGTATTCAGCAGTTTCTTTTTCTGAGAAACATCTTTTTTTTCCATTTATTTCCCCCTCTCAAAAGTATAGTTTCATTATAGCACAACAAATACTGTAAGTCAACAATATTTTTTACAATAAAAAAGACAGACTGTATCAAAACAGCCTGTCTTTTGTGTATGAAGAAGAGAATAAGTTAGTTTTCTGATTTAACTTCGTCAAGAGTAACTTTAACAGTATGCTCTTTTCCGTTTCTTATATAGGTAATTTCAACGCTTTCGCCTGCTTTGTGGAGATTTTTCTTTGCAGTAAGTTCAGCGGAGGTTTTAACTTCTTCGCCGTCAACAGCAGTTATAACATCGCCTGACTGCAAACCTGCCTTTTCAGCAGCTCCGTCCTCTGCAACATTGGTAACATAGATACCTACGGGGAGATTGTACATATTTGAAATAGTTTCGGTAACGTCCTGACAGCTTATTCCGAGCTGAGGCTTGCCTGTAACATAGCCATATTTCATGAGGTCGTCAACAATTGCAGAAACTTCGTTTGACGGAATGGCAAATCCTATGCCTTCAATAGATGCTTCGCCTGAATATGATGATGACATCTTTGAAGAATTGATACCGATAACCTGACCGTATTTATTGATGAGCGGACCGCCTGAATTTCCTGAATTTATAGCGGCATCTGTCTGAATGAGTGTCATAGCCTTGTCATTGATTGTGATACTTCTGTTAAGTCCTGATACCATACCGCCTGTTACTGTATCCATAAGTTCAAAACCGAGGGGGTTTCCGATAGCTATAACAGATTCACCGAGTTTGAGGTCGTCACTGTTGCCAAATTCTGCGGCTGCAAGGTTGTCAGCGTCTATTTTAAGTACAGCAAGGTCACAGTCAGTATCATAACCCACTACTTCCGCATCATAGCTCTTGTCATCACTGAGGAGAACTGAAATGCTGTTTGCAAGACCTGCGCCGTATTCAGTATCATAGATAACATGGGCATTTGTAACGACATAGCCGTTTTCTGTGATTACAACGCCTGTACCTGTTGCAGTAGCTTCAGAAGATGAAGGCATCTGGGGTTCAAATCCTCCGAATCCGAAGAAATAGCCGCTGTTATTCTGGGTAGTTACTGTAAACTGCGATTCAATACCTACAACTGAGGGAAGAACTTTGTCAACGATTTCTTCTGTTGAAAGTTCACTACCTGTTGAATCATCTGTTTTGATAAGACTTACAGACTCAGCGGCGAGTGACCTTGCAGAATCTTTTTCCTCGACAGTCTCAGCAGCGGTGCTTTCATTTTTCTGATATGAGGGTTCAACCTGTCTGTATACTGCGATTGAACCTGCGGAAACCATTACCATAGCCATAAGAGTTGCGGCAGCTTTCAGAACCTTGTGATTCTTGGGGGGCTTGGGAGAATTTCCGCCGTCTGTTGAAAATCCTTTATATTCTGTATTCTCATTGTTATTATTTTCCTCTGTAACTTCCATAACATCAAAATTGTATTCTTTCATATAATTCACGTTCCTTTTCAATATTTTCATCTGAGGTCTTATCCTCAACCTGTGATTATATTATATTAGCCATATGTGATATTAATTTGGAGTAAGTGTTATTTTTTAAGGAACTTTCTGTGGTATTTTTTTCACACAGATGATACATTTGTGAAAGAATACGTCATGATTCTGTCATAAAGAAAAATATCTTTCACAAACTATCAAAAATATATCATAATATTCCCTGTCGAAATAAGGAAAAAATGTGTAAAACGCTGTGCATATACTTGACATAATTAAAAAGAAATGCTATTATAATAATATATTATTCGTATTAATTGTGAAAAGGAGGAATATTATGAAAGCCTTTACAAAAAAATTTTTATCCCTTGCAATATCAGCACTCACATTAACAAATACAGCATCAATATCTGCATATGCCGATGTAACCAGAGGACTTTCAGAAGAAGAAATCCTTAACTCCTCCGTAAAGCCTGTAATGACCGTAACAAAAGAACTGCTCCAGCCCGACAGCGGTGTATCTTCAAAAAAAATGAATATATCCGTATCCCTCAGCGGTGCGGACGGAAAATATGCCTCAACAGGAATACACCTTTTCTATGACAGCAGACTTACTCCCGAAAGAGACAGCCACGGTAAAATTATCATTAAAAAAGGCGATGCAACCGAAAACCTGAATATGCTCTCAGGTGATGATGATACAAAAGAATCAGAAGGTATGAACGGTCTTTTTGTCGCAACTTCTTCAAACTCTGACAGCGGTATGGACGGAGAATTTTTCAGCTTTGATGTCACCCTCCCCGCAGATGCAAAAAACGGTGACGTTTTCCCCATAGATATAGTATATATGGAATATGCCTATGCAACAGATATATTTATTGATGTCTATAAAAAAAATATCCCCATGCAGGTTTACCTGTTTACAAAGGGAATCTATAACAGCGAAAATCCAATTTCAAATTCAGCAGAATATCTTAGAGATATGAAAAACTGCTCCGCCCTAACTTATATAGACCCCTCATGTGACGGATATATCGCTGTTGCCGATTCACATTTCGAGGAAACATATATCCCCTACCTCGTCCCCTCAAAAATAACTATGCAGCAGGGAGATACTTCAAATATAATCGTTGTGAACCAGAACGGTAAAAAAATTGAATGGACAAGCAGTAATACTTCCGTTGTAACTGTCAGAAACGGTGCTGTTACTGCCGTGAATGAAGGAAACGCAATAGTATATGCCGTCTGCGGTGACAACGTCATGCAGTGCGAAATAAATGTCATAAATAACGGCTCATACCTCGCAGGAGATGCAAACCTTGACAGAAAAGTAAGTATATCCGATGCAGTAAGAATTTTACAGTACATCGCAAACAACAATAAATATCCCCTGTCATCTCAGGCAGCCAAAAATGCCGATGTGTACGGAAATAATGACGGCGTAACCGCTAATGATGCCGCTGCCATTCAGAGATATGATGCAGGCGTTACCCTCAGTCTGCCCGAACAATAATACGGATATCACTGACATTATACCGTAAATAAGGGATTACAGCACAACAGTACAGATGTTTTGTTAAATATAAAATAAATATAATATTAAATAAAAATATATTGACTTGAATATTGTAAAATGGTATAATATATACAGTCGGATTGCCGATATACTATAAAAGGAGGTAAAATTCTCTATGTCAATCTCAAAAAAATATGCTGCTGAGTTTATCGGTACTATGGTTCTGGTTCTTCTCGGCTGCGGAACAGCTATGCTCGTGGGCTGCGATGCAAAAAACGGCTGCGGTTATCTTCTTACTGCACTCGCCTTCGGACTTGTAATAGTCGGTATGGCTTACAGTATAGGAAATATTTCAGGCTGCCATATAAACCCTGCGGTTTCACTTGCGGTATTCCTCACAGGAGGCATATCATCAGCGGAATTTATCGGTTACATAATTGCTCAGTGTCTCGGAGCTTTTGCAGGTTCGGGACTTCTCACAGCAGTTTTCGTTCTCGGTGATATCCCCGACCAGACAGGTGCTTTCGGCTCAAACGGTCTCGCAGGCGTGGGAAACAATGCTGTTGCAGGTCTGCTCGTTGAAGTTCTCCTCACATTTATATTCGTTATAACTATTCTTGGAGTTACTTCAAAGAAAGCAAATCACGGCTCATTCGCAGGTCTTGTAATAGGTCTTACTCTTACTCTTGTACATATCTTCGGTATCAGTCTTACAGGTACTTCCGTAAACCCTGCAAGAAGTATCGGTCCTGCTGTTGCATCTGCAATAAACGGAAATGCCGCTCCTCTTGCATCACTCTGGGTATTCGTTGCAGGTCCTCTCATAGGTGCATTTATCGCAGCCGTTACATACAAGGTTCTTGAAGGTCCTTCAAAAGCTGCTTCTGTTCCTGTTAAAAAACCTGCTCCCGTTAAAAAGCCTGCCGCACCCGCTGCACCCGCTGCTCCTGCTCCTCAGGCTCCCAAAGCTGAACCCGCTCCCGAAAAAACTGAGGAAACTCCCGTTCAGCAGAAAAAAATCGAAATTCCGATTATTGATGACGATGAACAAAAAGCTTCTGACCTTATGAAAGAAATTAATCAGGCTTTCGATAAAGAATAATAAATTTCGGTTCTCCCTTAAAGGAGAACCGTTTTTTTTGTTTAATATAAAAATTATTTATTTTTCTATTGACAAATATGTTTATATGGTGTATAATAAATTTGTTGTCGAGGTGTGGCTCAGTTTGGTAGAGTACTACGTTCGGGACGTAGGGGCCGCAGGTTCAAATCCTGTCACCTCGACCATATTAAAATGGCTTAGATTCGTTAAATGCTGAATCTAAGCCATTTTTCGTTACTGCGGATTTCATGTGCAGGGAGCGATTTTCCTTAAAAAACTCTCTTTTTCTTAAAAGTGCCAACTGAAAATGCCAACCGTAACTGACATAATACAGGCAGATTTCCTGCTCCTTATATGATTGTGCCAACCGGATTCAGAAATGCCAACAGAAAATCATAATTTCAAGGCTCACTTCTCATCTTCAATAATCTTGCTCCAAAAGTCATCAATGATGCTGTTTGCTTTTTTTCTTTTACTGCCACAGCCATTGGAAACCCATGTGAAAAAGCGTCCACTGTCGGTCTGCATAATGTTAAATTTTTTCTTGATATTCTTCATAGTTTCTCCTTTCGTTAATACGGACAGAATGTTGATAAACCTGTCCATTTTGGTTTATGCTGCTGATAAGAAGTCAGTCAGCGTCATACCCACTGCAAAAAGAAATGTATCAAGCGTCTTTAATGTGACATTGCTTGGGTCTTTATCATAATTTTGCAGTGTGCGTGTGCTGCATCCAAGGTATACCGCAAGGTCTTCATTGCTGATATCATGAAGATTCTGCCAGTAGCGTATTCTGCACCATATCTTCTTTTGAAGGGGTATACGCTTGTTACTGCGTTTAGTTGATGCCATAAGGCTACCCCTTTCAAGGTAATAGTATATAACTGAAATTTGGAGAGGAATCAGTTGCATACTTTAATTTATCACTGAAGGCATAATCTTTTTACTTATGCTATGCCTGTATTCTATCATAGATTTTTTGGGAATGGAAGTATCTTTTTTTGGGAAATTTGGGAACTATTTCTTGAAATATCCTGTCGTATGAGTCATCGTTTGGTTTGGATTGGGAATACATGAAAGAAAAACATATTATACCGCAGAATCAAGATTATTGCCCACCAATACAAAATCAGGTTTGTTATCCGCCTGTTCAGCCTGTCCCAATAATATCACAATTTGCAGTTGAAAGCTGCACTAATCATGAAACACCTGAAAAATATGACATATATGAATATGAAGAAATCTGTGAAATTCACGCCATTGTTAGCAGTGGTTCAAAAAGCAGAAAGTTAAAATATGCAACATTAACTACTAATGATAATCACCGCAAAAGAGAAATATGTGTTGCCTGCTTTCTGATAGGTAATATTACAAAGTTAATAATTGATGACTTGGAGCAGGATATTGTGCAATTTGTAATAGAATGCAGATATTACAACCAGTGTGGTTATCAAGCGTTTCATTTTTCATGTGAAGAAGTCGTGCATGAGTCGTTATTATATGACCCTTTGAACGCAGGGATTTCTTCAATGCTGTGAGATATGATGATATATTTATGTAGTCAGTATCAGTAAATTTTAAATTTTTAAGCTGGTTTGTGAGAAATTTCAGTACATATTCTCCTGCACCTATGGCGTAGAGATTGTTTATTTTGTTACTCAAATCATCTGACAAATTATATTCATCAAGGTCAGGCGTACAGCAGATATTTTCAATTCCCATATCTCTTGCCTTTTTCAGTATCTCATTTTTCAGATTATGTGTGGGTACTGCTATAATAAGCGGTTTATCAGTATTTTTCATGTAGCTGAGATAAGTATGGGTTTTGCCGATACCTGTCTGAGCCTTGATAATGTATATATCTTGTTCTTGTGCATTTACAGCCTGTTCAAAGGCATTGTTAAGTTCCTGAGCGACTTCTTCTATGGGGTAATATTCGTTTTTCCTTGTCTGATGTATTTCTGTTTTGCGTGGTTTTGCCGTAGAGAGCATATTTTCAGAGTGCTGACAATGCTTGCAGTATTCACACTGACTGCATGGAACAATAGGAATTTCGTCCTTTACAATAGTATTCAGAATCTCTTTCCAGTGTATACTTTGTATAAAGCCGTTTTGTGCCTGCTGATTGTTTACAATGTCAAGGAAATGCTGTTTTCCTTTTTCAGCACCGCAAATATTTCTTGCGATATGAAACACCTGTTCCATATCATAAAATTGTTCACCGTTGCAAAAAGCTCTGTACAGATTACAGCTTTCATACAAATCATTGAAATTAAAATTTCTGTATACCGCCCTTTTGTTCTTATTTCTTGTTATTGCCTGTTTCTGTATCTCATTTTCAGGAGCAGGCATTTCACCAATATAGAATCCGTTTATATATTCAACCGTTGGGGTCAAAGTATAATCACCGTTTTTAAGCTTATATATCGCAGGCATGGAATCAATGATTTCTATGTCTGCTTTTTTATTTTCTCTCCTTATCACTTCTTTGTAGTGACGCTCATCATAGTTACTTCTTACCCTGTCAACAAATGCAAGCATAATGGTATATATGCTCACTTCCTGTGTATCCGGCGAACAGTAATTTTGATTTGACGGTTCAGTATTGAATATATAACATAGCAAGTTCTGAAAATATGTAAAAGTTCTCAAATCGTTGATTTCTTCTTTTAGCCTGAAAGACAGAACGTAACCTTCTTCTGTTTCAAATTCCGTGTACCTTATACTGTACATCAAAGCAATATTTAAAGTCATGTCGTAATGTCTGGTTATATCGTGTTTCAGCATAATACATTTCATAATATGTACTCCTTTTGAAATTATCTTTTACCATAATAGTTTATTGTTTTTTAAAAAAATACGGAGAGGACTATATATTTGCCATGGGATGCGGGCGTTCCTTGCGTCACACACCCACACCCACAGCAGATAAGAAACGGGGGATTTTGTACAGACCATTATATATAGTATGTAATGTACATTTTCCCCGTTTGTCTGTGAGGGGCGAGCGTCCGAGCGAGCGATGACCCCTCACGGATAAATTATCGTCAGTGCCGAAGAATTATAAAACATAATAATTTTTTTCAACACAATATAACATATATGTAAATGCTTTTTGTCGGTTTCAAGCAAAACTGACCACACTCAAAAATATGACATCATGACGGACATTTAAGAAGCGACATAATTATTTTTATTATCTATATACAGACACAAACTGAATCAGCGGAAGAGTTAAAGGGACAGTTGATTCAGTACAGCCATAGAGACACTGCTTAACTCTATGGCTGTTTTTTGTGTCAAGTCTCTCGCTCTTCTATGACACCATACAGGCAGTGATGTATGAATTAAATATTTGAATTATATATAATTATAGTGCTGTGACAAGCTCTGCCAACAATTTTGGTAGGAGCATAGGAGCAAAGCAAATCGGCAGGAGGTGATAATATGGATTTGCTTGATGAAATTGCGGAAAAGTTTGCAGATGTTCTTGATTATGAACTGATGAGCAGTCCCGAACATAACAAAGTTTCTGCACAGCTTAACGAGTTTTGTGAGAACAAGCTTACAGAGGAGCAGGCAGACGAACTCAATGACATCATAGGAAAGCT
>ODAI012494923.1_pt1 | contig 17611 bp, 20 predicted proteins | sample 1539321 | NCBI WGS metagenome assembly ODAI01 (sample SAMN02144231, study PRJEB22623) | gut metagenome | biome: sheep rumen | host: Ovis aries | place: New Zealand | reverse complement strand
CTAAATATAATATAATTTCCCAAAAGTTAGTTTCCCCTAACATAACACTCACTAATATAAAGCCCATTATCACATCTCAATTTTTATAAATATCACGCACTCATATTTTGACGATATCAGATGGAGTATTGCGTATGGAGCATACTAAACTTAGCGTTTAATATTGGTAAACCACCTGCGAAAAAGAAAAGGAAGGTTTTAACCTTCCTTGTATCTTTCTATCTTTACTGTTTTTACTTCATCTTCTTTTGTTGAAATCCATTCGTTTTTCTGTGCTGTCATTATGAAGTTAATTACTGTTAAAGGCGCGTTTTCTTCATCGAATTTAAACCATCTGCCCGTTTTGTATTCCACTTCAAATTCGATTCTAGTTTTATTTGTTTTCTTTAGGTAGATTGTGTAAACTCTGACGCTTTCAATTTTTGTTTTCATGGTTGGAATCTCCTCTCATTTAGGATGGTTTATTATAGCATGAATAGTTGACACATGTCAACGCTTTTACTCGCATTTTCTCGCATTTTCTGAAATTTCTTTTTTCTTGCAATCCTCTTATATAAGTCTTATAATAAACATGGTTCTCGGGTGGAGTCTCCCGGTGCTTGTACATCAGCCAAGCACTGCACCTAACCCTTCTCGCGGTTTCTAGGGTTGACTGCTCTTATGTCGGGCTTGCATTTGAGCGGGTAAAGAGAATGGCAGAAACCGCACACCTTTTACAACTCAACTGACAGAAAGGAAGTAAACAACAATGGCAAAGAACTATGGCTTGGATGAAATGCTCAATATGTCCAGCACTCAGCAAATGCAGGTTGGCAACACTTACACCATCACGAAGGTGGAGCGGATTGTGGATTTTACCGACAAGAAGACGGGTGAAATTCGGAACGCTGTTGTGGTTACTTGCGATGATGGCATCAGCTATTATCTCCCTAACACGATTTGTAATGCTTACTTGCGCGAACTGGAAAACCCGCTCACCAGCCCGGAAGCGATTAACTCCAAGTTTGAAGGTCACACCTTCCGCTGTGACAGCTTCACCGCGAGGGCATACGGAACAAAGGGAAAGACGCTTCACATTCTGAAGTGATAGCTTAAACCGAACGCGCAGAAATGCGCGTTTTTCTTTATGAGGTGGGACGATGAAATACTATAGCGATGAGCGAATAAAAGAGCAGAACGCCCGATACAATATTATATTTGGTGGACGTTCAAATGGTAAATCTACAGCCATATGTAAAAGCCTTATTGATGACCATATGAATCACAAAATAAAGCAGTTTGGAAGGGTTCTGCGCTTCATCACTGATGCAAGGGATGACCTGATGAACGCTTGGTTTCAATCAAACTATTTGATGGAGTATACACGCGATACATACGGGAAAGAAGTTTGGTACGATGGTCAAAAGTGGTTCATGATTGATGCAGGAGAAGACCCATACAAGAAAACAACCCCGAAGGATTATATAGGAAGGGTGTTTATCCTTAACACTGAATATAAATATAAGAGTGCGCAGTTTCCAGACATTAACAGATTAATAATGGAAGAATTTGTCTTGCTTAATTCAGCGGACTATCTGCCCGTAGAATTTGAACTGTTTATGTCGCTGGTTTCCACAATTAATCGTGACAGGGACGATTTGAATGTCTGGCTTATTGGTAACACGCTCAACAAAGCCAACCCCTATTTTGAAGGGTTGGGCATCAATATAGACAAACTTCATATATATCCCGGTCAACTGCGATTATTGCGAAATCATTTTGGTGTAAAATACGCTGTTGAATACGCGCAGATGAGTTACACAGAGGAAAAGGAAATACCAGACATATTGAAAATAGACGGTAATGAAATAGCATTTGAGGGAGATTTTGAGGTTGATTCTAACGTCTATGACGCTGATACAATGAAAAGGTTTTTGCGTAAAGCGAACGCGACCTATTGCGCGACACTCTTATATAAGGATTCTGAAATCTATCTGTACAAATGCGAATTGACTAGAAACCAAGTGGGTTTTGCGGCTACTCGTCAACAGTTGTTTACTTCTCCCTCTCTCCCTGTCCTTGTGCGTCTGGATAACCGATTGATTGACATTGACCCGAAATTCGGTGCAACTATCGCGTATTTAAAATCCATCCAGTTTGACCCGCGCTTGTGCGTGTTCGATGACGAGCAAATAAAATACGCTGTTCGTATGGCACTTAAAACGTATTGACATTTATTTAATTAACCTTAAAATGTTAAGTGCGCGGAACTGGCAAACGTGTCTAGCGCGTTAATTCGCGGTTTGTCGGTTTGAGGTTCTAGCACCCTCTCCGCGCACCAATTTCATAAACGAGGTGGTTAATATGGATGTCAAATCTATTTCTGATTTCATTTCTAGCGTGGGCTTCCCTGTTGCGGTGGTGATTTGGTTGTTTTACTATCAAAAAACCGTACTGGATGAATTTAGAGTGCAGATGACAGAAAATACGAAAGTAATGCAGTCTCTAGTACAAGAAATACAGGAGCATTTTCACAGGAAGGATGAAGCGAAATGACCAAAGAGGAATTTACAAAACTGTTTTCAGCAGACCCGAACTCTGACGATGTAATGACAGAAATTAACCGCCTTTATGATTCAGAAACCAAGCTGACTGCGGATTTTGCTTCCGCTGACGCTGAACGGAACAACCTTAAAAAGGAACTTGACGAAGCGAATAAAAGGTATCGTGAACGGTTTTTATCGGGTGAAAAGCCCGATGAAGATAAAGAGAAGGAAAAAGGCGGAAACCGGGCTATTTCTTTCGACTCTCTATTTAAGGACAGCTAATAAAAGGAAGGTGCATAACAATGGCAAAAGTTTTTGACGCGACCACTTCAGCGGTTATCAACGCAATCGCTCCCGCTCTTTCGGAACGCATTCCGACCGCAACCGCCACGAATCTGGCTGAAATCGGGCAGTATATCCTCAACAACAAGGCTTTGGCGAATCAGTTTTTGAACGTCCTTGTAAACAGGATTGCGCGTGTCATTATCACGTCCAGACTATATGAAAACCCTCTCGCGGTGTTCAAAAAAGGCACGGAAAAATATGGCGATATTGTCGAAGAGATTTTCGTGAATGTCGCTAACGCTCATGAATTCGACCCGCAGGTAGCCGAAAACGAGGTTTACAAACGGGTTATCCCTGACATCGGTGCTGTTTACCATCAGATGAACAGCCAACTGTTCTACAAGGCCACCATTTCAGAAGAACAGCTTGAAAAGGCGTTTGTCTCTGAGCAGGGTATGCGCACCCTGATTGCGGGCATTGTCGATTCTCTGTATTCGGGCGCGAATTATGATGAATTCATCTCGATGAAGAACATTTTTGCCGAAAGTAAAAATGAAATGTTCTACATTCAGACGGCTGCCCCGTCTCCGTCTAACATCCAGAACATCGTCACGAACATCAAAGCGGCTTCCAACCTGATGGAATTCATGTCGGAAAGTTATAATGCTGTTGGCGTGAAAAACTTCACTCCGAAATCTAGACAGGTTCTGCTCCTACGCGCTGACATTGATGCTATTATTGACGTTAATGTCCTTGCGGCGGCTTTCAACATGGACAAAGCCGAATTTATGGGGCGTAAAATCCTGGTGGACAATTTCGGCGCGGACAACCCCGATGTTTACGCGATTCTCTGTGATGACGAATTCCTGATGGTGGTGAACAATCTGGATAAGTTCACAGAGCAGTATAACGCCGAAGGTTTGTACTGGAATTATTTCTGGCACATCTGGCGTACTTACAGCCGTTCTCCGTTCTCCAACTGTATCGCCTTTACTTCTGGCACGATTACGGCGGGTACTGCTGTCGCGATTACCAACACTTCTGGAACGTATGCCAAGGGAAGCAACCTTCAGATGACGGCTTCCGTCACTCCCGCTGGCGCGACCAACACGAACGTCAAGTGGACGCTTGAGGGAGCAAACGGCGGTTCTTATGTGAGTGCAACTGGTATGGTTCATTTCGGCACTGCTCAGACGGGAACGCTCACCATTAAGGCCACGCTTGTATCTGACCCGACCAAGACGGATACCGCAACTTGGAATCCTACTACGGGCGCACTGACGGTTTAATCGTCAAATAACAATAGAGAGGAAGGGAAAATTAAATATCCCTTCCTCTTTTTCTTTGAGGTGATTTTATGAGATACAAAGGAACGGAATTCGATAGGATGATCGGGCAGGAAATCAGAGACGCACAGACGGGTATAGAAAACACATTTACAAAATGGTACTTTGACATTCAACAGCTTTATTCCTCCGTGTTTGCCTATACGGGTATGCCCTTGATCGTCGATATGTCACAGGTTGAACAATGGTTAATGTATCGCGGTTCTGTCGCGTTTTTCATTGATGAATTTATCGGACCTCTTATCCTTCCGTACACGACACAGGGCAGTCTCAACCAATACGGAAACCCGACAACTATTCGCGCTTACGGAATGAATGGTTATCAAATCTATCTTAACCCTGACCAATACGTCATTATCTATGATAACAACATGAAAATCAGTAACATTAATGCGCTCCGTCAGTATGCTATCAGACTGTCGCAGACGGACAAGGTTATTGATGTTAATATTGCCGCACAGAGGACACCCGTCCTGCTGACCGCTCAGAACGAAGGACAGTTGAACTCGCTTAAACTCGCATACCGCAAAATGGCAACAGGGCAACCCGTTATCGCTGAAATTGGCAACACTGTAAACGCTGGTGTAAACGCTCTGAACACGGGGGCGCCTATGGTGTTTAACGAACTTCAGAACTATAAACTTAATCTTCTTGCGGAAGTCCTGACGTTCTGTGGCATTCCGAATAGGGGAGACCCGAAACGGGAGCGGCTGATCACGACAGAGGTTAGTGCTATTAATGGTCACGTTGTCCACGAACGTACAAACAGACTGCAAACCAGACAGAGAGCCATTGATGAAATCAATTTTAAATTCGGTGCATACGGTGTCAATCTGACGGTAGATTTTGCCAATCTGGATTATAACATCGGGCTGAATGATGAAGTTGTCGCAACCCCTGACAAGGAAGGTGAAAACGGATGATCGAAAATCTGTTTCGTGATACGGAATATTATCTCTACCAGATTGGGGCGGTTGACCCGCAATTAAAACACTTGTGGGGCTTTCAGACTGCCGCGCAGAGGGAAACTTTTCTGCAATCAAAACTAGTACGCAAAATCACAAACTGTAAATACTGGAAACAGGGCGAAAGCATCAAAGTAGACTGCTCCAGTAATGGCGGGTATTCATTTGAGAATTCCTATCGGGTGGATTACGTCAAAATCGTAAACCGTCCGAATACAGAGCAGAGCAAAACGTTTTTCTGCTTTGTTACCGACAGGAAGTATAAAAACTTGAACTGCACTGAACTGAAACTAGATATAGATTTTATTCAGACATACTATTTTAATGCAGACGGCTCTCCCTTCTGGAATGTTGGCGGCTATGGTGTCGCAACAACTGACCTGTCTGTGCTCCCTCTGCGCGGTATGGGCTCAGAATATCCAGTTCTGGCAAAGCGCAACCTATGGGAATTTAAAACAAATAATACCAACATGGCGTTTGTCGTATACTCAACTATTGATTTAACCGCTCATTTTCGTGAGGGAACGAGCCACGAATTCCTTACATACAACTATGACCCATACACTGACCCGTATGCGCGGGGTTTCCTGCTGGACGGCGTTTATATGGCATCTTGTCCGTACTTCATCAACTGCTCAACAACTGAGATTAATTCTTATGCGCTTGCGGCTCTCAATACGGATATGAATGATTCTGGACAGTTGGGTTCTATTACTGGTATCTATTGCATACCCGCAGAACTATGCCCGATTGTCTGTACAGGCGATGAAGCGATTAAACCCATTTACACCTATTACGACAGAAAAATCATTAACGTGACTGTTCCGTCTGCTGACACGCTGTTTTCTCAGAACGGTATCAATGTAATTAACCCGATTCTCAAGGGATACGATTATACAAGTATAGTTGTGTCTAATCAGATAGGCGAAGAACAGATTTACCATTATGAGGATTTTGACGGTCTTCCTCTGTTCCAGATTTGTTGCACATTTGGGGCTGGCTATCCTGTTATCGTGTGTGTACCGAACAATTATAAATTCGGAAAGAACAATCAAGAACAACTGTTTGCGATGAAGCAGACAATGCCGCCCAACTGCTCTCTTAACTCCGACCAATACGCCATTTGGCAAGCGCAGAACAGGAACAGCATTGAAGCTGGCAGAGCGGCTAGTCAGTTGACGGTAACAAATGCCAAGGAAGCGCAAAGTAAGAGCGGCGGTATTGCGTCAATGCTGGATTCTATGTTTGAAAAAGCGGGTGACTCCCTGTCTTCCATGCTTCCGAATTTGGGCTTGAATGAGGAAATGCAGGACGCTCTTACTACTGCTGGCTATAGTGGTTTGAACTCGCTTTTGTCTGTCGGTTTCCTGTCCAGCTTTGGGCTTGAAGCATCGTACACATATAAACAGAACGTCAAAGTCGCAGAGCAGGCACTGAAGACTGTTGAAGCTGGTTATGCTGACAAAAAGTATCTACCTAATACGTCCACAGGTTCTAACGCTTTCGGTGATTTGGTTTTCTTGGGGCAGTATGGCTTTAACATCTCAGTAACCGCTCCGACAACTGCGGACCTTACAGACATTGACAGAATCAACGAGTCATCGGGCCATATGTGTAAAGGGCTTATTACTTGCAGGAAAACCCGCAGAGTATTCGATTATTACCGTATGATAGAGCCGAAGATAACGAACAGCGTTTACAATCGTCCGCAGTTTGTCAATAATATGATGACAGGGCTGTTTAACGATGGTATCTATCTCTGGTGGTTCAATGACTCACTCAACGACATTGACACATTGAATTTTGCACACCCGTATGCTATTCTAAATACGCCAATATAAAGGGGTGATGATTTATGGTAAACATTCCGTTCTATCTGCTGATCAATGAAGATTCAGACATCTGGAACATTGTTCAAGGCTTTTCAACCCTGTACCCGCAGAACACGGAAAACCTTGATGATGAGATAATCGACAACATAAACGAGCATTTTTATTACAGGCAGATTGCCTTTTCCTCACCCACTAAATTTTTGAGGGCTTTCCATCGTCTTGTAAAAGAACGCGCTTACACTTGGCACAAACTGCTGTTGTCTGAACGAGCCTTGTCAGATGAAGAAATGACACGCAATTATAATCTTAATGAGGACTATGAAAAGGAAAATTCAAACACATATCAATCTAAAAACAAAACGTCTCCCAATCTGACCACCACGACAACCCCGAATTTGGAAACCGAAACGAAAACGGAAACGGAAGACAAAAACCACCAGATGGATACCCCAGACGGTTTTACTGCTGATATTGATAATTATCTGTCCTCTGCTTCAAAGGACAACACGAAGGAAGCTGAAACCGTAAAACAGTATGGTAACACGATTACCACGCAGAACGGCTCGACGGACAGTGTGACGGATGACAGAGGAAACACGCAAGAAACGTCAAAGCTCCACAGATACGGGAATATCGGCATTCAAACCGCCGCAGACATATTGGGCGGCTTTAGACAGGCACAGGTATTTGATGTTTATGAGGAAGTTATCTTCCCCGAAGTATCGCAGTTGTTCCTTAGTGTGATTGATTTGGATGAGGTGGAATTATATTGATGCTTATTTGGGCGGTTTTCCTGGTGCTGTTGTTTGCAGTGCTTACAGAATAATGTGAGGTGGTAAATATGGCGTACACGATGTACACCCCGCTGAATGTATGGTTAGACCCCGCGAGTGTAACGGATGTTGTCGCATACATTCAAGCCTATCTGCGCGACAATCCTATCAGCACAACCGAAGAAATTGAAGAACTGATACACGATTATCTGGAAGCGCATCCAGAATTGATCGGAGGCGTCCAGTCCGTCAACGGGAAAACTGGTACTGTCGTTCTGTCAGCTTCCGACATTAACACAGCAAACAATGTGACCATCGAATCTGTACTGGCTTCCCTGTCTTCTCAAATCTCCAGTATTGCCGCGAGTGTTGCGACCAACACTTCCAACATCACAAACCTTACAGGCAGAGTGACCACAGCGGAAACAGATATCTCAGCTTTAAAGAGTTCATTTATCGAAAAGAAAAACCTATTCGCAGGAATTACAACTGGAAAATACTCCGTCGCTTGGAATGTTGGTAACACCGTATCATTTGCAGATGGCGCTAACTATGCATATGGTATTGCAGACGTTGAAGGGCTTTCGAATGTAACGATCAACCTTATAAATATGTCGGATGCTTACTCTTTCTTTACTGATGCACAAAACAAGAAAGTCGCAACATCTGCTGATAACAGAGTCGGAACGTCTCGCGTTTATAATGTTCCTTCCGGTGCAAAATACTTTTATGTTTCATCGTCTGATATAACAACTTGGACGCAATACGGTTTTGTTATGCTAGAAGGAACGGATAATATAGTCACAAACCCTGTCTCAACATCTCAGTATCCGTACGATACAACCATGTTTTTTGCTGACAATTTAAAGCTTTCAACTGGTATTACCGTAGGTGAAGCGCTTGAAACAGCTTCAAAAGTCTATCACGTTGAGAAAGACGGAAGCGGGGATTATGATTCGCTCGTTGCGGCTATACAAGAGGCGGTAAAGTATAACAATTCTATTGTATATGTTGGGGCTGGCACATGGGATATTGTTGACGAATTGGGTTCAACCTATATGGAAGCCGTAACGTCAAACCCGCTCACATGGGGGCTTGAATTAAAAAACAATATCCACATTATCGGAACAGCCAAAACGATTATACAGGCGCGCTATACTGGCACTACTCAAAACACAAGAGAATATTTCTCAGTTTTCAACGCTGGTGCATATGGTTTTACATTGGAAAATGTCAAGATAGTTGCGGACAATATCAGGTATATCATACACGATGACAGAGGCTCAGGTGGTTCTACTCCATATGTAAACAAGTTCATTAACTGTGATATGAAGCTGACTAGCGGTTATTATGGAGACACTGTTATTGGCGGCGGTTTGGGCATAAATGGAACAATTGAGATTCGTAACTGTCGGCTTGAGGGTAGTGCTGGAACACATCGCCTTGCATATTATCACGGCAACAACTATCAAGGTGAGACGGGTGCAAAATGTACAATCATTGTTCAGGGGTGCTATTTTGCTGGCGATGGTTCGTTTGACGTTACAAAGTACGGTGATAGCACAGAAATGTCAACCGCTTATCTGTCTAACAATTCTTTCGGTTCTGCACCACAAGTGACAAGCGGCAGTTACGCTCCGCAGGACAATATGCAGATTGTTGCATGGAACAATGAAATCAGAACGTAAGAATTACCAACCAACTCAATTTTAAAGGACACTTTTGATAAGACCTTAAGGTCGCGTTATTGATACCTGTATCATTAACGTTTTACCTATCGGGGACACCCGCCCGTCTATATGGCGGTGATGATTGGGAGCTGGGTGCGGCTCGTTGGAGTTGGGGTAGACGAGCAATTTATAAATGAGGTGATACGATGGGCGTTTACATTCCGTTAAAAGTACGGCTGGCAAAGGCTTCCATTCCGCAAGTTGTCGCTTATATTCAAACCTATCTTGAAGAAAACCCTATCCCGTCTATGGACACGTTTTCGGCGTTAATCGCGCAGTTTCTAGCCGACCATCCCGAATTGGTTGCGGTTGCGTCCGTCAACGCTAAAACAGGCGCGGTGATTCTGACGGGCGCGGACATCATGCTGAACGCTGATGCAGACGTTACGCTTGAAACAGAGGTTACAAACCTCAATTCGATGATTGCGTCCCTGTCTAGTCAGGTTGCGGCGGCTGTCTCAACGGTTGAAGGCATGGATGATTCTATTGATGATATTAATTCAGATATTGATACTATTAATGTTGCGCTGGATACGAAAGATACAGAGATTTATCAGATTAATCAAACGCTGACAAACCACCTTAACGGAATCAATACCAATACGACAAAGAACGCGCAACAGGATACAAGGCTCACCGCGCTGGAAACCGCGCTCGATGCTTTGGAAACAGACTATAATGATTTAAATACTCAAGTGACGTTGCATACTCAGCAGATAACCGCTTTGCAGGGAATGATTGGCGATTCTTCCGAAATTCTGGAACGTTTAACAGAGGTAGAGCAAACCGCCGCAAACGCTCAGAGTGCTGTCAGCGCGATGCAGTCTACTGTAAATACGTTAAGCACTAACTTTTCCAACCTATCAAGTACGGTAAGCGGGAACAGTTCCAGAATAACAGATTTGGAAGACCAGCAGGAAGTAAAAGCAATTGACCTTGTTGCAACTGGTTTCGGAACGTCAGACGCTAATACAACTATTAACTATACTGATTCTAAATGTTGGCGTACTGGCAATATTGTATATATGAACTTGGTGCTTACCTATGGCGCGTCTATTCCTTCTTCTGGCTATGTATCTTTGACCTTTACATTCTCGAATGCTCCGTTTACTATCTTTGGCGGTTTCGGTAACGGTCTGTCGGGAACTTCTGGACACTTTGTTTACATCTCCCCGCAGACGTTTGGCGTTCGCATTGTGAATACTAGTGCAACTGTTCGCTTAATGATGGTAGTACAATAAGGGGTGGCACTATGACAAGAGAAGACATTATCAATCAGGTACTGCGGAATACATCCATTGAAGAATCGGAAGATTATATGGAAGATTATCCGTATTCGCGTCCGTCTGGTCAGATGTCAGGGTGGAATGTTCCGCTCGCGTCTACTGTCGGTGGGGTTGCCGCTCAGTCCTTTGGTGGGCATGGTATGGGCGGCGGTTTCCCGATGCTACCCATCGGAACAGGTTCACAACCGTTTGATGAAAGCTATTCGGATGAATATGTAGCGGAAAACGCTATGGAAAATGCGTCTTTCAATGCCGCAGAACAGGCGAACGCGCAACAGCTTGCGAACGCAAACGCCAATGCGGCTAGAAACGCACAGGAACTTTCAACCGAATTGAAAAGGGCGTTTGCTTACGATCAACCGCTTGAAAAACCGCAAATTCAATCTGACACGCAAATTTTCGCAAGGGGCGAAAACGCTGTGGCAGAAATGAGAGAGAAAGGGCGTTTGCTTAGAGGTGAACAGTTATCGAAAGAAGAAATGGAATCCGCTCCAGAAGCTACGCAAATGCAATTTGGGCGTTTCGCAGACACAGCTATTGAACAACAGGTCCGCGCCCGCAACCCGCAAGCGAGTGAAATGGAGATTAAAGCAAAAGCAGAGGAAATTAAAGAGAAGGTTAGAAATTCCGCTGAAACCGTTAAAGAAACTGATTTTGAGATAACGTATAAAGATTTCAGCACTCCTAAGGTTGAGGGAATAAGGGATAAAACACAGGTCGCGTCTACTGGGCGTGATTTCTCAGACGTTAACCGAATCAAAAACACAGAACGCACTATAAATGGAACGTCAACAGTTGGGTATAATAAACCTGTCGCAGACAATCGGAATATGTTCCAGAAGGGCTTTGATTATCTGACGAAAACCGCACAGCAAAAAGCGGAAAACCCGCTTCCAGAGCTAGCGTCTTACGCTCTCGCCGCTCCCGCTCTCGGTTCAATCGGTTCTGCTCTTTCGGCGGCTGTCGCGCCTGTCGCGTCCAATGTGCTTCAGTTTCCGACTGCCGCGAAAGTTGCTTCAGCGGCTGGCACTGTCGGTTCTGCTGTGCTGAACTTCCCAAAGAGTGCCGCCGCAGAATCGTCTAGTCTCAAATCTCAGGAAAATTACACGCCTGTACTATGGAATCCGTCAACGCAAAGGGTTGACGCTGTATCGAGTGCCGCTCCGAAGGTAACAACAACCCCGACCATCAAAACCGCCGCCGAAAAAGTTGCGTCTGCTCTGAAAAACATAACCACGCCCAAAACCACGACAACACAGAAACTCACCACAAAGGAAAAGCGGCTGGGTAAACTGTAATGCCGAATTACTATAATCCATATAGACGGGCGTTGAATAATGAGCAAATGCAAGTGAACGCTAAATTCATCTACGATTATCTCCGTTCACAGGGCTGGACCTTAAACGCAATTGCGGCTTGTCTGGGGAACTGGGAATCAGAATGCACACTCAACCCTAACCGCCCACAGAAAAGCGGATACCCATCCACAACTACGGGCGGCTTTGGGTTGGCTCAATGGACACCATGGTATAAAAAATATGGCGCATGGTGTAAAGCACAGGGAATCGGGAATGTCGCAAACGACAATAACCCCGCTGGACGAATAGAGCCACAGATATCGTATCACGATTATGAGTGTACGCACGGATTAAACGGAAAAAAGACATGGTATGCCAACAGGGGTTACAATTACTCTTGGTCACAGTTTAAAGTGAGCACAGACAGCCCCGAAACGCTTGCAACCGCCTATTATTGGCAGTATGAACGGTCAGCGGCTAACAGCCCGGGTTCAAGGCCATCAAACGCGCGGAAATGGTACAATTACTTGAGCGGACAGGCGTACAACCCTATTACTCCGAATACCTATCAGGCAAACCCTTTTTTCACGATGGGAACGCCTTTCGGAACAATGCGCTTACTGATTCTCTATCTATTGATTATGCACCTGTTAGGAAGGAAGTGAAACCAATGCTTACAAATAAACAGTTTTGTGAAAACGCCCTGTCTCTGATTGGTCAGCCGTATTCTCTGATTGACTGCATCGGTGTGGTAAGGCGTTCTGCTGGGATTGCCTGTCAGGGCACGAACTGGCTATGGCGTTCGTACAAGAACGCGAGTAAATACAAGTTTCTGAAAAACCGCAAAACTGGCATGGTAACGAGTGCGGATTATATTGACGGTCTGCTCGTTTTCAAGATTAACGAAAATCAAATCCCCGAAGGGTACGAAGACAAACCGAATTGTTACCATGTTGGCGTGTTGTATGACCATCAGGTGATACAGTCCAATCCTTCTACAGGCGTGTGCATCTCGCCATTCCGACCGGAGGATTGGCAAGGTTATGGATGGTTGAAACAGGTGGACTATACTGTAAAGGCCAATAACAAGTTGGAACTTTCCGACCATGAAATGATATTGAAAATCTACAACAAGATTTGCGGAAACGATTAAAAGAAAAGGGGCGGTATTACCGCCCCTTTTTCCCTATTGGGTATGCTACGCCTTTTGCGCCTTTCGCGTCATAAGCTGTTTGGATTGCGTCCGTTAATCGGTTGAGTGTTGCTATTTGGTCTTCATCTAGGAAGCCCATCTCTTTATACATCTCAATTTTACCAATTAAATTATTGGCTTTTACTCTCAGTCCAGTGTCACCCGATTGACCAATATATTCCCCCGATAATCGCGCAAAGTCTGCAAACAAGTCATCAAAATCAATGTCTTCAAATTCTTCAAAAATATCTTCATCTTCCTCTGAAATCATCTTGCGGGTAATTTTATCTATTTTCTTTTTATCGGTTGTATACTTATCATTATTCATTAACTCGTCTGCCGCTTCATATAATTGGTCAAGTGTCAGCTTTCCACCTTCATTCTTTGACGCTAACTGTCTTAGCTTCTCCCTGTAATTCTCTAGGTTTTCTTTGTGTCGCTCTAGTCCTGCTTTTCTGAATGAGTCCGTTTCCGTCTTTAAGTCTGCGTTTAAATGTCTGATTCTGCGTCCGATATTATCAAACAATCTGCTTTGTGCTGAACGTGCCATTACACCTTCCCTCCCTCTATGGTTTGATTTTCCTCTAGCGTGAAGAACTGCTCATATTTGAACGTGCCGTTTACTTTATAAGTAAATCCGTTTTTCGTTAAGAAAATAGGTGAATTGTATTTACTGATATATTCCTCAAAGTACAGCCCTTGCATTAAAGCACACTGTTTCATATTGTTTTTATGAAACTCAGAATCCGAATTGATGCTATAGAATCCAACTGGTTCTAGCGTACAGCCCCGCCACAGTCCTTGCTCATCATATCCCATGTTATCCCGAACTTTCAACAGTTTCCTGCACGCATCAGGAAGAACGCTTGTATTTGGGCGATATAGGCGGTTAAAATCAATGCGCGGAAACTCTGATTTGTCCAGAATGTCTTTTATCGTGCTCTGGTAAAACTTTGTATTCAATCCTGCAATAGTCAATTTGACATTCCCTTTTGCGTCAACATATCCATAGTTTTTCGCGCCTAACGTTTTAAACCATCTGCACTCTTTATCTAACTCAAATTGACCCAAGCCCTCTGCATCGTCAACCGTTACCGTTATACCGTTTCCGATAGTCGAACTATAATACAATTCCTTTTTACGCCTGTTAAACTTCTCGATACACTCAAACGCCTTTTCGGAACGGCTTACAAACAGGCTATCCGTATCACAATAATATGTTTCAATCCCGTGAACGTAAAAGCAATACATCATCTGTATCAGTTGCCACCTTGCCCACATGGTTATGCTTGACCCCGCACAATAATCAGATGTCTTTACGGTTTTGGGTGCGCTTTCTGGATCATCTAACAGACGTTGCATAGCTTTTTGCACTGTCTCGCCATCAATATATGGAAGTCCGTTTTCATCCTTATTAACGACCGTTAACGGGTGAATTGGCTTTTCTACTGTCATTCCGTATTTTCCGTTTGGATCTGCTTTTATCAGCAGTTTATAATTTTTCGTGAAGGTCTTATAGTCATCATCAGACATAGCATTGATAACGTCAGGATTAAACCCCGCTTCATTTTGCCAATAGTCATTATTACTGTATCTGTCACGCTTCAGAACTTCAGAGATGTGCATTTTTCGCTGGTATGCGTACCATAAATCGCGCTTCTGTACGTTGAGCATATCGCGCCAACTAAGATTGAGCCATTTCTTTATTTGCACTATCTCGCACTCATAGCACAGCATAACGAGCATAAGGTCAACAGATGAAAGTATAATTTCTATGTTGTTACCGCTCAATACTTTTCCGTTACACTCTACAACATCCCGCGCAAATGTACCGTTTTCCTGTTGGCTTTTCTTTTTGATATTCTCAACCTTGAATTTTGAAATAAAAGGCATCATGCAGACATTACCGTTTTTCCGAACGCATTTTATATTCAAAATAACGTTTCCAATCCACGGATACAAACCGCCGTCCCAATCGTCAGGTCGCTCAGTAAACAGTCCGTCAGCATCGAATTTTGATATAAAGTATTTGATATTCTGCACCTTGTTTAAAGCACTGACGGCTGGCTTTTCATCCATATGATTTTTACACTCCGTCAGAGTGTAAGGGCATTCTGTCATTTCTGTAAACTTGGTGCACTGCATCATGCGGTGAAATAACATTTTGTCAGGGTACATCGACACAGCATCAAAACAGATAACGTCATCCAGCATTTTATACTGTATGTGCGGATTTGGCGCACAGTATCCGCCTTTATAGGCTCTGATTAAATACGCAAGGTAAGGTCTGGCATATCTCCATCGGGCAACCGTCAGCAGAGCGGGAACGTTTATTTTCTCCCCGTCTTCATAGATGATTTCATCATTGTTTTTAAGCCTAAAGCGACCGAATGAAGTTGAAGTCATAGGCAAGTCGTTGAGGGTTCTAATGGCGTAATTTTCGCGGCGGTTCAAAATGATGTTGAGTGCTTCATCCATAACTAGAACGTCATTCTCCATATAATACCGCTGTTCTTCCGTATAGTCTTCATAGCGTTTCGGTATCTGTTCTTTTGTGATGTTGTATACGCTTTCTCCCTCTCCCTTATGAGCGGATGTGCAACACATTCCAGCCATTTTTATAGAACGGAATCCAGTAACCCTCAGGAAGTCGCGGAAACACAACCCACCATAGGTGAATTGTATCAGGTCTGTTTCGTCTCCAACTGTGTTATATTCATATGTACCATCAAAGATTATTCCGCGCAGTATATCCAAGTCCCAAGTGAGGTTTGCAAAGTGAATAATGATAAAACATTCGGGCTTTTCCAGTTTGGTGTCCAATAAACTGTACAGCGATTTTGCAGAACTGCAAACGTCATTCAAATATCGGAAAAACGTTCGCACTTCATCCTGTTGAGTAAGTCTGACGGTTTCGGGCAATCCTTCAATCAATCTCATCAAGTGAAAACGCGCTTCAATATATCTTCTGGTGGGTTTATCCTGTATTTTCGGATTTGGAAGTTTAACCGTCAGCTTTGATTTAAACTTGTTCGCCATGAATGCAGTTAAGTACCCATCTTGTGTACTCTCCGTATCCATGTTATAGCAAGCTATATAAAAGCGGTTTTCCTTACGTCTCATAGGGCTTTAGTCCTTTTCTATTATCTTTATCTCCAGCCCCACAGCGGGAAAGAGGGATAGAAGCTGATACCACATAGGGGCGCGCTGGTTGTTTTTCCACCTTGACAGGGTGGAGCGGGAAAGCCCGCTCAACCTTGCCAATTCATAGTCCGACAATCCAATTTGCTTTTGACGCTCCCAGATAATTTCCATAAATTCCGCGCTGTTGTGCGGTGTGTAAATCTTATTTGCGTTCATAATATGCACTCCAAAACTGCGTTTACAAAATCGTCACACGCTTTGATTGTTGCGTCTAAGTCCTGCGCTTCAATAATATATGCGATACGCTCAACGGTTTCAGCGTCAATAACGTAATAGTCATTGTTTCGGACAATGTCTTCGGAAGGGATAGACCCCTTTTCAATCTTATAACAAAACATCATTAAATTCTCCCTTCATCTTTGATACATCCCAAGAGAAGATTGCTTTGCGTAAGCGACCGATAAAAATGCTGTGGTTCATGGTCTGATTGAGATATAGTTGCGATACGGTTATCGGGTTATCTCTGTCAGAATAAGCATGGTCATATGTCTTGTCACCTTCATTCCATTTGAAACGGGCCATGCGTCTAGCGTTTACATAGTCGAGTTCATCGTCAGACATCAGGCCATGCTTTAAATGCAGTGCGTCAGGGATTTTGCTACAATTAAGCCATGTACCAAGGAACAAGATATATTTGTCGTTCTGTTTGAATAGTGTATATTTGTGGTTCATTGTTATGCTCTCCTTACGCTTATCTCAGTTTTCGGAACTTTGTGAATGTCTAGCCCTATGATGGTATAAATGTCTGTAAGGGCTGTAACAGTTCGGACGCATTCCTTGAAGGATTTACAGCGATAGACCAAGCAATCGTCATAGGTGTAAACAATGAGCATATACATAACTTCACCACCTTCCTATATTGGGCTTATTAAATTATACTGCTGACGTTGTCAATTGTCAACATAGAAAAATAAACTTACTCAGAAGGACGATGGTTTACCAATATTAAACGCGCAGTTTAGTACACGCGATGATCATACAATATAATATTAATTGTTGTTATAGTTAATGAGCCATGCATATAATATTAATGACTGTTATAGTTAAATCGCCATCTAATATCGTCAAAATATGAGTGAGTGATATTTATAAAAATTGAGATGTGATAGTGGGCGTTATATATTAGTGAGTGTTATGTTAGGGGAAACTAACTTTTGGGAAATTATATTATATTT
>ODAI010541349.1_pt1 | contig 17611 bp, 16 predicted proteins | sample 1539321 | NCBI WGS metagenome assembly ODAI01 (sample SAMN02144231, study PRJEB22623) | gut metagenome | biome: sheep rumen | host: Ovis aries | place: New Zealand | reverse complement strand
TCTCAAACGACTTCTGCGTATGCTTCGACTCCTCTGTGGCAAGCCATTCCTGAAAGAGACTGGAGAAACTGTGGCGATAAATCACCTTTCCACTCGCCTTGTCCTTGACTATCATCTGCCCACTTCCCTTCAGGGGCACCTCAGCCATACGCTGGTGCTTGCCATACCATTTGGGTAGAGCCACCAATTCATCTACATAAATCTGTTGTTGCTCATTGTTTCCACAGAAAGTATAGTCTATTCGGAGGGTGCGATCCTCGAAATAGTCGTCAAAATGCTGACCCCACACGCAGTGTATCGCCAGCATCAGTAGTGCAGAAAGGATTATTCTTCTCATCTTAGTTGAAAAGCGAGGCTGCTTATGCTGGCAACCTCGCTTCATACTTATTATAATAAGGTGTGATTACTTATTAAAGAACTTGAACTTCTTTCGAGTTTGTTCACGTTCGGCAAAGCAAGTAAACTTGCTCTACGCTTACTTATTCACAAACTTGCGACCGTTCTGGATTACAATACCCTTGTAGCTCTTGTCAACCTTCTGACCAGAGAGGTTGTACATAGGAGCATTTGCGTTCCAAGCCTTTTCGGTCTTGATGGTCTCTACGCCTGAAGGATCACCGCCAGCAGTGAACTGGAAGCCATAGATACCAAGTTGACTGTCAGAACTAAACATTAGGTAGGTCTTAGCTTCAACATTAATATTGATGAATCCAAACACCTCCTTGTCCTGGAGGGTAATCGCTGGATTAGCAGGAGAGACAGTGTAGTCGTCGTTTACCTTAAAGGCGTTGTAAGCTGCATCTGCACCTTCGAGCACTACAGTATTATTGTTGTTGTAGCCATTAAAGGTGATGGAAGAGGGAGTTAACGGCTTTGTAGTTTCCTTGTCAACAATATAGAAATGTCTATAGGCACGAGAAAGGAATATGCCTGCGATAAAACTGCCTGCTTTGTCGAATTTTATCTCATAATACTCTCCTTTCTTAGGCAGTTGGCCACAGTCGGGAGTATATAAAGTCTCTACGTAGCGGGGACCTGCAATTCCACCATCACTATTGGTAAAGAAATATTCAGATGCAGACAGTGAAGGGTTACCAGCCTTGGCTTTAACATAGCTACCGGCGAACTTCACTGGACCATCATCCGTATTTAAGTATTGGTTCGTTCTATTGGTTCCAAAGTGCCAGGGCTCATCCTGTTCTCCCTTAGCGTTGGGGGAGTTTGGTGTAGAAACGCCAATGAAAGTTACATTAGGGGACTTTACAGTAAAGGTGTAGTCCTTTAGAATCAAAGGTGCAGTTGCATCAGCAATAATTTGTTCTTCTGATGGAGCCTCGCCAGGATAAACAGAGGGTACTTTCTTCCAATTTGGGTTCGAATTCTCGCTCTCAGAAATGTTGGCACCAAAGTCTATAGTTGAAGCATCCCAGTTGTCAGTATCGATTACAATAGGACCACCTGCAGGAGTAAATTCAACGAGATAGAGATTTATACCAGATTGCTTACTATAAATAGTTACTTCACCTGCACCCGTGATCTCAACAGTTGCAGCTTCAACAGCGTCTTTCTTAGCGGCTGCAGTACCAATTTCTGTACCATCTAAAGATACTCCAAGAGTTCGGTCATCATTAGAACTTGCAGACGTGACAATAACTTTAAGTGTTCCAGCTCCAGATGCGGTAAATCCAATGTTGCGTGAGGTGGCACTTCCAGAACCGCCGAGCTTCATACGCTTTGTGTAAGTAACTTCGTCAACGGTCTTAATGTTTTCTTCAATTGAAATTTTTTTGTTGTCTGCAGCATTAATCTTAAGACCATTAACCTCTGCTGGCTCCGTGTATTCTTTTACTTCCCAGTCAGAGAAATTCCAGCTTTGAGCGTTAACACCCAGCGTCATAAGCGCTGTTGCAATCAGAGTAAAAATTTTCTTCATAAGCATAAATGTTTTAGTTTATAAATTAAGTTAAAATGTTATGTCTTAGCGTCTTTGTGCGTCCACCAATTCTATGGTTAAGAGTAGGGTTCTGCACACTATGCGCTGCAAAAGTAAGGCTTTTCTGCGAAATGAACAAACTTTTTAAGAGTTTTTTTCTTTTTACAAAAGAAAAAGGAGTCAGCAATGTGCTAACTCCTTGATTTTCTTGGCGCTTCAGGATGGGCTTGAACCAACGACCCCCTGATTAACAGTCAGGTGCTCTAACCAACTGAGCTACTGAAGCAGGTTGCTTTCTTTCGATTGCGGGTGCAAAGGTAATACGTTTTTTCGAATCCTGCAAACTTTTTCCGAAAAAAATTCATTAAAAGCTTATTTTTTTATACCTTTGTCCCCAAATTATAGCAATATAGATGATGAAGAGACGTATTTTCTTGTTTATGGTGCTGCTGGCAATGGTGGTTGCTGGTAGGGCACAAGATGTAAAGAACCATCAGTTGGAGGTGGCTAAGAATCTCGAGATATTCAATGCCCTGTATAAGAATTTGGATATGATGTATGTTGACACCCTTGATGCCAACAAAGTGGTGGGAACAGGCATTCATGCCATGTTACGCAGTTTGGATCCTTATACGGAATATTATCCTGAGGAGCAGCAAAAGGACTTGAAACAGATGTTGACAGGTAAGTATGCGGGCATTGGTGCACTGATAAGGTTTCATCAGCAAAAGAAACGCGTGGTGATAGAAGAGCCTTATGCTGGTATGCCTGCTGCATTGGCAGGGTTGAAGAAAGGTGATGTCATTCTACAGATAGACGATACGGTGATGACGGATAAGGAGGTGGGTTATGTGAGCAGCCATCTTCGTGGTGAGGCAGGAACCACTTTCATGTTGAAGATAGAACGTCCCTCGACAGGCAAGAAGATGAACTTTAAGATTAAGCGCCAGAGTATCAAGATGCCTGAGATAACCTATTACGGGATGCGCCCCAATGGGGTGGGGTATATCTGTTTGAACACCTTTACGGGCGAGCCTGCCAAGGCGATGCGTCTGGCTTTCCTTGATTTGAAGAAACAGGGAGCGCAGAAACTGGTGTTAGACCTTCGTGGCAATGGTGGTGGCTCGTTGTCGGAGTGTGTGGATATCCTGAATATGTGGATTCCCAAAGGTGTGAAGATTGTAGAGACCAAGGGCAAGTTGAAGCGTGCCAATTCAGAATATAAGACGAGGATGGAGCCTGTCGATACCGTGATGCCTATTGTGGTATTGGTGAATGGTGAGACCGCTTCGGCTTCAGAGATAACCAGTGGAGCGCTACAAGACCTGAAGCGAGGTGTTATAATAGGTACACGTACCTTTGGTAAGGGTTTGGTGCAGGTGCCTAACATCGATCTGCCCTATAATGCCAATCTGAAGTTGACTACCTCACGCTATTACTTACCCAGTGGACGAGGCATAAAGATGAAGGAAGGCATTAAGCCCGATGTGGAGGTTAAACCTGACACCTTGGCTAACATTACGATGTATCTGAGCAGGCTTGACTCCACAGAGGTGATGTTTAACTATGTGGTTGACTATATCTCCAAGCACCCCACTATTGCTCCAGCAGCAGATTTCCATCTGACGGATGCGGACTATGCAGAGTTTAAGGAGCGTGTGGTGAAGGCAGGATTCACCTACGACCAGTTGAGCAAAAAGCAATTTGAAGAACTGGTGAGAGCAGCTAAGTTCGAGGGCTACTACGACGAAGCCCTTGAGGAGTTTGAGGCACTGAAAAAGAAGATAGACCACCACGATGTGAATCGCGACCTGGACCTGCGTCGTTCCGAGATACAAATGATGCTGGAACAGGATATCGTCTCAGCCTACTACTATCAGGAGGGTCAGGTGCAAGTGGGGTTGCGAGCTGACAAAACGCTGAAGGAGGCTGAGCGAATTCTGAACACAGAGGGTGAGTACGAGAAACTGCTAAAGTAGCTCGGTAAGCTCACGCATACCCTCGGAAGCTCCTTTCTGGATCTGTACAATCTGGCGTCCGCCAGCACTGACAGGATTGGGGTCAATCAGATATACGGGAACATCAGGGCGAACATAGTGGATGAGGCCTGCTGCAGGATAGACATTCAGTGAGGTGCCTATGATGATGAAGATGTCGGCTTCCTGGCATTCCTCAGCAGCTGCACTAATCATGGGTACTGCTTCACCAAAAAACACAATGAACGGGCGCAACAGGGAACCATCGCCAGCCTTTGTGCCAGGAGTTACCTCGCAATTCTCAGGAGTCAGCAACTGCTGATAGCGTGGGTCGTCAGGGTCGTTGCTGGAACAGACCTTCATCAGTTCACCATGCAGGTGGATGACCTTTGAAGAACCTGCCATCTCATGCAGATTGTCAACATTCTGTGTCACCACGGTGACATTATATTTCTGCTCCAAGGCTGCTACGAGCTTGTGCCCTTCGTTGGGTTTTACATTCCAGCATTTTTTGCGCAACATATTGTAGAAATTAGTCACTAGGGTGGGATCGTTCAGCCATCCTTCGTGGGTTGCAACCTTCTGAACAGGATACTCTTCCCACAAGCCGTCAGCATCGCGGAAAGTACGTAAACCACTCTCCACAGACATGCCTGCACCTGTTAAAACAACTATTTTTTTCATGAGTCAAAGTATTAAGAATGCACAAAATTAGTAATTTTTCGCGAATTATCGCCTATAAATCGAAGAAAAGTTGTACCTTTGCGCCGTTTTTTAGAATATATACATTATTTATAATAAGAAAAAATGGATAAAGTAAGCTATGCATTAGGTATCGGCATCGGCCACCAATTGGCAAATATGGGTGGTCAGGAGCTGAATATCGATGATTTCGCCCAGGCTGTGAAAGACGTATTGGGTGGTAAGGAATTGAAAATTAAGAGCAGTGAGGCTCAGCAGATTGTTCAGGAATTTTTTGCTGCACAGGAAGAGAAAATCAATAAACAGCGTGCTGAGGCTGGCAAGGCTCATAAGGAAGCTGGCGAGAAGTATTTGGCAGAGAATGCTAAGAAAGACGGTGTAATCACGCTGCCAAGCGGTCTGCAGTACCAGGTGCTGAAAGAAGGCAATGGCAAAAAGCCTAGTGCCAAGGACTCTGTGAAGTGCCACTATGAGGGTTTCCTCATCGACGGTACGGTGTTCGACAGCAGTGTTCAGCGTGGTGAGCCTGCCGTGTTCGGTCTGCAGCAGGTGATTGCTGGTTGGACAGAAGGTCTTCAGCTGATGCAGGAGGGTGCTAAGTATCGTTTCTTCATCCCCTATCGTCTGGCTTATGGCGAGGGTGGTGCAGGACAGTCTATCCCTCCGTTTGCAGCCCTGATTTTCGACGTAGAGTTGATTCAGGTAATGTAATTAACAACGATATAGTGTAATAACAAAATAAATAAAACAACAACAACAATGAAAAAGTTCACTTTTGCTGCTCTTGCAGCTGTTTCTGCCGTTATGATGTTTGCATGCGGCAATGGCGCTCCTCAGGCAAACCTGAAGAGTGATGTAGATACAGTTAGCTATGCTATCGGTATGGCTCAGACTCAGGGCCTGAAGGATTATCTCGTAGGTCGTCTGGGTGTTGACACCGCTTACATGGACGAGTTTATCAAAGGTCTGAACGAGGGTGCAAATGCCGGTGACGACAAGAAGAAGGCTGCTTACTATGCTGGTATCCAGATTGGTCAGCAGATTTCTAACCAGATGGTAAAGGGTATTAATCACGAACTGTTTGGTGAGGATTCTACCAAGACCATTTCTCTCAAGAACTTCATGGCTGGTTTCATTGCTGGTACTATCGGCAAGGGTGGTCTGATGACTGTTGACTCTGCTCAGGCTGTTGCTCAGGAGATGATGCGCGTCATCAAGGCAAGAAACATGGAGAAGGAATTCGGTCCTAACAAGAAGGCTGGTGAGGAATTCCTTGCTAAGAACGCTAAGGCTGAGGGTGTGAAGGTTCTCGACGGTGGTGTTCAGTATAAAGTCATCAAAGAGGGTAATGGTCCTCTGCCAAAGGACACTTCTCTCGTGAAAGTTCACTACGAGGGTAAGACACTCGACGGCAAGGTGTTCGACAGCTCATACAAGCGTGGCGAGCCTGCAAACTTCCGTGCTAACCAGGTAATCAAGGGTTGGACAGAAGCTCTGGTACACATGCCTGCTGGTTCTATCTGGGAGGTTTATATTCCTCAGGAACTGGCTTACGGAGAGCGTCAGCAGGGTGCTGACATCAAGCCTTTCTCTATGCTTATCTTCAAGATTGAATTACTGGAAGTAGATCCTAAGAAGTAATAATGCAGGAGACAAGACAGAACAAGATAGCGCGCCTGCTCCAAAAGGAACTCAGTTTGATTTTCCAGGAGCAGACGCGCTCCTTACATGGAGTGATGATCAGCGTCACGAGAGTGAAGATTTCTCCCGACCTGAGCATATGTACAGCCTATCTGAGCATCTTCCCTTCAGAACGTGCAGAGGAGCTGATTCAGAATATCACCAAGAACGAGAAGCAGATACGTTATGAACTGGGTACTCGCATCCGTTATCAGGTGCGTATCATACCAGAGCTGCGCTTCTTTATCGACGATTCGCTCGACTACATTGAGCGCATCGATCAGTTGTTAGGAAAATAAAACAATCTCTCTGACAACCCAAGAAAGCTTTTGTTATAAGTTGTTCCGGTTGTTGTTAAAACAGATATGAATTTCCCGTTTTACATAGCCCGTCGTTACCTTTTTTCCAAAAAATCGACTCATGCCATTAATGTAATCAGTAGCATTTCTGTGGTAGGAGTTGCTGTAGCCACTATTGCTCTTGTGGTAACACTAAGCGTGTTTAACGGGTTTCATGATCTCGTGGCTTCGTTCTTTACCCAGATGGACCCTCAGTTGAAGGTCACTCCCGTAAAGGGGAAAACAGCTTTGGCAGACGACCCTATACTCACTAGGATTCGTCAGTTGCCAGAAGTTGAGGTGGCTACGGAGTGTCTGGAAGAACAGGCATTGGCCGTCTATGGCAATCGCCAGCAGATGGTAAAGGTGAAAGGTGTTGAGGATAACTTCAACCAGTTGACGCATATCCAGGAAATATTGGAGGGAGATGGAAGTTTCGAGCTCCATGCTGCTGATATGCACTATGGCATACCAGGTTTGGGGGTGGCTTATCAATTGGGTTTGGGCTATACCTACGACCATCCATTGAAAATCTATGCTCCCCGTCGTGAGGGACAGTTGAATATGACTAATCCTACAGAAGGATTTATGGAAGATGAGTTATATTCACCCGGTGTCGTGTTTTGTATGAAACAGGGGAAGTATGACAAGAACTACGTCCTGACCTCTTTAGCGTTTACACGTCATCTGTTCGACTTGGAAGGGCGCCTTTCTTCGTTGGAACTGCGACTGAAGCCCGGCAGCGATTTTGAACAGGTAAAGCACCAGATGAAGGAAATAGCAGGTAATCAATTCTACGTACAGGACCGCTATGAACAGCAAAATGACACTTTTCGTATTATGAAAGTGGAGAAACTCATAGCCTATGTCTTCCTGACTTTTATCCTGGTTATTGCCTGCTTTAACATTATCGGTTCGCTGTCTATGCTGATTATCGACAAGAAAGAAGACGTGGTGACACTGCGTAACCTGGGAGCTACGGAGCGCCAGATTATACATGTTTTTCTCTTTGAAGGTCGATTGATTTCTGCTATAGGAGCTGTTATTGGCGTGCTGGTTGGCTTGTTGCTTTGTTGGGTGCAGCAACAGTATGGTATTGTAAGACTAGGTAGCAGTGAAGGTTCGTTTGTGGTGGATGCCTATCCCGTTAGTGTTCACCCCTGGGATATTGTTCTTGTTTTCTTTACAGTATTGGCTGTGGGATTCCTCAGTGTATGGTATCCTGTACGCTATTTCTCCCGGCGTTTACTAAAATAAACCTATAACGTTTATTATCCCAACGCAATATTCTCCACCTCTACGGGTTCATGGAGAAAGAGTTGCGCCTGTTCCTTGAATTTTTCTGGGTTTTCAGTTGTCAGATACTTTACCTGACCGCCTTGTGTACAGCGTTTCTCTATCTCCGGATGACGCTGGAAATAGTTTTGCAGAGAACTTGCTACATATTCGCCTTGTGAGATAATGCGGATGCCACGAGGTATGTATTTGTGTATCTTCGGTAGCAGAATAGGGTAGTGGGTGCAACCCAAAATCACGGTGTCAATGTCGGCATCCATACGCATAAGCTGGTCAATGCGCTTTTTTACGAAATAGTCGGCACCTGGCGAGTCGGCCTCATTGTATTCAACAAGAGGAACCCAGAAAGGACAGGCCACTCCGTTAACGATGATATCCGGGAAGAGCTTATGGATTTCAAGATTATACGATTCACTCTTAATAGTACCTTCTGTGGCAAAAATACCCACATGGCGAGAGTGTGTGATAGAACCTATTATCTCTGCGGTGGGACGAATAATGCCCAAGACTCGACGTTCTGGGTCGAGCTTGGGCAAATCGTTCTGTTGAATAGAGCGTAAGGCTTTTGCTGATGCGGTGTTACAGCCAAGGATGACAAGATGACATCCCATTTCAAAAAGGCGTATCACAGCCTGACGTGTAAACTCATATACAACATCAAAAGAGCGAGTGCCATAAGGCGCACGGGCATTGTCTCCCAGATAGAGGTAGTCGTACTGGGGCAATAGCTGACGGATGCCATGAAGGATGGTCAGTCCACCGTATCCGCTGTCAAAGATGCCAATAGGCCCTGGGTCGCTACTCATTTCTCTTTCTCATTCAGAAGCTGTTTAACTGCTTCTGTAATGTCCTCGCCCATAGCAGGGTTGATGAAGGGTACAGCTTCCTTGTCGGTATTTAAAACGAAGGCATAGCCACGCTCTTGAGCAACAGTGTTCACAGCCATGTTAATGGTTGTCTTAATGGCATCCAACATGCTTGCTTCCGCATCGTTGAGCATCTTTTGGCTTTGCTTCTTAAAGGCGATGTTTTTGTCAAGCATCTCCTGCAGCTCGCTTTGGCGCTTCTGAAGGATTGTCTGTGGAAAGTTGGCCTGTCCGTCAAGGAATTCTTCATACTTCATGTTGAAGTCGTTTTCCACGCGTTTCTGCTCAGCTTCATATTGCTCACGCAACTGAGCCATGTTGGTCTTGAACTCAGCATACTCAGGCATGGCAATCATGACTGAATCATAGCTCAGATAGCCATACTTGAAAGCTACAGAGTCTTTGGGCGTGATTTCTTGTGCTGTAACAGTGAGCGATACGACCGTCAGCAGTAGGAAAAGAACAGTTTTCTTCATATTACTTCAGTCCGAGCTTGGTCTTTACCTTTGCAGTAACATCGGTAGAAAGCGTAGTGCTGATGTAAGGGATACCACCGGCAATGTCCATGATATAGACATAACCATCGGTCTGGCCAACAGACTTGATAGCATCTAGCACCTTGGTGGTGATAGCCTGCATCTTCTCTGACTGTTCCTTGGCAAGTGCCTGCTGATTGTCCTGGGCACTCTGCTGATACTTCTGATACATCTCCTGCAGTTCCTGTTCGCGGCGCTGTTTGATGTTAGCAGGCAGGGTAGCTTGTTCCTTCTCTAAAGCCTCAGCTTTTTTCTGGATTTCTTCCTGCATACTTTTCAGGTCTGCATCATACTGCTTGGCAAGTGCCTCAATGTCAGTACGTGCTTTGGTGAACTCGGGCATAGCCTGGATAATCTCCTGTGAGTTGACGTGTCCGAACTTCTGTGCGAATGCTGCCATAGGGGCGAGCATCATCAGCATGAATAATAGTTTCTTCATTGTTTTCTTTGTTTAAAATGTTTGATATTTATTGTTTTTATTTACTTAGTTAGCATATCCTAACTTAGACAATACCTCATTGGAGATATCAACCTTCGGTGAACCGAAGATGATTCCTGCGTCACTGGCACGATCGAGCACTAGCTGATAGCCTCGCAAGTCCGCAATGTCGCGCACGGCAGTATAGACTTCTTCTTGAATGGGCGTCATCAATGCGGTACGCTTCTTAAAGAGTTCGCCTTGCGGACCGAAGTATTTCTTCTTCAGTTCAGCAGCCTCTTGTTCCTTCTTGACAATGGCATCTTGACGGGTCTTCTTCTGTTCTTGAGAGAGAAAGACAACCTCGTTCTGGTAGTTTTTGTAAAGCGTTTGTGCTTCAATTTGTACAGCTTCAACTTCAGCTTGCCATTTTTTTGACACCTGGTTAAGCTGTTCGTTAGCCCGCTCATAGGCTGGAATATTCTTTAGAATATAGTCCATATCAACCAGAGCGAATTTTTGTGCCTGCATCGCTATTGTCGATGCACATAGGACAACCAATAATATTACTTTTCTAATCATAATTACTCATTACTCATTTCTCATTTCTCATTTAGCCTGTAAAGCCCGCTTAGAATTCTTGTCCCAAGATGAAGTGGAATTGGCTTCCACCAATACCTGTTGAGGTGATGTAGGGCTTGTCGAAACCATAGGCCCAGTCAATACCCATCAGACCAACCATAGGCAGGAAGATACGGACACCGAGACCTGCAGAGCGCTTAATCTCAAATGGATTGAAGTTCTTAGCTTCGTTCCATGCGTTACCGCCTTCAATGAAGCCCAGACCATAGATGGTGGTATTACCCAACAGGAACGGATAGCGCAATTCCAAGCTGAAACGATCGTAGGCATAACCTGTGGCACGATAGGGTGTGAGTGAACCGTTTTCATAACCACGCAGACCAATGGTCTCCTCGGCATAACCGGAACTGTAGCCACTCATACCATCACCACCGACATAGAAGGTTTCGAAGGGTGAGCGCTTGTCGTTGTTATAAGAACCCAGCAGTCCTAACTCGACACGGGTCATCAGCACGAGACATTTCTGACCACCTGTCAGGGCAGTGTAGGTCTTTGACTTAAACTTCCATTTGTGGTACTCAATCCAGCGATATTTCTCCTGTAACTCATCATTATAGCGGTCTATATTGGTTCTATAGGTTTCTGCTGTTGCCAATTTGCCATAGTCCTTACCATCGAAGAGCGACCAGGGTGGAGTCATGGTCAGAGAAGCCGAGAACTCTGAACCGCGACGTGGGAAGAGTTGGTTATCGGTAGAAGTACGTGACAAGGTAACTCCTATGTTGATGTTGTTACAGTTACCATTACTGATGAGGAAGTAGCTCCAGTCTTGCAGCATATAACGTGTATAAGACAATTGCAGAGAGAGCTGGAAATAGTCGTCAGGCCAGCGTAGGCGCTTACCCCATCCAATAGATGCACCAAAGAGTTTGATGTACTTGTCGTCGTCCATCATGGAGGTGTAATCGTAGTATCCACTGTTGTACGAGCCATATCCATAGAGATAACTATTGTAGTTGTTGTACCAACTAGAGTTACGGTATGTGCTTGAAATGTCAGTCTGTTTGGAATAGAAAGCGTTGATACTGAAGGCGTTAGGACGCTTTCCACCAAACCATCCAGTAGAATAACCTGCAGAAATAGAGTTATAGTAACTACCATTGGACTGATAGGAGAGTGAGAGCTGTTCGCCGTCACCAATAGGCATCAGACCGCGGTGCATCTTGTTTTTACCAAAGAGGTTACGCATGGAGAAGTTATTAAGCTTGATACCCACGCGACCGATAATACCCGTCTGACCCCAACCGAGTGAGAATTCAAGCTGGTCGTTAGACTTCTGCTCGAGTTCCCAGTTGATGTCAACGGTTCCATCCTCATAGTTAGGCTTGACATCTGGGTTGACCTTTTCTGGGTCGAAGAAGCCCATAGATGCTATTTCACGGGCAGAACGCTGAAGGGCATCTTTCGAGAACAGGTCGCCAGGTTTGGTACGCAACTCGCGTCGTACCACTTCTTCATAAAGTCGGTCGTTACCAAAGATGCGAACATGGCTCAGATGGGCCTGTGTACCTTCCTGGATGCGCATTTCCAAGTCAATGGAATCGCCTACGATGTTCACCTCAACAGGATCGAGGTTGTAGAAAAGGTAACCATTGTTCCAATAGTAGTTGCCAATGGCATCATCGTCTTCCTTCAGGCGCTTGTTCATCTGTTTTTGGTTGTAGATGTCACCTTTTTTCATACCCAAGGCGGCATTCAGGTAGTCGGTAGTTACTACGGTATTACCTACCCATGTGATGTTTCGCAGATAGTAGCGCTGTCCTTCGTCCAATTTCACAAAGACATTCACATGCTTTTCATCGACAGTCCATACGGAGTCTTCCAAAATGGTAGCGTCGCGATAACCCAATTCATTGTATTTATCGATGAGTGCCTTCTTGGCTTCATCGTAACGTTCTGGAGTAAATTTCTTGGCTTTGAATAAGTTCTTGAGCTTTCCTGCCTCATTGATCTTTCCGAAGGAACCTTTTTTGAACAGGGTGCCCTTGATTTTACTGTCTTTCAACTGTTCGTTGCCCTCGAAAATGATTTTGCGTACTTTCATCTTCGATTTTTTGTCAATGGTGACATCCAGGATTACCTCGTTCTTACTCGTTACGTCGTCACGCTGGACAATTTCTATCTCAGCGTTCTTATAGCCTTTTTCATCAAAGTATTTCTTAGCCAATATTTTGGCACGATCAAGCATGTTTGGCGTAACCTGACTGCCTTTCATGATGCCAAGTTTTGACTCCATATCCTCGCGCTCCGACTTCTTCAGACCATAATAGTTAATGGTGCTGATACGCGGACGAGTGGCCAGATTAATACACAGATAAACCTTTGAGCCAACAATAGAGTCTGCAGTGATGGATACCTTTGAGAATAGACCATGTTTCCAATAGCGCTTGACAGCTTCGGTAATCTCTGTGCCAGGCAGGCTGATGGTCTGACCCACAGTCAGTCCTGACAAGCCCGTTAGTACATAGTCTTCATATCCTTCTACACCTTTTACCGCCAGTCCTCCTATTTCACATGTGCGAGGTGTACCGGCATAAGAGATGTTGGGATTGATAATGACGTCTTGCGCATAGCAAATGAGGAATGAGAAATGAGAAATGAGGAATGCCATTAGCACTCTCTTCATCATCCCATTTCCTGTTTCTCTTCTGATATAACTATTCTTGTTCATTTCTTATTCTTGTTTTGACAAGCGAGCAAAGCTCGAATCCTCATTTCGCATTTTGGTCTTGTGCCTCGCTTTCTACCTGTGCTTCTGTTTTTCCAAAACGACGCTGACGGCTTTGATAGTTTGCTATAGCCTCATGAAGAGCTTCTTCGTTGAAATCAGGCCAATAAGTGTCGCAGAAATAGAATTCTGAATAGGCACATTGCCAAAGCAGGTAGTTGCTGATGCGCAACTCTCCACCCGTACGAATGAGCAGTTCTGGATCGGGCATGTGAGCAGTCCATAGGTGATCATTGATGGTCTGCTCAGTGATGTCTTCAAGATTCAGTTTACCACTCTTTACCTCGTCAGCAATCAGTTTTGTTGCTCTCACCAGTTCAAGTTTAGACGAGTAACTCATGGCTACCACCATTGTCATACCGTTGTTATCCTTGGTGAGGTTTTCCATATAGGTGATTTTGTCCTGAACACTTTGGGGTAAGCGTTCACGATCACCAATCAGCGTGAATTTCACGTTGTTGTCGGTAAATAGCTCCATCTCAATGAAACTGAGTACCAGTCCCATCAGCGCCTCAATCTCATAGGCAGGACGATTCCAGTTCTCAGTAGAGAATGTATATAGTGTCAGGTACTTTACCCCCAGTCGTGCACATTCGGCAGTAATCTTCTTTACAGTGTCCAATCCGGCTTTGTGACCAAACGTCCTGTCAAGTCCGCGATCAGTTGCCCAGCGTCCATTACCATCCATGATGATGGCAATATGCTGCGGAATGCGATTCATGTCTAATTCTGTCGTCATATATTTTGTATTTCTTATTTCTTATTGTCATCGGCACTGTTGACCGCTCTTTATATCTTCAATCCTTGTCATTATGGCAGGTTTTGCATTTTGCCCAGATATCGTAAGTTACCGACAGACGCAGATGGCTGTAACAGTCCGTGTTCTTGAAGATTCCTGAGCTCTGAATGCCATAAGGGTCTTTAACCCCATCTAGATAGTCACTAGTGGTAAAGTGCATGGTCCATTCCAATGCCATATTGACACGGTCAGCCACTTTGTATTTCACACCACCACCGATAGGCATGTTCATGCCTACCTCCGTCTTGTCAGGTTTTGCAAACGTCATTCCAGCACCTATATATATATAAGGTGTAACGCGTTTTGCGCCACGATACTCCATTCCTGTTCCATAAGGCCAGAAATTGTATTCAAATCGTAGCCCCACGTCTAGGAGTCCGTGGTTAAAACTATAGTCCTGCCATGGGGCAGGGTAGTATGTCTTTGCATCCTTTGATGCACCTTTTATCTTTCCGTAGCTCACATTCATGGCCAGTGCCATTCGTGGGTCTAATTTATATTTTGCAAGCAGCGAAAACATGGGCATGGGGTTCTTAAAAATGTTCCCATTGAAGTCGCCTAGGTAGTTGACCATACCTACGCCGGCACCAATTTCTATGCGGTATTCCGGTTGCGTCTGAGCACTTGCTGATGTGGTCAGAGCCAATAGCAGGATGATAAACAGGCCCTTTCGCATGCTGTTAGTTCTATTTATAAGTCCATGCAGCCCTGTTAAGACGTCCTTTCCAAATCTCTCCAGTGCCAATGCAGAATAGCCAAATGTTTTTGTTCTTATCAACTACGGAGCTGATAGTGGCGGCGTCTGTGTTCGCCATATTTTCTGGGAAGACAAATACGCCTTTCTTTTCTTTCCATGTGATGCCGTTGTCTCTGCTCTGTAAAATGGTGGTATATGGCTTTCCTTTGCTTTTGCTTTCGGGTAACTTGCCAAAGGCTAGAAGATAGTCCTCGTATGCCAACAAGTTGTAATGATCAAATCTTGGAAGTAGGAATTCGGTCATGGAGCCACGATCCATATAAGTCCATGTGCCTCCAAGGTCAAAGTTGTCGAAGTCAACAATTTTTCGCCATACCACTGCATACTCTTCATTCGCTTCTGATTCAAGGTTGCCAACCATAATCACTTGCTCGCAATTGTCTGCCATATAAACTGGGTAGCTTACCATCGTGATATCTTCTGTTGGCAACTTTTCTGGCATATCGTTCTTTTCAACTTTCCAGCTCTCTCCCCCGTCTCTAGAAGCCATAATCTGATTACTTTCAGACAAGGCATATAGTTCATAGGTGCTGGCTCCAATCAGCTGTTTGACAGGCTGTTCAGCAGAAAAGTTAACCAGCGTCCATTCGTTACCGTCATCACTTTTGTAGAGGATGCCTCCGTCAAAAAGATAGAACACATTATCCATTACGGCTACATTTTTCCATGCATCGGAAGTAAAGTTCATGCTTTGTGCAATCTTATCCCAATTTCTGTTGTCATCAACGCGATACACTTGTGTCTTACCGTCTAAATCGCAAAAAAGAAAAATGTTCTTTTTCTGATAGAGTGTTTTCAAACCTCTCATCGCCTGCACTTGAATAGATCCATCTAGCGCGTTCCATTCAAATTTGTCGCCATCTTCTTCATGGACGTTTATCTGGATGGTGTATTTGGTATATCCCTTTCCGTCGCTTGACATCACCCTGACTGTGCGTGGAGAGGTGAAGTCGATGCTGTCAGCCGATGAGTAGTAATAGTAGGTGTCCTCTTCTTTTAAGTCTTCAAAAAGTGCAACACCATTGTTTGCGGTGCTGATATTACACAGTACATGTGCGACATCAGTACCAACAGGTAATGAGTCGTTGTTGTATATTTTTCTGTTAACTTGGTCTATCACAAACTTGTAGTTGCCTGCAGAGAATGTCGTTTTCTTAGTCTGGGGTACTCCATCGCTGTCTAACGTCTCTGTATATCTATTCAGTTTTCCCAATGTAAAAGCAGTGATGGATGCATCACTATATAGTGTTACTTCGTTGCTCGAACCTGCGCACGAAGTCATGATTAAAATGGTGGCAAACAGCGCACATATTGTTCTTGTCTGTTTCATCGACATGGATTTATTCAATTTTGGGTGCAAATTTACGCACAATTCTGCAATTTTGAGCATTTTTCTACCTTTTATTAAGTTAAATATATTATAAAAGGTGATATTTTAGGGATTGTTTGCAAAAAAAGAGCGCGGTATGACTCTCTCACTCCGCGCTCTTTCCTTCAACGCAGGTTGGTATGCATGAGTGTTATAACACTCAGAATAGTAGCTAAAGCTACTGCTACCAACATCATCGTTGTCTGAAAATCTAATAACATAACTTTTACCTTAATTTACTACTAACCTAATGAATATAATCAAATAATCGTCTCGATTATCATGTGCAAAGGTACAAAGAATAGTGAAAAGTGAAAAGTGAAAAGAGAAGAATTTGCCGCCGCCAACGTTGTTTTTGACGTATATCAAAAAAATGGCTGCACCGAAAGGTGCGGCCATTAATTATGCATTGTGCATTATAAATTATGCATTTTTTACAATTTCGGACCTGCAAACTTTACCCTGTGTAAGGCGAAGTTGCTTCGGTCCGAATTACAATTTCGGACCTGCAGCTACTAATGCCTTGCCGGCCTCATTACCCTCGTACTTCTTGAAGTTCTTGATGAAGCGGGCAGCCAGATCCTTAGCCTTCTCCTCCCACTCAGCAGCAGTAGCGTAAGTGTCGCGAGGATCAAGTATAGCAGGATTTACGTTAGGCAGCTCTGTGGGAACCTCGAAGTCGAAGAAGGGAACCTTCTTGGTGGGAGCCTTCAGGATGCTGCCATCCAGGATAGCGTCGATGATACCACGTGTATCGGGGATAGAGATACGCTTGCCGGTACCGTTCCAACCAGTGTTGACGAGGTAAGCCTTAGCGCCGCTCTTCTCCATCTTCTTCACGAGCTCCTCAGCATACTTGGTGGGGTGCAGCTCGAGGAATGCCTGACCGAAGCAAGCAGAGAAGGTAGGAGTAGGCTCAGTGATACCACGCTCTGTACCAGCCAGCTTAGCGGTGAAACCGGAAAGGAAGTAGTACTTCGTCTGCTCGGGAGACAGGATAGATACTGGGGGCAGTACGCCGAAGGCGTCAGCAGACAGGAAGATAACGTTCTTAGCGTCAGGACCTGCGCTCTTGCCGTTGACCTTCTGGGCAATTTTCTCGATGTGGTCGATAGGATAGCTTACGCGGGTGTTCTCCGTTACGCTCTTATCAGCGAAGTCGATCTTACCGTCGGCAGCTACAGTTACGTTCTCCAGCAGAGCGTTACGCTTGATAGCGCCGTAGATGTCAGGCTCGTTCTCCTTGCTCAGGTTGATAACCTTAGCGTAGCAACCGCCCTCGAGGTTGAATACACCCTCGTCGTCCCATCCGTGCTCGTCGTCACCAATCAGCAGACGCTTTGGATCGGTTGACAGAGTGGTCTTACCTGTACCTGACAGACCGAAGAAGATAGCGGGGTTCTTACCCTCCATGTCGGTGTTAGCAGAGCAGTGCATTGAAGCGATACCCTGCAGAGTCAGATAGTAGTTCTGCATAGAGAACATTCCCTTCTTCATCTCACCACCGTACCATGTGTTGATGATGCACTGCTCAGCCAAGATCGGAAGAGCGTCGTGTAGGGAAAGAGTGT
>ODAI013973589.1_pt1 | contig 17613 bp, 16 predicted proteins | sample 1539321 | NCBI WGS metagenome assembly ODAI01 (sample SAMN02144231, study PRJEB22623) | gut metagenome | biome: sheep rumen | host: Ovis aries | place: New Zealand | reverse complement strand
GTCTTCATTCAATAATACAATAGTTACCCTTACAGATGCACAGGGTAATGCAATTTCATGGGCAAGTGCAGGCGGTCTCGGTTTCAGAGGCTCCAGAAAGTCTACCCCTTATGCAGCTCAGATGGCTGCAGAGACAGCAGCAAAGGCAGCAGTAGTTCAGGGACTTAAGTCCGTTGACGTTTTCGTTAAGGGACCCGGTCAGGGACGTGAGGCTGCAATCCGCGCTCTTCAGGCATGCGGTATCAACGTAACAAGCATTCGCGACGTAACACCCGTTCCTCACAACGGCTGCCGCCCGCCTAAGCGCAGAAGAGTCTGATAATAAGGAGGATAAACTAATATGGCAAGAGACATGGGTCCTGTATTAAAGAAATGCAGAAGTCTTGGAATTGAACCTTCTTATCTCGGAATTGATAAGAAGTCTAACAGAAAGAACGCCAGAGCAGGAAAGAAGGTAAGTGAGTACGGACTCCAGCTTCGTGAAAAGCAGAAGGCTAAATTCATATATGGTGTTCTTGAGAAGCCTTTCAGAAATGATTTTGAAAAGGCTAAAAAGCTTAAATTCGGTACAACAGGTGAGATCCTTATGATTCTCCTTGAGACCAGACTTGACAACGTAGTATTCCGTCTTGGCTTTGCAAGAACAAGAGTTGAGGCAAGACAGATCGTAGATCACAAGCATATTCTTGTAAACGGAAAGGTTGTTAACATTCCTTCCTACACTGTTAAGGCAGGCGACGTAATCACTGTTTCTGAGAAGGCTAAGAACAAAGCCGGACAGAGATTCAAGGATGTTCTTGAAGTAACAGAACGCAGAGCAGTTCCCGCATGGCTTGAGTGCGATAAGGAAAACCTTACCGGAACTGTTAAGGAATATCCTACAAGGGATCAGATTGATGTTCCCGTTAATGAGGTGCTTATTGTCGAGTTGTATTCCAAATAATAGGATTACAGCGATTCCACCTTGGAAGGAGGATCGGATATGTTTGATTTTGAAAAACCGGGTATTGAAATTGCTGAGATTTCAAAGGATAAGAAGTACGGACGTTTTGTTGTTGAACCCCTTGAGAGAGGCTACGGCATAACTCTTGGTAACTCCCTTCGCAGAATCATGCTTTCATCTCTTCCCGGAACAGCTATCAGTCAGGTAAAGATTGAGGGTGTAGTTCATGAGTTCTCAACCATCCCCGGAGTTCGTGAGGATGTTACCGAAATAATCATGAATCTTAAAAGCCTTGCTATCAAGAACAACGGCGATACTGACGAACCCAAGCATGCTTATGTTGAATTCGCAGGCGAAGGCGTTGTAAGAGCATCCGATATTCATGTTGATCCTGACATTGAGATAATTAATGATGATCAGGTTATCTGCACCCTTAACGGCGGTGCCGATTCCAAATTTTTTGCAGAGTTCACCATAACCAACGGCAGAGGCTACATCAGCTCCGAAAGAAACAAGAACGAGAATGCACCAATCGGTGTCATCCCGATCGATTCAATCTACACTCCGGTAGAGCGTGTTAACATTACCGTTAACAATACACGTGTAGGACAGGTTACCGACTTCGATAAGCTGACCCTTGACGTATATACCAACGGAACACTTTCTCCCGATGAGGCTGTAAGTCTTGCCGCAAAGGTAATGAGCGAGCATCTGAAGACATTTATAGACCTGTCACAGAGCGCTCAGGACGCAGAGGTAATGGCTAAGCCCAAGGATGATGTCAAGGAAAAGGCTCTTGAAATGAGCATTGACGATCTTGAGCTTTCGGTTCGTTCCTATAACTGCCTGAAGCGTGCAGGAATCAATACGGTTGAGGAACTTATCACACGTTCTTCAGACGACATGATCAAGGTTCGTAACCTTGGTAAGAAGTCGCTTGATGAGGTTGTTGCAAAGCTTAAGGAGCTCGGCCTTTCACTGCGCATTGACTGACAGAGTTAAATTGTTGAATAATGGAGGATATATAAATGGCAGGCTATAGAAAACTCGGCAGGACCGCGAGCCAGAGAAAGGCTCCCCTCAGAAATCAGGTGACAGCCCTTCTTGTAAACGGCAAGATGGTTACTACTGAAGCTAAAGCAAAAGAAATCCGCAGAATTGCCGAGAGCATCATCGCTCTTGCAGTTAAGGAAAAGGATAACTATGAAACCGTTAAGGTTTCAGCAAAGGTTGCTCAGAAGGACAAAGACGGAAAGAGAGTTAAGCAGGTCGTTGACGGCAAGAAGGTTGACGTTTTCGATACCGTTGAGAAGGAAATCAAGAAAGACAAGCCTTCAAGACTTCATGCAAGAAGAAAGATGAATGCTTACCTTTGCCCCGTAAAGAAGGTTGATTCTTCCGTACTCGGAAAGAAGAAGGCAACAAAGGAAGTTGATGTAGCTCAGATGCTTTTCGATGAGGTTGCTCCCAAGTATATGAACCGCAACGGCGGCTATACAAGGATCGTAAAGATCGGTCAGCGTAAGGGCGATGCAGCAATGGAAGTTCTTATTGAGTTAGTATAAGAATAATTATAAAGGGAGGGTAGTAACCCTCCCTTTTTTAACGTAAGAGGGAACGATTTGAGTCTTATAAGCATTCAAAACTTAAGCCACAGATTTGCAAAGCACAACGAAGACGGCGATAAAATCGGAAGCTTCAATGCCCTTAGTGACGTCAGCCTCGATGTAAAAAAAGGCGATTTCATTGCCATACTCGGCCGCAACGGTTCAGGCAAATCCACGCTTGCAAAGCATATCAACGCGCTTCTTTATCCAAGCTCAGGCAAGGTATACGTTGCGGGCAACGATACAGAGGACGATGATAAGCTGCTGGAAATACGCCGGACGGCGGGCATGGTCTTTCAGAATCCCGATAACCAGATCGTAGCCACGGTAGTTGAAGAGGACGTTGCCTTCGGTCCCGAAAACCTCGGTATACCGCAAAGAGAGCTGAGAATGAGGGTTGACGAAGCTCTGAATAAGGTCAGAATGACCGAATTTGCCGGTAAGGACCCCGGAAAGCTGTCGGGCGGACAAAAGCAGAGAGTGGCAATCGCGGGAGTGCTTGCGATGAAGCCCGAATGCATCATACTTGATGAACCGACGGCAATGCTTGACCCGGTCGGCCGCAGGGAAGTACTTGAAGCTGTAAGCGAGCTTAACCGTGATGAAAGAATGACGGTAATACTTGTCACTCATCATATGGACGAGGTGACAAGGGCAGATAAGGTTTTTGTGATGGACGGCGGTAAAATCGCCGCATCGGGTACTCCGCATGAGATTTTTGCTGATTGTAAAAAAATTAAAAAGCTCGGACTGGATGTTCCCCAGGTAAGGGAAGTATCCGAAATGCTTTCCGAACACGGATTCGGGCTCGGAAATGTGATAAACATCGAAGAATTCACCGCAAGCCTAAGGAAAATGCTTGACAGCGGAAAAATAAAACTTCAAAACCCCGTGATCCCCTCGCAAAATGATATGCATTCCGAAGTGACGGACAGGACGGTGAAAATGCCGGATCCATACCAGCTGGAGCTTGAAAATGTTTCATATATCTATGCTCCCGGCACAAGCATTGAAAAAAAGGCGGTTGATTCAGTTAGCTTTAATGTGGCAAAGGGTGAATTTCTTGCCGTAATAGGCCACACCGGCTCGGGTAAATCAACCTTGATAATGATGCTGAACGCTCTTGAAAAGCCCAGTTCGGGAAAAATACTGTATCAGGGCAGCGATATTTTTGCCGAGGATTATGACCGCAGAAAATTAAGGTCGAAGGTCGGACTTGTTTTCCAGTATCCCGATCACCAGCTTTTTGAGGAAACCATATATAAGGATGTTGCCTTCGGTCCGGGAAATATGGGACTTGGAAAGGATGAAACAGACAGAAGAGTGAGACATTCTCTTGAACTGGTCGGCATTCCCGAAGACCAGTACAATGATTCGCCGATGGAGCTTTCGGGCGGACAGAAGAAGCGTGTCACGATTGCGGGAGTTCTTGCAATGCAGCCGGAGGTTCTGATACTCGACGAACCGACGGCGGGACTTGATCCGGCCGGCAGGGATGAAATACTGGGAAAAATAGATGACATACACAAGGAAACAGGCTGTACCATCATCTGGGTTTCACACAGCATGGAAGCTGTCGCCAAGCATGCCGACAGGATAATAGTGCTTAACAACGGAAGGCTTCAGTATGACGATATTCCGGTAAACGTTTTCAGGCATGCGGCGGAGCTTGAAAAAATCGGACTGCGTGTGCCTGAAGTGACCCGGCTTATGCATGCGCTTAGAGCCGAAGGCTTTGATGTTGACACCGATATAACCACAAGCCGTGAGGCATGTGATGCGATTTTAAAGATTTTAGTACATTCGTGAGGAACATATGCTCAGAGACATGACCCTGGGACAATATTACCCGGCAGACAGCGTTATACACAGGCTCGATCCGAGAACCAAGCTGATCTATACTTTCTTTTATATGATCAGTCTTTTTCTGGTTAAGGATTATGCGGGCTTTATTCCTGCTGTTTTTCTTTTCCTGCTTACGGTTTCGCTCTCAAAAGTTCCCGTTAAATATATACTCAAAGGCCTGCGCCCGATACTTTTCATAATTTTTCTTACCGTATTCTTTAATATAATGATAGGAAGCGGAGAACCGATCGTAAAGCTCGGTTTTATCAAAATCACGAAAAGCGGTATTAAACGCGGCATATTTCTTGCACTGAGGCTCATATTGTTGATGCTTGGCACCTCAATGATGACCTTTACGACCACGCCCACAAAGCTTACGGATGCGATAGAGAGCGTTTTAAGCCCTTTAAAGATAATCGGGATACCGGTGCATGCAATCGCTATGATGATGTCCATTGCGCTGCGCTTTATACCGATACTGATAGAGGAAACCGACAGAATCATTAAGGCTCAGCAGGCTAGGGGAGCCGATTTTGAAAGCGGAGGCCTGATCAAAAGAGCAAAGGCCATGGTACCGATATTTATCCCGCTGATCATTTCGGCATTCAGACGGGCTTTCGATCTTGCCCAGGCCATGGAAGCAAGATGCTATCACGGCGGAAAGGGCAGGACAAGGCTTAACCCGATGAAATACAAGGCAAGGGATTTTGAAGCCTTTTTTATACTGATAATATATTTTGCGGCGATAATACTGTTGAGAAGATGGAGAACTTCCTGAAAAAGAAGGCAGGTACGCATGAAAAGAGTAAAACTTACCGTAGCTTATGACGGAACGGCATATCACGGCTGGCAGTTCCAGCCCGGGCAGCCTACAATCGAAGGAGTGCTTAACTGGGCACTTGAGGATCTTCTGAATGAGGATACCGAGGTTATCGGTGCAAGCAGGACCGATACCGGAGTACATGCCCTGGGAAATGTCTGCGTATTCGATACCGAAAGCAGGATACCGGGCGAAAAATTCGCGGCGGCTCTTAACGCAAGGCTTCCCGAGGACATCAGGATCATGAAATCCGAAGAGTGCGCCCCGGATTTTCATCCGCGATATGATGCACATGATAAGATATATGAATACCGCATAACCCGCGCAAGGATCATGCCTCCTACAAAAAGGCTTTATTCCACCCACATTTATTATCCTCTGGATGTACAGAGGATGAGGGAGGCCGCTTCGTATCTGGTAGGAAGACATGATTTCGCCGCCTTCTGTTCGGCAGGCTCGACCGTAAAGGATACGGTAAGGACCGTGATAGCGGTTGATGTGCTCGAAGAGAATGAAGATATTGTCATCCGCGTAAAGGGCGAGGGCTTTCTCTATAATATGGTAAGGATCATAGCCGGAACCCTGATCAATGTCGGAAGCGGCAGAATGAAACCAGAAGCCGTAAAAAACGCAGTGCTCGGTGCAAGCAGGGAGCTTGCAGGCCCAACGGCGCCGGCGCAGGGACTTACCCTGATGGAAATCAATTATGACTGAAGTCGAAACGAAAGCATTTCCAAAAGGCAAATAATGATAAAATCAGATGTTACACGTTTTATGTAATTTTAAAATGACATAAATAGAGTTACACGGCAAAAAAGTTATAAATTCTTCGCGTTTTTTGTTGACAAGCCCTTTATTTTATTATATAATTCACCTCGTGCGATTGACACAGAAGAGTTTAAAAAAATAACGGAGGTAAAATCATGAAAACTTTTATGGCAAAAACAGCCGAAGTTGAGAGAAAGTGGTATCTTGTTGACGCAAGCGGCAAGACACTCGGACGCCTTTCTTCACAGGTTGCTGCTATACTCAGAGGAAAGAATAAGCCTACATTTACTCCTCACATTGATACAGGCGATTATGTAGTGGTTATAAACGCTGACAAGATCAAAGTTACCGGCAAGAAATTATCCGATAAGATCTACTACTCACACTCCGATTATCCCGGCGGCATGAAGGAAACCAACCTTGCTGAGATGCTCGCAAAGAAGCCTGAGAAGGTTATCGAGCTTGCAGTAAAGGGCATGCTTCCCACAGGACCTCTCGGACGTCAGATGTTAACAAAGCTTCACGTATATGCAGGTGCTGAGCATCCTCACACTGCTCAGAAGCCTGAGACACTTGATATTTAAGACTGAAAGGAGGAAAAACAATGGCTAAAGCTAAGAAATTCTATGGTACAGGAAGACGTAAGAGCAGTGTTGCTCGTGTTTATCTTGCACCCGGTACAGGAAAAGTAACAGTCAACAAGAGAGACATCGATTCCTATTTCGGTCTTGAGACCCTTAAGGTGGTTGTTCGTCAGCCTCTTGCACTTACAAATAATGCTGAGAAATTTGACGTTACCGTTACAGTTCACGGCGGTGGTTTCACCGGCCAGGCAGGAGCGATCCGCCACGGTATCGCAAGAGCACTCACAGTTGCAGATCCCGAGCTTCGTCCCGCACTCAAGAAGGCAGGATTCCTTACAAGAGATCCTCGTATGAAGGAAAGAAAGAAGTACGGCTTAAAAGCAGCTCGTCGTGCACCTCAGTTCTCAAAGAGATAATTTTTATCAGAACAGGAACTTCAAAATCCCTTGCAAATTTTTGCAGGGGATTTTTTGTATAAGAACAGTTTTAATGAAAGTAATCAGTTATTATGAAAGCGGCTTTTCTTAAGACCTAGCATAAAAAATAATTGCAATTTCCGTAAAAATGTGATATCATCAGGAAAACTAAAAAGAAAGGCACATGATAGTGTGCGGGTGAAAAAATGAGAATAAGATAATCGGATCTGGTAAATGCGAACGAAATTGTTATGGCCCGGAAGGGTCTGTTTGTGTGTGCCGAATCAGATTATCATGTTCATTTTGAAGTGACCCGGGAAATGATATTATGTTATTTCGGCATATGCCTTGTCTTCATTTGTGCGTGTAGTCTGCTTTGGTATGGAGCAGATTTTTTTGTGCCATAAAACAACCCAAAGACCGAAAGGAGACAGATATGGCACAGATACAAGTAAATGATCTGACATTTTCCTATGACGGAAGTGCAGATGATGTTTTGAAAAATGTAACATTCAATATTGATACAGACTGGAAGCTGGGGCTTATCGGCAGAAACGGTAAAGGAAAGACTACGCTTCTAAATCTTTTTATGGGAAAATATGAATACAGGGGCAGCATCAAGGCCGGAATATGTTTTGATTACTTTCCGTATAAGGTATCAGGAACTGATCTTATGAAAACTGCCGCAGGGCTCATGGAAAAATGGAAACCTCAGGCTGAAATGTGGCAGGTGCTTATCCGGATGAATGAGCTTAAGATGGATCTGGAATGTCTGTACAGAGCTTTTGGAACACTCAGCTTCGGAGAACGGACAAGAGTGATGCTGGCGGTTTTATTTGCTGCGGAAAATGAATTTCTGCTGATTGATGAGCCCACCAACCATCTGGATACTGAAGCAAGAGAGGTTGTGAAAGAGTTCCTTGCGTCAAAAAAAGGTTTTATCCTGGTCTCACATGACAGAGATCTTCTGGATACGGTATGCGACCACGTACTTGTGTTAAACAGGGCTACGATAGAAGTGCAGGCCGGAAACTTTTCAAGCTGGTGGGAGAACAAGGAAAAGAAAGATGCTTTCAGACAGGCGGAGAATGAGAAGCATCTGAAAGAAATCGGCAAATTAAAGGCGGCAGCCGACAGAAGCAGCCGATGGGCAGAGAAAAACGAAAACACCAAAATAGGCTTCGATCCTGTGAAGGAGCATGACAGGAGCATCGCGACAAGGTCATTTATCGGCGCAAAAACCAAAAAGATGCAGGCCCGCGTCAAATCCTATGAGCAGAGAATAGACCGTGAGATTGAAGAAAAAGAAGGCTTGCTGCAGGATATTGAGAGAATACGGGATCTGAAAATCGAACCTCTGAAATACCATAAGGAAGTGCTTGTGAATGCAGACGAGCTGTCATTAAGGTATAAGGGCGTTCAGAAGGAATTGTTTTCGGGACTCAGGTTTCAGGTAAAACGCGGTGAGAGAGTCATTATCTCGGGTGAGAACGGATGCGGAAAATCAAGTATTTTAAAGGCGATCATGCTAAAGAAAGACAGTCCGGATCTTATCATTTCCGGAAAGCTCGAGGTTTCATCCGGTCTTATCATATCATATGTCAGTCAGGACACGTCTTTTTTGTCCGGCTCTCTGCAAAGGTACTGTGACGTAAACAATCTTAACGAAAGCCTGTTTTTTACGGTGCTCAGACAGCTTGACTTTGGACGGGAACAGTTTGCAAAGAACATGGAAGAGTTCTCGGAAGGACAAAAGAAGAAAGTCCTGATAGCTGCAAGCTTGATAACGCCCGCGCATTTATATATCTGGGATGAACCACTGAATTTTATCGATGTGTTCTCAAGAATGCAGATTGAAAAACTGATCCTTGAGTACGAGCCTACCATGCTTATTGTTGAACATGACGAAAGATTCAGGGAAAAGGCAGGAAACGTTTTTGTAATGCTTTGATCGTTCCCGCAGTTCATACATCGCAGTTTCACTTGCGCATGTTATGTCCGTCAAGGGCATATATACGCTGCTTTTCTTCATACATGATCTTGTCGGCGCGCTCATATACATCGTGATATGAGCGGTCGGCCTTATGGTTAAACACAGCGCTTCCGACCGAGACAGAGACGCGTTTGTCAAGCTCGTTTGATGAAGCTCTTTCTTCTTCGAGCATTTTTTTCAGTTTGCGGAGATGATCGTCAAATCTTGCATATTCAATACCTGACGGGATCACGACAAATTCATCTCCACCGATCCTGAAGACCGAACTCATCGGAAATGCCGCGCAAAGAAGCTCGGCCGCGCGCTTAAGTGCCCGGTCTCCCGCCTGATGGCCAAAATTGTCATTTATCAGCTTAAGGTAGTTCAGATCGCACATTATGACCGCAAACTCGGCCACGCCGTTTTTGATCTGCTCGTTTATATAAGCGGTGGTGTCATCATAAGCAGTCTTGTTTTTAACTTTTGTGAGAGAATCAACATAAGCCAGATTCTTGAGGACATTAATGTCTCCGCTCTGCTTTTTAAGCGTCTCGGCGGCTTTTTCGATACGCTGGTTCTGCGCAGCGACTAGCGCCATATTGTCTTCTTCCCTTGCACGTATTTTATCCACCGCCAGTCTGAAGGCTTTGGAGAGCTCGCCTACCTCGTTGTTCTTCTCGGGAGGAAGCACAACATCATAATCACCGGCGCTTATCTCGGTTGCGGCAGAAGTGAGTTTTCTGAGAGGGTCGGTGATGCGGGATGCCGTTACGGCTGTCACAATGGTAAGAACGATAGTCAGAACAACTGACACGGATATCATCAGAATTATCGCATGGTTTCTTTCGCTGTAGATGCTGTCATAATCATCGCACAGCACGAATTTCATGCCGTTGCGAAGAGTCACAAAAGCCATTACACGGTCTTTATTTTCAAAATTATAGCGTATCAGTTTATTATCCGTTGATTCCGACTCCATAAGCTTTTCGTTTTCTACGATGCGTTCGTCTTCGTCACCGTGCAGATGTTCTTTGCCGAGATCTTCAACATGGTAATGAACACTTCCGTCAGCTTCTTTAAGGTACATAAAGCCTGTCTTGCGGTAACTCATGGAATCAACCCATTCGAGTAAGGCTTTGAAGTTTATGTCTATTCCGATGATGGCAACGGGAGTATCACCCATAAAGATCGGACGGACATAGGAGATGAGAAAATCCTCAACGCTTCCGTCATAATAAGGCCTGGTCCAGAGCGCTGCCTTGTTTCTTATCGGTCCGTAATACCAGTAATCCGCAACCGGATCTTTTTCGATTTCAGTTTGCGCAAAAGGAATTATCTCAAAATCGCCCTTTTCGTTACGCGTATAATAAACGCCTTCATCGTTTTCGGTAACGCCGGTGATATCCAGAGTGTAATGTATATAGGCTCCTTGGATGAATTTGTTGTCCTCTGTCATAAAATGGATAAGATCATCGGCATCACGTACTATCATGTCACGCAGTTCTTTATCGTTCGTGATTGAATTTATGTCGGGTATCCTGCTTTCAGTCCATCTTGAAAGCGCTCCGACAGCATCTTCGATCCGGAGGAATTCCGTATCGATATCATCGGCACGTTCCCTGCAGAACAGATTCATCTGGGCTGTTGCCCCTTTGGTAAGTATTCTGCTGGAAAGCAGAACGCTTATTATCACAAGACTGGCAGCAAGTAAAATAATTCCTGTTATTATAAGCAACATCAGCTTGGTGCTGATGGACAAAAAGAAAGTCTTTATTTTCTTCATGCTTTTAACTGCATCCTTTCAAACCAATTGATAATGATTGATTGGTTCTAGTGTACAATTATAGCACCAAAACTATTTATGTGATAGATAAATTTTGTAAATCCGTAAGAAATCCGTAAGAAAAGCAGTGCACCTCTTAAGGTTTAATGATACATTTATCTATCACTTCCATCAGCAGTTCGTTAGGCATACGGCAATCATCGTTAACCCACTGGTCGATAAGACCGATGAGACCCTTTAAATAAAAGGTCATGATATAGGACTGCTGATCGTTTGAAACTCCGAATTTGTCAAGGATGGGGCTGAAGATTTTTTCAAAAAGATGACTGTACATTTTCTCCGTGCCGAGGGTGCTGCTTTTCTGATACATAAGCCTGAAAAGCCTGCGGTTCTCCCGGACAAAATTAAGGTACGGATACATATACTCGGGCGTTATCAAAAACAATTCTTGGCTTTCCTTTTTATCAATGTCAAAGGTGCCGGCGCTTTCTGAAAACTTATAGCGCGAAAAGAAACTTTTCTTAATTATTTTATTGAAGATAATTTTTCATTATGGTAAAATTAATACACTGAATAAATATCGGAGAAGATGAGACATGAAAGAATTTGACATACAGGAATATATGACCGAAGGAGTTGAAGGAATAGTAAAGAAAGCGATCAGGGCGACCTTTTCAAATCCCAAAGAAAGCGCTTTTATGGCGAAGTTTGCCGGAAAAAGCAAGGCAGCTTCAAAAAAGAGAAGAAAGCTTGAGGACGCAGGAGAACATGTGCCAGCATTCCTTATCGCAAGCATTACAAGCCGGTGCAATCTGCACTGCGCGGGCTGTTATTCAAGATGCAGCAATGCAACGGTTGATGCCGAACCCGTAAGGCAGCTTAATTGCGACGAATGGCTGAAAATATTTGATGAGGCCGATGAGCTGGGCGTCAGCTTCATTCTTCTTGCCGGCGGCGAACCGATGTTAAGACGCGACATCATAGAGGCGGCCGGAAAGAGGCAGGGAATAATGTTCCCGATCTTTACCAACGGTACCTTCATGGATGAAAAATATTTTTCGCTTTTTGACAGATGCAGAAATCTTGTCCCGATAATGAGCATAGAGGGCGGAAAGAAGAATACAGACGAAAGACGCGGCAGCGGGGTGTACGAAAAGCTTATCTCCAACATGGATGAATTGCATAGAAGGGGACTGATATTCGGTGCCTCGGTGACCGTCACGACAAGGAATATGAATGAGGTGTTTAACGCCGAATTTTTAAAAAGCCTTTCCGAGAGAGGCTGCAAGGCAGTCATTTTCGTGGAATATGTCCCGGTCACGGATGAGAGCAGGGAGCTTGCGCCCGGCGAAGCCGAAAGGGAGTTCATGGCAAAGGAGCTGGAAAGACTCAGAAACGAAAACAAGGATATGGTCTTTGTTTCCTTCCCGGGAGACGAAAAGAGCTCCGGCGGCTGTGTGGCAGCGGGAAGAGGCTTTTTCCATATCAATTCACACGGAGGAGCGGAACCGTGCCCGTTTTCGCCTTATTCGGACATGAACGTAAAGGATACTTCCCTCAGGGAGGCTCTTAATTCCAGGCTTTTTAAAAAGCTCAGGGACGGCGGCTATCTGCTTGAGGAGCATGCTGGCGGATGCACATTGTTTGAAAAACGCGAAGAAGTGGAAAAAATCATTGCGGAAGGAGAACAGTAATGCCAAGGACAATTAAGGTTACCGGCAAGGGCGTTATAAAGCTTAAGCCGGACATGACGAGGATAACGATAACTCTTGAAGGTCTGTACCCGGTTTATGAGCAGACAATAAAAAAATCTGCCGAGGACAGCGGGAAACTCAGAGACCTGCTTTCGCAGCTGGGATTTGATAAGGAAGATATTAAAACTCTTTCGTTTGACGTTGAGACCAGATATGAGGGATATGAAGCCGAGGATAAATCATGGAAGCAGCGTATCGCAGGCTATAATTTCAGACATGTTTTTAAGCTTGAATTCGATTCGGACAATGCCCGCCTCGGAAGAGTGCTTTATGCGCTTGCAAATGCGGAAGGAATAGAGCCCGAATTCAGGATAAGCTATACCGTAAAGGACAGGGAAGCAGGGAAAAACGCTTTGCTTGGCAAGGCCGTTGAGGATGCAAAGGCAAAAGCTATGGTGCTCGCGGCAGCGGCAGGAGTGGAGCTGTCTCATATTTCCGCAGTGGATTATTCGTGGTGTGATGCGGATCTCGAGGTGAGGCCCATGGCAACGAACATGCTAAGGCTAAAAAGCTCCGGTACCGAAGACGGCGCATGCTATGACATGGATATGGTACCCGATGATATCGAGGTAACAGATACGGTTACCGTGATATGGGAGATAAAATGAGCAAAACGGAATCAAAAATTAGTTGACACTCTTCCTTTTTAGTCTTATACTATTCTTTGCCAAACGATAATTTCTTTTTTTGGAGGTAAAACTAAAAATGGGAAGAGTGTTTAACTTTTCAGCAGGTCCGGCTGTATTACCGGAAGAAGTGCTGCGTGAAGCAGCCGATGAAATGCTTGACTACAAAGGTACAGGCATGTCTGTAATGGAGATGAGCCATCGTTCGAAGGCTTTTGACACCATTATCAAAGAAGCGGAAGCAGATCTCCGCGATCTCATCGGGATCCCCGATAACTACAAGGTTCTTTTCTTACAGGGCGGTGCACACATGATGTTTGCACAGGTTCCCCTCAATCTGATGAAGAACAAAAAAGCAGCCTATATCGTAACGGGACAGTGGGCAAAGAGAGCATATTCCGAGGCACAGAAGTATGGTGAAGCCATAAAGGTCGCTACTTCTGAGGATAAGACCTTCTCGTATATCCCCGATTGCTCGGATCTTGACATCCCCGATGACGCCGATTACGTATATATCTGCGAAAACAATACCATTTACGGAACTAAATTTAAGAAACTTCCCAACACCAAGGGAAAAGTACTTGTTTCGGATGTTTCTTCATGCTTCTTAAGCGAGCCGGTTGACATTACAAAGTACGGCGTAATGTACGGCGGTGCACAGAAGAACATCGGACCCGCAGGTGTTGTTATTGCCATAATCCGTGAAGACCTCATCACAGATGATGTACTTCCCGGAACACCTACCATGCTTAAATGGAAGACCCAGGCTGATGCCGATTCGCTTTACAATACCCCTCCCTGCTACGGTATTTACATCTGCGGCAAGGTATTCAAGTGGATCAAGAAGCAGGGCGGTCTTGCAGCAATGAAGGAAAGAAATGAGAAGAAAGCAAAAATCCTCTATGATTTCCTTGATTCCTCAAAGCTTTTCGTGGGCACCGTAGAGCCCGCATCACGTTCGCTGATGAATGTTCCTTTTGTTACGGGAAATGCAGATCTTGATGCCAAATTCATCAAAGAGGCAACAGAGGCAGGTCTTGTCAACCTTAAAGGACACAGAAGCGTCGGCGGCATGAGAGCAAGTATCTACAACGCAATGCCCATCGAAGGCGTACAGGCTCTTGTAGACTTCATGGCTAAATTCGAAAAAGAGAATCTGTAAAAAAAGAGAGGAAAAAGAGAGATGGTAAAATATAATTGCTTAAATCCCATCGCCAAGGAGGGACTTGAACTTCTCGGTGATAATTTCGCGGCAACAGAAGATGTGAACAATGCCGAGGTTGTGCTTGTAAGAAGCGCATCCATGCATGAAATGGAACTTCCCGGAGGCCTTATCGCAGTTGCGAGAGCAGGCGCCGGAGTAAACAATATTCCTCTTGACAAATGCGCCGAGCAGGGAATCGTCGTATTCAATACTCCCGGAGCAAACGCAAATGCCGTAAAGGAGCTTGTTATCGCAGGAATCCTTCTTGCATCGCGCGATATCGTGGGCGGTGTAAACTGGGGTCTTGCCAACAAGGACGATGAGAACCTTGCAAAGAGCGTTGAGAAGAGCAAAAAGCAATTCGCAGGCTGTGAGATAAAGGGCAAAAAGCTCGGTGTCATCGGCCTCGGTGCGATCGGCGTGCTTGTTGCAAATGCAGCAGTTGCTCTCGGAATGGAGGTTTACGGCTGTGATCCTTTCATCAGCGTTGAAAATGCATGGAAATTAAGCCGCGATGTTAAGCATGTAAACGAACGTGAAGAAATTTTCACAACCTGTGATTATATCACGGTACATACACCTCTTCTTGATTCCACAAAGAAGATGATCAACGAGGAGACCATCGCAATGATGAAGGACGGCGTTGTGATCCTTAACTACGCACGTGACCTTCTTGTTGACGAGGAGGCGATCGCAAAGGCACTTGAGAGCGGTAAGGTCGGAAAATATATGACCGATTTCATCAATCCCAATACCGTAAAGATGGTAAATACCATCGCAACTCCCCACCTCGGAGCTTCCACAAAGGAATCGGAAGACAACTGTGCGATCATGGCAGCAAAGGAACTCAAGGCATATGTAGAGCAGGGTAATATCATCAATTCCGTAAATTATCCCGCACTTGATGCCGGTATCTGCAAAACAGCAGCCAGAATCTGCATACTTCACAGAAACATACCCAACATGCTCAGTCAGTTCACCGCAGCATTCGCAGGTCTTAACGTTAATATTGAAAATATGTACAACAAGAGCCGCGGCGACTATGCTTATTCGGTGCTTGACGTTGTTGCAAAGGTCGGAGACGAGACCTATGACACTATCAAGGGCATCGACGGCGTACTCAGAGTAAGGGTTATCCAGTAATCACTATTAAATCGGGACGGCATAATGGTAAGTAAAAATCTTTTTGAAATGATAGCATTGTGCGAAGAGGCATGCGCTGCCATCACCAACATGAATGTTGGCAGCGTAAATGCTTTCTCGACGCCATTAAACGAGATAATGCACAGAGAACTTCTGCAGTTCATTGCTTATATCTGCATGGCTGACGGTGAGATCAACGATGAGGAATACGAGCTCATCAAAAGAGCACTGTCCTACGGTAAATTCGAGGGCCAGAAGGCTTTCGGCGAGGCCATGGCAAATCTGCGCTTCAATGAAAACTACACGAAGACCCAGCCTATCTCGTTAAAGTATTTTGTTCTTGCGGATGCGGGAAGAAAAATCCCCAATGACCGTAACAGGCATCAGAATGCCCAGATACTTGTGGACACCTACAAGCTTCTGGGACAGTCGGTCATCGCCTGCCACGGAAACAATGCCGAAAAGGAAACAAGAAGGTTTACTGAATATACCAGAATGCTTGAGGGATTTTTGAAGGAGTACGGCGTATATTACGTCGGCACCGGAAAATACATCACTCCGTCCTATAAGGTCGGAAACGGACCGGACAGCACGAGCAAGGCATTAAAGGCTCCGGTCAACAGACCCGACAATAATCTGAACAATATCATCAGTAATTTTGTAAATAACCTGCAGAATAATGTTCCCGGAAAAAATACGGCAAAATCCGGGACCGAAAAGGCCGACAAGGGCGAGGGCGTTGTGATAAAGAAAGCTCCCGCGAAGGAATTTGATGTCGACGAGGTGCTTTCGGAACTCAATTCCTATGTCGGACTTTCAACCGTCAAGGCTGATGTCGAGGACCTTGTAAACCTGATCAAGGTTCAGAAGCTCCGCGAGAGCAAGGGACTTAAGACCGCAGGTATTTCAAAGCACATGGTTTTCATGGGCAATCCCGGTACGGGCAAGACAACGGTTGCAAGAATACTTTCGAAAATCTATCAGGGACTCGGAGTCCTTCAGACCGACGCTTTTGTCGAGGTAGACAGAGGCGGTCTTGTATGCGGCTATGTCGGTCAGACGGCCATCAAGACTCAGGAGGTGATCGAGCAGGCGATGGGAGGAATACTCTTCATCGACGAGGCTTATTCGCTTACAGTGGATAAGGGCGCAAACGATTTCGGTCAGGAAGCCGTTGATACACTTCTTAAAGCGATGGAGGACCACCGTGACGAACTCGTTGTCATTGTTGCCGGCTACCAGGGACCGATGGAGGAATTCCTTAATTCCAACCCCGGCCTTAAATCACGTTTCAATAAATTCCTTTTCTTTGAGGACTATACCGCGGATGAGCTTGTCCAGATCCTTGAAAACATGTGCAAGGGCAAGGAATATGTTCTCTCCAGGGCTGCAAAGACCGAGGCCAAAAAGTATTTTACGGCCAAGATCGAAGCAAAGGAGGAAAACTTTGCAAATGCGCGTGAGGCAAGGAATTATCTTGAAAAAGCGATAACAAGGCATGCAAGCCGTGTTGTTAAATTAAAGAATCCTGATGAAAAGGTTCTGACAACGCTTGAAAAGGAAGACCTTACAGGCGAAAAAGTGAAAAAATCATGAATTATTTGTAAATAATTCTTGAAAAAGCATGTGTAATCATGTAATATTAGAATAGTATGTGAGAAAGGAGACCGTGATCTTTATCACGGGACAGCGAAAATGTTTTGTAAAAATTGCGGAACACAGTTTCCCGACGGACAGGCCTTCTGCCCTGAGTGCGGTACCGCCGTACAGAGCGTTGCTCCTGTAGAAGAGGTTCAGCAGGCTGTTAACAATACCGTTAACGAAGCAACTAATGCTGCAAACGAAGCTGCAGGTGCTTACAACGAAACAGCAGGTGCTGTACAAAATGCTTACAGTTCGGCAAACGGAGATTATTCTTACAATATTCCCGAAAGAACTCCCATGTCTGCTGAAGCAAAGAAGAAGCTCATCAAGTTCATCGGAATCGGAGCAGGTGCAGTTCTTGCATTCATCATTCTGTTCATTATTTTCCACGGAAGTCCCAAGAAGACTGTTAAGAAGTACTTCAGCGCTTTCGAAAAAGGAAATACCAAGAAGATGGTTATGTGCCTGATGCCTAAGAAGTCGGCTGAAACATATATCGACGAT
>ODAI010501361.1_pt1 | contig 17613 bp, 12 predicted proteins | sample 1539321 | NCBI WGS metagenome assembly ODAI01 (sample SAMN02144231, study PRJEB22623) | gut metagenome | biome: sheep rumen | host: Ovis aries | place: New Zealand | reverse complement strand
CCTGATGCATCAATGATATGAATTAGTGCCCTTGCCTGACTTAAATCATCCAGGAATTTGTTTCCCAGACCTTTTCCTTCGTATGCTCCAGGAACCAGTCCTGCCACATCTATCAGTTCTACTGGAATGTATCTTATGCCATCCTCACATTTTCCTGTTCTCGGATTGCATGTGAGATCAAGTTCCTTGCATGGACATTCTGCTGTTACGTATGCTATTGCTGCATTTGCATCTATTGTTGTGAATGGATAATTTGCAACTTCTGCCTCGGATAGTGTTGCTGAATTAAAAAATGAGGATTTTCCGACGTTTGGTTTACCTGTTACCGCTATTTGTAACATATCAATACTCCTTTATCTTGGTTAAAAAATATAAATAATCGTTTTTTTAAATTATTTTCTTTGAAATTCATTAATATATTATTAATATTTGTTTTTTTTAAATAATTAAGTTATTGAAACTTTAAAAATAAGAAAAAATGGGTGGTTAAATCAAATTAGAAGGTTATATATTAAATTATTACCACACACATATAACCAAAGTCCATATTTATTGCTTCTCCCAATGTTACCTGAACTATCTGTTCATCAGGATAACTTAATTTTTCACATATGGTTATTTCATGTTCCGGACTGTAGCCGTGATCGATTAGATACTCTGCAAGTTCACTGATATGTCTGTTTGGAAGTACAATGTTTGGTCTTGTGTTATCTAATTTGTCCACCAGATCATCTGTTGGAGCCTTACCACCATGAATTGTCAGAAGATTTGCCGTGTCCCATGGTATCTGTACTTTAGCTGCTGCAAGCTGAACAGAACTTATTCCAGGAATAACGTTGACCTTTGTTTTTGGTGATAACTTCTGTATTGTTTTAAGCATTCCACTGAATCCCGGATCGCCTGTTGATAATACTGATACTTTTAAACCATCATCAAGATAGGATACTGCCATTTTCACAGTTTTCGGAATATCCCTAGGTTCCAGAACCACCATCTTTGCATCCAGATAATCAAAAAGATCAAGTGATCTTTGGCTTCCAACCAATACGTCGGAGCTTTCAATAGTTTCGATAGCACCTAATGTTAAATATTCTCTGTCACCCGGACCAATACCTACAATGTTCATTTTATTCATAATGGTTCACCCTGAATTTTAAATTTAATATTATATTTGAAATCACAGTATAATATAAGTTAGGACATATTTTATTCAACACATGCCTTTTATTAAAATTATTTTCCCTTAAATTAAAATTATGTTGAAATTGTAAATAAGTAATAATATGATTAAGAATTAATGTATTCTCTCGATACATAACTTTTATCAAATTAAAAACATGTGAATTAATTCTCCTTCAGAAAATATAAAATACATATTTACTAATAATTTAAAAAGAAAAAAAAATATAAAAATAAGGAGTTTAAATCATTTTAAGTATTCCCGGAAGCATACCATATATGATAAGCACGAACAATACTATTATCAGGAAATAACTGAATACCGTTACTATAAACTGTGCTCTTACTTCACTTAATTCGTGTTTATGCAGGAAATCCAGGAGCTTGTTAAATCTTCTGCTTATCCAGCAGCGAATTCCCATAGGCAAAGGCCTTGTCCACCAGTTGAGTGTGTGGTTAAAATCCTTTCTGCGTTCATCGGTAATTCTGTAGTTGACTACTTCTTCAAGTATCAATCCACCATCCAATGGTTTCATCGGCAACAGGTTGAAGGTTCCCACAGAGAAGTTCAACAGAAATACCAGATAGAGAAATTCCCTTAACTGTGTTAAAAACCATGGAATAAATGTACCATACTTCTGTTTAAACTCGGGCGTTACTATTTTATGTTCCTGTGAACGTACCCCTATGTATGATTTGCTGCTGTTGTTGGGGTTTGTGGTGCTGATAACATTAAAAGTTCCCTTGTCTGTGGTTATCGAGATGTTATCACCGATACGGGTTGTGTTCATTACCTCAACATATGAGGAGTAATTTGTAACACTGTGATTGTTTACTCCCTGAATTATCATCCCATTGGATAATACTCCGTCAGAAGGGCTGGAGGGTATTACGCTGGTTACTTCCATACCATCCGTTGTGTATACGTCAGAGGCTATGAATCCTCCCACACACATCATCAGTATCAGTCCGATTGCTGCAAGCCCCATGTTGAACATTGGCCCTGCAAAATAGACCCTTAGTTTGCTGATGCCGTTGACCTTTTTGAGTTCTTCCTCGTTTGGTTCTACAAAGGCACCGGGAATGATTAACATCAACAATAATCCTACAGAATCTATTGCAACTCCCTCAACTCTGGCAAGTACTCCGTGACCTCCTTCATGAATTACAAGTACTGTTGCCAGGGCAAGCAGTCCTGTGCCGAATGGAATGTATATTGGAGAACCCGGAATATCCACCCCAGGCAGTATTAATGAAACTGTCGGCATCTCAAACATGAGCTGCAGTGACCATAGTATTGCCACAAACATGAGAGCCATGAAGAAGAATCCCAGAGGGATTCCCAGGTTCATGTATGCCTTCCAGAATCTTGGAACCTTTTTGGCTATTTTATCGATAATATCATGCAATTTTTCTGTTTTTAGCATGATGACAATTCCCTGAACGGAAATGCTGTCATATTTTCCCCTCAATAAAACTGCCAGGACCCATACTATTACAAACCCTATTGCATAATACCATAATGCATTCATTAGAATGACCTTCTACAACTCTAAGCCATTTGATTTTCTATTGTTGTTGTGTTTGCTTCCACTAGTTTTTCAACTTCTATATTAATAAGTTCTTCAGAACCGTTGTTGATTATGAAGTTGTCAGATGTAACTTCTCCTACAATAGCGTAGGCAATTGAATCTGCTTTTAAGATTTCTTCGACCGTGTCAACCTTGTCCTGTTTGACCGTTATTATGAATCTGCTGTTGGATTCTGAGAAGAGTTTTTCATCCTGTGTTAATTCCTGTGTAGATGGAATTGAAGCAATGTCCACTGTTAGTGCTTTGTCTGATTTGATGCTCATAAGTGCCAGTGCTGTTACAAGTCCACCTTTGGACATGTCATGTACCGCGGTAATTTCATCGTTACATTCCTGGATGAGTTTCTGTATTTCCATGGAAACTGCATAATTTTCGTCAAGTCTTACTTCAGGTGGGTATCCCTGTACTACGTTGTGTATTTCCTTGTAGTATTGTGATCCATCAAGTTCAGGGTATGTGTTTCCTATAACCACTATTACATCACCTTCTTCTTTTAAGGTCATTGTCTTGATGTAATCGTTGTTTAACACACCTACTGTTCCCACTATTGGTGAAGGATTGACTGTTACTCCTTCTGTTTCATTGTAGAAACTTACGTTACCACTGATGAATGCTGTGCTGAATTTGTTTGCTACATCACTCATTCCACTTACTGCCTGTTTGAATTGCCAGAACACTTCAGGTTTTTCAGGGTTACCAAAGTTTAGACAGTCAACCAGTGCTATTGGTCTTGCGCCCATACTTATTGCATTGTTGATGGATTCAAGTACTGCAGCTGCTGCTCCATGATATGGGTCAAGTAAAACATGTGTACTGTTACAGTCTGTGCCTATTGTGAATGATGTTTCGTCATCCACCTTAATGACTGCTGCGTCATCACCAGGTTTTACTATTGTTCTTAATTGTACTTCGTGGTCGTATTGACTGTACACCCATTCCTTGCTTGTGATGTTTTCTGATGCAAGTAATTTAAGAAGTGCTTCCTGCGGATTGGTTTCTGGTATTTCCACGTCAACAATGACTTTTTCAGGTTCTTTTGCTTCTCTTTCAATTATTGGTGCATCTGTAAACAGTACGTTTGGTACGTGACATATTACTTCATCACCGTTTTTGATTATGAATTCTCTTTTGTCGATTATTTCTCCGATTACTGCGTGGGAGAGGTCATGTTTTTCACATATTTCTGATGCCTTTTCAACATCTTCAGGTGAGATTGCAAATACCATACGTTCTTGTGATTCGGAGAGCATGATTTCGTATGGTGTCATGTTTTCTTCCCTTAGAGGTATTTTGTTGAGGTCGATGCATGAACCGTTTCCTCCTTTATCTGCCATTTCAGACAGACAACATGTTAGTCCTCCACCACCAAGGTCTTTTACACCGTGTATGTCGAGTGTTTCAAGCAGTTCATATGTTGCTTCCATCACACGTTTTTTGGTGAATGGATCTGCAACCTGTACTGCAGGTCTGTCTTCTATTTCGGAGTTGCTTGTAAGTTCTTCTGAAGCAAAGGTTACTCCGTGTATACCGTCACGACCTGTGGTTCCACCCATGAGCAGGTATACGTCACCCACTATTGGTGCTTTTCCATAGACGATTGCGTCTTTTTTAACTAGTCCTGCACATACAACGTTTACCATTGGGTTGTACTGGAAGTTATCGTCAAATTCTATTTCTCCACCAACGGTAGGTACTCCAATTCTGTTTCCGTAGTCTGAGATTCCTTTTACTACATAATCAAATATGTATTTTGATCTCTGGTCGCTCATGTGTCCGAATCTTAGGGCATCCAATAGTACTACCGGTCTTGCTCCCATACTTATAATATCTCTTACTATTCCACCAATACCTGTTCCTGCACCACCGTAAGGTTCTACAGCTGAAGGGTGGTTGTGGCTTTCCATACCTATTGCAAGTGCGTATTCGTCTGTAAGGCTGACAATACCTGCATCGTCACCAGGACCTAATATTACGTCAGGTCCATCTGTAGGGAAGTTTTTTAGAATTGGTCTGCTACTTTTGTAGGAACAATGTTCGGAAAACATTACGTCCATCATTCCTAATTCTAATTCATTAGGTTCTCTGCCTAATACTTCATTAATATATTTTAATTCATCATCAGTTAAAACCATAAACTCATACAACCTTTAAATTATTATATTTTTTTCTATTCTTTAATGAATATTTTAAGTTGTTCTTCTTCTATTTTCCAATCTTTTGTATATCCTTCATCAGAAGAGATATTGTCAAATTCCAGTTTAGCTGTACGTACCTCATTGGATATGTAATCCTGGTGCGGCAGTACTGCTTCTTTAAAGTCTTCACTACATTCTACGATTACTTGTATGTTGGCCTCTACGTTTAGGTCCATGTCTTTACGCATGTCCTGGATACGACGTATCAGTTCACGGGACATTGCTTCGGAGTAGATTTCAGGAGTCACTTCGGTATCCACATATACGCTTCCTCCTTCAAAGTCACAACTTACAAGGTTTTCAGGAACGTCCTTTTCAAAGAGAATTTCCTCTTCCACAAGTGTTATGTCCTTGTCATCAAAGTGTATTGTGTACTGGCCGTTTTGTGTTACTTCATCGAGGATTATGCCTGCATCAACATCGTCCTGTTCGAAGTATTTTTTGACTCTTCCAAGGTCTCCCCTGAGTTTTGGACCCAATATTGACATGTTTGGTTTTGCTATTACAATGGCGTTTTCCAGTTCGGTTTCTATTGTTACCTTTTTGGAGTTTGCCTGTTCCATAAGAACATCTTCAAGGGATTCTATTGCTGTTTTTACCTCATCTTTTTCTGTGACGACTGTTATGTTCTGTACAGGCCATCTGAGTTTGAATCTTGCAACATCCCTTGCATGTGCGCTTGCCTCAATAATGTCACGTATGTATGACATGTTTTCTTCAAGGTTTGTGTCGATTTCTTCTTCGTCATATTCCCAGTCAAGCATGTGTACACTTTCTGGTGCATCGCATTCAACACCTCTTACGAGATTCTGGTAAATTTCTTCTGTTACGTGCGGTGCTATTGGTGCAAGTACTCTTATAAGGTCTTTTAGTGTGTAGTATAGTGTGTAATATGCTCCTAATTTATCAGGATCATCGCTTTCCACCCATGTTCTTCCACGGATGAGTCTTACATACCATCTGCTTAAGTCTTCAAGTACGAATTCTGTGATTTTTTCTGTTGCTCTGTTGAATACTAAAGATTCTATGTCTTCACCGACGGATTTGATTAATGTGTTTACACGGGATCTTATCCATAGGTCTTCTCTTCTGAATGTAAGGTCTTCCTTGTTGTGTGCTGTTGGGTCGAAGTTGTCAAGGCTCATGTATGTTGTTGCGAAGTAGTAAACATTCCAGAGTATGTTGAAGAGTTTTGCTGAGTTTTGTACTTCATCCCAGTTGAATTTGAGGTCATCCCATGGTTTGTTTGCATCCAGGAGGTAGTATCTTAATGTATCTGCTGAGTATTTTTCTATTACTTCTTCCGGACTTACAACATTTCCTATGGATTTACTCATTTTCTGTCCCTTGTCGTCGAGTGTGAATCCGTGCATCAATACTTTCTTGTATGGTGCTTTTCCGAATGCTGCCACTCCTAGTCCCAGTTGTGAGTAGAACCATCCTCTTGTCTGGTCGTGTCCTTCTGTGATGAAGTCATATGGGAACCATTCTTCAAAGTTTTCTGATGGATCCTGCGGGTAGTGTAGAGCTGCCCATCCTGCTACACCTGAGTCTATCCATACGTCAAGTACATCAGGTACTCTGTGCATTTCATGTCCGCATTCACATGGTATTGTGATGTTGTCCACGTGTGGTCTGTGCACGAAGTCACCAGTTAATGTCTGGTCTCCTGACAGGTCTTTAAGTTCCTGTTTTGAACCTACTACAACCTTGTTGTCACATTCTTCACAGGTCCATATAGGTAATGGTATACCCCAGTATCTTTGTCTTGAGATTGTCCAGTCACGTGCATTTGAAACCCAGTCCTTGAATCTGCTCTCTCCAGCCCATGATGGCACCCATTCTACTGCGTCTACTTGTTCAAGCATTTGGTCCTTGATTTGTGTTACCTTGATGAACCATTGTTTTGTTGCTATGTATATGATTGGTGTTTTACATCTCCAGCATAGCCCTACTCTGTGGTCTATTGTTCCTTCATGGAGTAATGCATTGTGATGGTAAAGATCGTGTGTTATTTCAGGATTTGCATCTTTTATGCCTTGGTCTGCATATTTTCCTGCTTCCTTGGTGTAGCATCCGTTTTCTCCTACAGGACAGAATACTTCAATTCCGTTTTTTACACCTACTTCATAGTCCTCTGGACCGTGTCCCGGTGCTGTGTGTACACAACCTGTACCGTCTTCCAGTGTTACGTGGTCTCCAAGAATTATTTTATGAGTGAATTCTGCTTGTGCAGGCACTTCTTCTTTTAATGGATGGATGTATTCAACACCTTCTAATGATTCCCCGGTTACTGTTTTTAGAATTTCATATTCGTCTTCTTCAAATAATGAACCGATTAATCCTGTTGCCATGAGAAGTATTTCTTTTTCGTTTGTTTCTTTGTTTGTTACTTTTATGTATGAATAGTCAAATTCAGGGTGAACACTGACTGCCATGTTTGCTGGTATTGTCCATGGTGTTGTTGTCCAGATGAGCACGTAACTTGTTTCATCGAATTCCTGTTCTTTAAGTTCGAATTTTACGTATATGGATGGGTCCTGTTTTTCGTCGTATTCTATTTCTGCATTTGCAAGTGCGGTTTCACATTGTGGACACCATGTGATAACCCTTTTGTCATGCATAAGCAGGCCTCTTTCATCTGCTTTTTTGAGTGTCCACCAGCATGATTCCATGTATCCGTTGTCGTATGTGACATATGGATCTTCCCAGTCCATCCATATTCCCATACTTTTGAACTGTTCGGTCATGTCTTTTTTGTTTTTTATTGCAAATTCCTTACATTTGGCAACAAAATTGTCTATTCCATATTTTTCTTCGATTTCCTGTTTGCTTTGAATTTCAAGCAACTGTTCCACCTTGTGTTCTATTGGAAGACCATGTGTATCCCAACCGGCCTGCCTTCTTAGGCTGTAACCGGACATGCTTTTGTATCTTAGGAATGAATCCTTTATGGTTTTGTTCCATGCTGTTCCTAAGTGTATTCTTCCACTACAGTATGGTGGTCCGTCCAGGAAGGAATATTTAGGTTTGTTTTCCCTTTGTTTACTTGTTTTGTCATATATGTTCTGTTCTTGCCAGAATCTTTGAATTTTATTTTCTAATTCTTTATTATATCCCTGTTCTACCTCATTTATTGGCATACAGTATCTCCTTTTAAATTATTTTATCGGGATTTTCTTTATTTGAGTTTATGGTTTTAGATGAACATCCCTTTAAACTATAATTACTTCCATAAATTTAGATTATGTAAGATTATATTAATTTATATTTTTGTCATTACTTACAATAATAATTACCTATTGAACCCAAAAATGGTGGGAATAAATCATAAAACACAAATAAATTCAAAAATATATACAAAATCAGAGTACAAAATTACGGGGAAAAACGTTATGAAATTATTGATTATTAATGGAAGTCCAAGAAGACAAAACACATGGAAGATTGTTGAAAGGGTTAAGGAGACTATAAACAACCTGGATGATAATGTTACCTTTAATGAAATAGATTTAATTGAAGAAAACATCCCCTCATGTATTGGTTGTTATAAGTGCTTTAACGATGGTGAAGAATGTTGTCCCCACAGTAGTGTGATTGAACCTATTGTGGAAGAAATGAAATCCTGTGACGGTTTGATTATAACAAGTCCCGTTTATGCTCTTAACGTGACCGGAGTTATGAAAAACTTCATCGACCATATTGCATACTTCTACCACAGACCATACTTTTTCAAGCATAAGGCTCTGGTAATTGTTACAACCGCAGGTGCGGGTCATAAGAAGGTTGGAAAATATCTTGATGAAACTCTTGGAAATATGGGTTATAACCAGAGATATGATTTGTTTTTTATCCATTCACATGATGCTCACGGATATCTTCCATTGAAAACCAAACAGACAATTGATAAGGAAAGTGTCAAGTTCTACAGCAGTATTAAAGAAAACAGATTAACCGGACCGGATTTCAAATCAATGGTTATGTACAATGTTTGGAGGGCAATGGCCAAGAGCAATACGATTAAACGAGACAACAAGTACTGGACAGAAACAGGACTGATTAATCATGAATATTCTCCGGATGTTCCATGTAATGCCATCAAGAAATTGATTATGAAAATATTTTATAGAATAATGTTAAAGTTTTTAAGTAAAAATACGGTTGAATCCGAATAAAAAAAAATAGTGGTTTATGGATTTTATATCCATATCTAGAATGTTCTGAGTTTTCCTTCTAACATGAAATCTTTGATGTCAGTTATGTTTTCTAACCATCTGTCAATGATTCTTGTTACATCCTCTTCCACATCTTCTACTGAGTATCCTTCTTCTGTTGTGATGTGTGCTGTTGCTGTTCTTGGCTGGTCGATTGGTTTACCTATTTGACTGAGTATAATCATGTCTATGTTTTTTACACCTTCTACATCACTGACTACTTCTCTTGTAATTTCGTTTGAAAGTAAGTTGTAAATTTTTCCTACGTGGTTGATTGGGTTTTTACCACTTGTTGCTTCCATACTCATTGGTCTGTTTGGTGTTATTAATCCGTTTGCACGGTTTCCTCTTCCTACAGAACCGTCATCTCCCATTTCTGCACTGGTACCTGTTACTGTGAGGTAGTATCCTGATTCGTCTTTTTTGCTTTCATCGTCAGCAGTGTTGATTAATGTATCAACATTTAAATCTGTTGTTTTTGCTGCTAAGTCTTTTACTATGTTGATTAATTCTTCTTTACCACTTAAGTATGCGTCTCTGTCGTCAACATATTTTGATACGAATGCTGCTGCTATTGTAAGGGTTATGTTGTCTTTTTCACGTAATCCCATTACTTTAATGTCTTCTCCAACATATGGGTGTTGTTTTTTGAAGCTTTTGCTGTTTAATAGTTCTTCTGTTTTAAGAACAAGATTTTCTGTTTCTGAAAACGGTGCAAATCCTACACCGAAGGATGTGTCATTTGATGATGGTATTTCATTTGGTCTTTGGAAGACATCTCTTAGGTCAGCTGATCCTTCACCAATTTTACATTCCACGACTGTACCGTATTCTACGTCAAGGTTTATTATGGTATCTTTTAGGAAGGTTTTTGCTGCTTCTATTGCAATTGTGTCTACTCCCACTTTATGTGTTTCACCGTTTGGTAGAGTAAATTCGTTTGCTGCCCTTCCTGTTAATAGAATTTCTATAGGTTTGATGATTTGTCCGCCACCGAATTTAGGGTCTGATTCACCTGCAGTTATTTGTACTTCATCGGTATTGTGGTGTAATACGTGTCCTGCTTTGTCTTTGTAGGTTTGGGATAATACTCTACTTACTGCTTCGGCGATACCATCACTAATACTGTCTGGGTGACCTATACCTTTTCTTTCTACGATTTCTATTTCATTTAGTTCTACTGGTCTTTGAATTGATTTTTCAATTTTGATATTTCTCATATGTACACCTAGTTTTTTCTTAATAATAAAGTGAAATAATTAAAAATAATAAATTATGATTGTTTTAAATTTTAAATATATTAAAGTTTAATTTACAATAAAACTATTTATAAAAATTTATTACTAATAATATATTTAATAAACAAATATTTAATATTTTTTTTCAATTAGCTCAATAATAATTAGAAATAACCCAAATATTCAATATTAATAATATAAAAAAATATAAAAAATTATTAATAATTATGTATATTTTAGAATTTATTAATGAAAACTATGAACAAAATTATGAAGTAATGAATGTTTCATACGCCGATACTTTTATGAAAAGATTATTCGGTTTGATTGGAAAAAGTAATTTCTCAGCAATGATATTCAAACAAGAATATTCAAACAGATACAAATCAAGTATTCATACCTGCTTTATGAAAGCAACAATAGACGTTTTATATGTAAACCACGAAAATATTATTCAAGAGCTAGTCACACTAAGACCATGGAAATTATATATACCAAAGAATGGATATATAAAATACATAATTGAATTACCTGAAAATAGCATTGAAAAGTACAACTTAAAACAAGGGGTCAAAGTAGTGATTAAAAATGAAAAAGAGAAAACAGGACAAACCAAAGAAAATTGTACAGACAGCTATGAACAAAACCAGAAAAAGGTTAAATAAAGGAAAATTCAAGGAAGATTCATTTGAAGTTGTTCCGTTGATGATTGAAAGCGATAAAATAGATGACGAATTTGACGGGTATAAACTGGTGCACATCACGGACATACACATGGGACAATGGATTACAAGAGAAAAGCTTGAAGGAGTAGTTGAAATAATCAACGGCCTGAAAGCAGATGCCATAGTCATAACAGGAGATTACGTATCTTATCAGGCAGACGGATATCTGGAAGATCTGGAGTTTTGTCTGAAAAAACTGGAAGCCCGCGACGTTGTACTATCAGTTCTGGGAAATCATGATTACTGGACAAAACCGGATGAAATTAAATCGGTTTTAAAAAATTCCAACATAATTAACCTGGAAAACGAAATATATACCATTTACAGAAACAACAAAAAACTCCAGATTGCAGGCATTGACTGTGTGACAGAAGGAAAAGATGATATTGAAGAGATTGAGAAAAAACTGGACCATAACTTTCCGGCAATCATGCTGGTGCATGAACCGGACTTTGCCGACACCACATGCAAACTTAAACCGTTTATACTGCAACTATCGGGACACAGTCACGGTGGACAGATAAGTGTTCCAAAGTTAAGAACACCTGTTCGTGGAAAAAACTTTAGAAAATATCCTTCTGGAGAATACCATGTTGAAGATATGGTTCAGTACACCAATCGAGGAATAGGCACGAACCTCTTCTGGTTCAGAATCAATTGTCCACCAGAAATTACAGAGATAATACTAAAAAAAGGATGAAATATATGAAGATAATGTGGGGAATAACAGGTGCAGGTCATCTGTTGAAAGAAAGTATAGACGTACTTGACAAGTTATCAAAAAAACACGAAATGACAATCATATTTTCCAATGCAGGATTGGAAGTGGTTAAAAAGTATGGATATTACAGGAAAATAGAAAAAATAATGACAAGAAACAAGAACAATAAAATGGTCTTTGATTGTGATGAAAAATATTCATACCCCTTATCCGGAAAGTTGACCTATGACATGTATGACTTAATAATCATTTCACCCACCACCGCAAATAGTGTTGCAAAAATAGTAAACGGAATTGCAGACACGCTTGTTACCAATGTTGTCGCCCAGTCAGGCAAGGGACAGATTCCTCTGATTATCGTGCCTGTGGATCAAAAGGAAGGATTGATTAAAACAACTTTACCACCACGCATTGACAAGGAAATCTGTAAAAGATGTAAAATGTGCATGGCCAAAACTATTTGTCCTGCAAAGGCAATTAATCCTCCGGAAATAGATACCAGTAAATGTATACGTTGTATGGAATGTGAAGGTTGTTGTATGTACGATGCCATAATCACTGATGAAACATTTGAATTATACATTAGAAAAATAGATGCCGACAACACAAGAAAATTAGAGAAAATAGAAAATGTAACAACATTATTCCACCCTGAAGAAATACTTAAATGTGAAAAAATAAGTTAAAGGGAAATCTTTATTTCATCTCTTTTTTAAAGAATTTATAAACGTTTTCAGCCCCCACAATCTTTTTATTATTTTTCCAGTCGCATGGGTACATTATGAATGGTCTTTGTTGTGTACCTCCCGCACCACCATGACTTCCAATCAGTTCTTCAAACGCATAAACCTCATCTTTTTGGGAATCATAAGCACTGTTTACGAGAATATCAGGTACGTGATCAAAAGCATCAGTTCTTTTAAGGTGTTTGGTTATGTTTTTACCATATTTTTCAAGGAATCTTTCACCGTCGTATTGGTCATCATCCATATAGTAAATGTTGTCATCGGAGAGAACGATTGTTCCAAGTAAACTTGATTTGACCATTACAAATCCTATTCCTTCATGTGAAGCCAGTCCTTCAATCAAACCCGGAAATGCATCCTCAATCTGTTCGTAACTTAATCTCTTTGGCCAGTCGGTAAAGTATATTAATCCCAGATTACCCGATGCCAGTACAAACGTTTGAGCAGTTCCCTGTTTAACAACTTCATCGTTGGTTATATTCAATCCTATTTCATATTTGTCGGACAATTTTTGTAACCTTACCATCACGGGATCTTTTTCTTTGATATACTCTCTTTTTTCCTTTACTTCTTTAATGATTCTTTTGTCATAAGCCTTGTTTTTAACCTTTTTTACCTTAGTACGTGCTACATCTATCTTGTCCCCTATTTTTTCCCTTGTATCATCAACTTTTTGTGTTATTTTTTCCTTGTTTTCTTTGGTTAATGACCTGAGTTTGAATCTTTCTGCAAAGTGATCATCATTTGAATAGAGTATACTGTGTATGGTTATGTTTTCGGGCAAGTATTTCTTTACTAGATCCTCCAATGTCAATCCGTACTTTTGTTTAAAGGTTGGACCACCGGATTGACCGTGGTCTGATAAAATGATGAAATTGTATTCCCTGTTTGATTCTTCTGCTGCCTTATGTAATCGTCTGAAGTCTTTATCTATTTTTTTTAATGCGGTGAATGAATCCTTATCCCTTATACCTGAATGGTGTGCTATTTCATCATATCCCATATACGTAGCATATATTGCATTATATCTTTCTGAATAAATGTCCCCAATCAATATGAATGTTGTTGCTTCCCTCATCACAACGTTAGCACCACTACGTGCCACATAATAAAACAATCCCCTTTTAATAGACGGTTTAATGTTTTTTACAAAGTGATAGACTCTTGAATACAGTTCATGTATCATGTCAACTATGAAAAGTACAAGAATTCTTGCAATCACATAAGGTGTGGAATACAGATAATACCATGCAGTACTGTAAAATTCGGACAATCTTGTGAATTTACTGTATGTTAACACATACTCCTTTGCATCCCCAGAGAACAGGTTACTTCTACTAGCCCCCTTATTTGAGAGCAATCCCCTGCCGTTGGAAACCATTTTTTCAATTAATGGTGCTCCGGATAATGAGTTGGATGAGACTATTCTGTTGTTGTTTTCCTTTTCAACCCATCGGAATGCAGGAATGTTGGAATTGTTTCCATGAAGTATACCTGCCTGTGAAGAACTTGTTTGACTTGAAAGATCAGTTTCCCATTCCATTATCTTATGAGAGCCGTTTTCAAGCATTTGCTTTAAAAATGGCATGACTCCCTCATCAAGGGCTTCCATAAGAATGTCATATGCCAGACCATCTATTTCCAGGAATATGTAAGATGGATCATCATTAACCTTCCTTCCCTTTAATTCCCTTTTTAGAACATAACGATAATATGTTGAATCCTCATCTATTCCCAGAAGTATTGAAAGGAATGAATTTATTAATGCCAGCAAAAGAGGTATTGAAAATAATGAAATTCCGTTTATGTAAACGCCAGGAATGAATAAACTTATTGCATACAAGGTAATTCCGTTTATCAAAAACGATCCGAATCCCAATGTGAATACTATGAATCTAAGAGAAATATATGATACAACAGGCCATATTATTGCATTGATGATTGATAGTAAGGCAATTATAACAATAGCTGTCGTAAAATCAGGAATTACCATTCCACCAACGTGTTCGATGATGAAATAAAAAATCAACACTTCTAAAAATAGGAAAACTAACGATTTAAACATTCTGGTAAAATTCTTTCCAAATCTTTCAATCATAAAAAAAACCTCCAGAACAATTGCTAAAAAAAGAGGGGTTTAGAAAAAAGAAAATTTCTATTTATTAAAAGAAATCATCTAAAATTCTATGTAATCGTAACCTTCAGCACCTTCATCGAATGCATAGTGTACTGTGGTGAAGTTGTTCATGAATTCAGTTACATCTTCAGTTACGTCTTTTTCATCCATTACTACTTGTTTGATAAATTCTGCGACCTGTTTCATGTCGTCTTCTTTAAGTCCTCTGTGGGTTAATTCCTGTGTTCCCATTCTGATACCTGATGGGTTGTCACTGTTGTTTACATCGTCCCATGGGAGTAGGTTTTTGTTTAGTATGATGTTGTTGTATTGTAGTGTTTTTGCCATTTTGGATACGTCACCAAGGTTTGCAACATCCATTGCTACTTGGTGTGATTCTGTGAATCCTTGTTCTTCACATAATACATTGAATCCTAATTCGTATAAGCTTTGAGCTAATGCTTTTGCGTTGCTGATTGTTTGTTTTGCATAATCTTCACCGAATTCTAACATTTCGGCTGTTGCAATTCCCAGTCCTGCCATGTGGTGTAAGTGATGGTTACTTACTACTCCAGGGAATACACAGTTGTCGATTTTTTTGTGTAATTCTTCTTTACATAGAATGATTCCACCTTGTGGTCCAGGGAAGGTTTTGTGAGTACTACCTGTAATCATGTCTGCTCCTTCACCAACAGGGTCTTGGAATTGTTTTCCTGCTATTAATCCAAGTACGTGAGCTCCATCATAGATTACTTTTGTACCTACTTCCTGTGCTACTTCAACTGCTTCTTTTACTGGTTGTGGGAATAGGAATAAACTTCCTCCAAGAACCATTGCAGCTGGTTCTCTTTCTCTTAGTTTTGCTGCTAATTTATCCATATCCACATTCATTAACTCTGTGTCCATTGGCACTGATGCTGTTTTTAAACCTCTTATACCTGCTGCACTTACACCTGCGTGACTGATGTGTCCTCCTTCAGGTACGTTGATACTCATTAATGTATCTCCAGGTTTTGCTACTGCAAAGAAACATGCAAGGTTTGCTACTACACCTGATGTTGGTTGTACGTTTGCATGGTCACAGCCAAATAGTTGTTTGGATAAATCTATTGTGATTTGTTCGATTTCATCGATGTAGTCACAACCTTCATATAATCTTTCCCCAGGTAATCCTTCTGCATATCTGTGAGAAAGATCTGATGCTATTGCTTCTCTTACAGCCCTACTAGTAATGTTTTCACTAGCAATTAAGTTCATACTGTTTTTCATCCATTCATGATGGGTTTTTGTTAATTCTTTAATTTTTTGTGCTTGTTCTAAATTAGACAATTATACTCCTCCGTATTCTTAGATGTATTGAATCAATCAATATTAACGTCAGATATGTGTTGAATTATATTATCAAACTTTATTAATTATATTATATTTTTAATCTTATAATTAATTTATGATAAAAAAAAATAGTAAAAGATTAACATTAAATTATTATTCCAATAATTAATGCAATTATTGACAGTATTATTATGAAGACTAATGTCAATACCAAATCCTTAAGTGGTACCTTGATTCTTGAATATATTGTGTCAAATTTTCTGTTGATTAATATTGAAATGAGCCTTACCTCTATTTTTGTAACTAAAAACGCTCCCACCATTGCAAATACCTGTGAAAGCAGATCAAAGATTCCCTGCGGAAGGTATGTTACCAGAAAGTTTTGGGTTACAGAAAGATATCCTACGCTAACTCCATGGAAGACCGTCAACAATAAAGACACAATTGAAAATGTAAAACCTGCAAGTATCACAATTATTTTGTAAATTAATGAACCTTCAAATACGGATAGTGGATTGCCTGATACGAAATATAATTGTCCCACATTTGCCAGTATATGAGCATATCTGGAATAACTTGTAAAACCCGACCATAATGATAATAAAAGAATTGCAATGGACACCGTTATGAAAATCTTGTTTCTATTGAAATAGTCCTTGAAATTTCCCTTGTTAAAAATATCCTTAAAAAACTTGTTGATAAAATCCCCTCCAATAAACAAAAATGAGTTTCTATTATTAATTATATCATCTGATGAGTATTATTGTTTTTGAAGGTAATATTATTTTTATAAAAATAGTTTTTGATGGTGATTAAAGAAAAATTAAAAGGGAAGTTAATCCCTTTCAAAATTGTGTGCTTATTTACCGAGAGCTGCTTCAATTTGAGCAAGGATTTGTTCGTTTTTGAAGTGAGCTTGGTCGAGAGCACCAGTAGGACATGCAGCTACACATGTTCCACATCCTTTACATAATGCTACGTTTACTGTAGATTTACCGTCTACGATTTCTAATGCACCGAATGGACATAATTCTACACAAATTTCACATCCACCACAGTTTTCTTCATTTACTTCAGCAATGATAGGCTCAATTTCTACTTCTCCTTTGATCATAGGAATTGCTGCTCTTGCTGCTGCACCTGAAGCTTGTGATACTGTGTCAGGAATATCTTTAGGACCTTGTGCTACACCAGCGAGGAATATACCGTCGGTCATTGTGTCTACAGGTCTGAGTTTTGGGTGAGCTTCCATGAAGAAACCATCTGCAGATTTAGATAATCCTAAGGTTTGTCTGAGTTCTTCTTGTCCTTCAGGAGGTACAAGACCTACGGATAATACTACTAAATCGTAAGTAAATGCGGTTGCTTTACCGAGTAAAGTGTCTTCTGCACGTACTGTAATGGTTTTATCTTCATTTTCGATAAGTTGTGCTGCTTTACCTCTGATAAATTTGATTCCGTATTTTTCTTGTGATAATCTGTAGAATTCTTCGTAACCTTTACCGAATGCACGAATATCAATGTAGTAGATTGTTACTTCGGTGTCTGGTTTGTG